>JACCDZ012057877.1_pt1 | contig 13049 bp, 7 predicted proteins | sample 7449551 | NCBI WGS metagenome assembly JACCDZ01 (sample SAMN15323452, study PRJNA562643) | freshwater metagenome | isolation source: river surface water | place: USA:Blue River Watershed | collected 2017-08-18
ATTTATTTTACAACAATTCAACGGGTGAATTAACATGGGGTTCTGTATCATCTGCGCGTCGGTATAAAACGAATATAGAAAGTATGACGATGGATTATGCTCAAAAAATGTTATCTTTGGAACCCGTAACATTTACAATTAAAGATACAAAAAAATCATCAATCGGTTTTATTGCAGAAGATGTAGAACCATATCTTCCCGAAGTGGTTTTGCATAATTCAGTGACCGATGAACCCGAAGGTATAGATTATGGGAACATGGTAGCACCACTTCTTCTCTTGATAAAAGAACAACGTGAACGTATCAATACACTTGAAACAAGTTTACAAGAATATCGTAACACATTTGAAACAATTATACAAGATTATCAAGTTCGTATTTCCAATTTGGAAAATAAATAATAGTTAAATAAATGCAAGAAATACATGTTATCAATCTTGCTCGAGATGCAGAAAAATGGAAATTATTTAATACGTGTAACACGACGTGTCACAATACGAATTTGAAATTTACACGTTTTGATGCGATAGATGGAAAAATTGGTTCAGATACTATACAAATTCATCCTGTGTGTGATAAATTATTATGCAATCCAGGAATAATTGGATGTGCACAATCTCATATTACTCTTTGGAAAGACATGGTAAATAAAAATGAATCTTATCGTATAATTATGGAAGATGATGCGAAATTTGACACAAATGAACTTGAAAATGTATTAAACACTGTTACAACATACCTACAAGATAAAGCTGATGCAATAATAATAAGTTTAATGTGTATAGGACCATTTTGTAATATCGGAAATAGGGTGTGTATAGGTAAATATAAACTTGTCAATAGTATCTTTCCACTATGTACCACGGCATATATAATAAATAATGCTGCAGCAAAATATCTTTTAAAACAAATTGATAATACTGTGATGTATCATGTTGATTTTGAAATTGCTAGATTAGCAATTCAATCTAATAAAAATTTAAAATATTTTGTCGTTTCACCAAACATTGTATCAACAATAGATACAGGTACATCTATAGGAACCACTCATAATAAATCATTATTACTTGGCTGGTCTAAGAATTTAATGTGGTATTCTAATGTTCCAATTTGGAAATTTGGAAATTTATATACTACAATATTACTCATCTTGGTATTTTCACTTGTAATTACGAGTTATATACGATGTAAAAGTGGGTACTTGTATTTGGCATTATTTTTGATTTTAGAATTGTACATTTTTAATTCTAGTTGATTTTGTAAAAATGAAAAATATTTTTACAAAAGTAAAATTATTTTACAAAGATACGATGAGAAATATTATTATTTTAACGACATTAATTACTCCTATTGTATTAGCTCACGCTACTAATACAGTTGAAATTGAAGAACACTCCATTACAAAACGATGTAGTGCAATTGGGTGTTCTGTGGATTGTGGAAATTGTAACAAATGTGATTCTAGCAATCGATATTGTGTAGAATGTCAAACAGGTTATAAACTGATTTTTGGTAAGTGTCATGCTACGTGTGATATTGTGACATGTCCTAATCTTAATCAAAATGATTATCCATGTGTATCGAAAATTGGCGCATGTGTAGAAAAATGTGATAGAAATAAGGGTGCATGTTTTCAAAATTCCAAAGTATCATTTTGTTTTTATCCGTACCTTGATTCAAAAACAACATGTCGCGCTTCAGCTGGTCCTTGTGATACTCCTGAAGTATGTACTGGAAATAGTGCATTTTGTCCAGAAGATTGTTTTGCGTCAGATGTAACTGTGTGTAGAGCAAAAAATGGTGTATGTGATGTACCAGAAAAATGTACCGGTAAAAGTGCAAATTGTCCAGTTGACGTATTTCTACCTTCGACAACAGTTTGTCGTTCATCAACTGGGCCGTGTGATGTAGTTGAAAAATGCACTGGAAATAGTCCTTCTTGTCCAATTGATTTATTTCTACCATCTACAACTGTTTGTCGTTCTGCTGCTGGGCCATGTGATATTGCAGAGACTTGTACCGGGGTAAGTGGTGTGTGTCCAACTGATAAATTTTCACCTGCATCTGCTGTATGTAGGCCATCAGCTGGGCCATGTGATACACCAGAAATGTGTCCAGGAAATTGTGCGACATGTCCCACTGATTCATTTGCACCTAGTACAACAGTGTGTAGACCTAAAAATGGTGTATGTGATGTAGCTGAAGTATGTACAGGAAAAAGTGCAGTTTGTCCCAATGATGTAGTTGTTGGAAATACTGTGGTATGTAGAGCATCAGCTGGTCCATGTGATGTACCTGAGATGTGTAATGGTAAAGATGTTGATTGTCCCAAAGATGCATTTTTGGCAAATACTGTAGTATGTAGAAAAGCTGTAGATGTATGCGATGTATCTGAGATGTGTACAGGTTCAAGTAGTGAATGTCCACTGGATCAAGTACATCCTGATACAACAGTATGTAGAGCATCATCTGGAGTTTGTGACACAGAAGAAAAGTGTACTGGTAAAGATGTAAAGTGTCCACTAGATCAAGTACATCCTGATACAACAGTATGTAGAGCATCAGCGGGAGCTTGTGATGTTGAAGAAAAGTGTACAGGTAAAGATAAACTGTGTCCACTTGATCAAGTACATCCTGATACAACAGTATGTAGAACTTCAACAGGTATTTGTGATGTTGAAGAGAAGTGTACAGGTAAAGATGTTGATTGTCCAGTTGATGTATTTGTACCAGATACTACAGTATGTAGACAATCAGTCGGAGATTGTGATATGCCTGAAAAATGTACTGGTGTAAGTGGGTTGTGTCCTGCAGATGTAGTATTACCCGATAATACAGTGTGTCGAGGTGCAGTATCAAATTGTGATGTTACAGAATATTGTGATGGAAAACTTGGTACTTGTCCCGAAGATACAATTCGACCCAGTGGATATGTTTGTAATTTTGAAACAAAAGATTTATGCGATACACCTGATTTTTGTGATGGAAAAACAACAGTTTGTAATGATGATGTAGCACCAGTTGGAACTATCTGTCGCCAAAACAACGGATTGTGTGATGTTGTTGAAGTATGTGATGGAAAAAATATTGCATGTCCTGAAGATTCATATCAACCATCAACTGTTGTGTGTAGAGATAAGGCGGGAGATTGTGATGTACCAGAGTGGTGTTCTGGTAAAAGTCCAGAGTGTCCGACTGATACTTTTGTACCATATAATACGGTATGTCGCAAATCAGAAGGAGATTGTGATATGACAGAAGTATGTCAAGGAAATTCTGCATACTGTCCCGAAGATTCAAAATACCCCACTAGTCAAGTATGTCGTTCACAAAATGGTGTTTGTGATTCAACAGATTATTGTGATGGAGTTACAAACGATTGTTTTGACAATAAGGTTAAACAAGGTACTGTATGTAGAGGTGCAACTACTCTATGCGATTTGGAAGAATCATGTGATGGGGTTACAAATGATTGTCCCAAAGATTTGTTTCAACCATCTAGTTTCATGTGTAATTCAGCAGATCCTAACAAATTGTGTGATGACGATGATTATTGTAGTGGTGTAGACAATGTTTGTGTACCAAAGTATAAACCTAATACATTTGTTTGTGGGCATCCTGAAGGTTTTGAATGTTTAGATATTCATTGTTCCGGGGAAGGACCAATTTGTGCAATCACGACACCATTAGATGAAACTACATGTAGTTATAGACGACGAAATATCATGTTTGGAAAAAAGTAAAAAATTGAAAAAAAATAAAAAATTGGAAAAAAGTAAAAATTATAATTTACAACAAAATTATAATTTTGTAAAAATGAATATAAATTTAAATGTGTTGTAAATAAGATAAATATGCGCGTCATTAAGAGAAATGGTACTTACCAAAATGTTCAATTCGACAAAATTACAACTCGGATTAACCATCTTGCTTATAATTTACAAGTTGAACCTGTACTTGTTGCACAAAAAGTTTGTGGCCAACTAATTGATGGTATTCAAACAAGTATGTTGGATGAAATTTCTGCACAAATATGTATGGCAATGTATAATATTCATCCAGATTATAATGTATTAGGTAGTCGAATTCTTGTAGATAATCATATTAAAAATACACCAACATCCATATTAGAAGTAGCTCATCTATTACCACATATACTTGACCCTGATTTTATAAATTTAATTGAAAAACATCATTCCGTATATGATGAAATGATTGATTTTGATCGTGATTTTCTTATCGATTATTTTGGTTTAAAAACATTGATGAAGAGTTATTTGTTAAGAAAAGATAAGATTATTATTGAACGTCCTCAACACCTTTGGATGCGTGTTGCTATTTTTTTACATAAAGATGATTTTAATGCTGTTAAAGAGACTTATGATTGGTTATCCACTAAACATTTTACGCATGCATCTCCAACACTTTTCAATTCAGGTACAAAACATCCTCAATTAAGTAGTTGTTTTGTTGCTGGTACCCTGGTAAATACTGTAAATAGAGGTCCAGTACCGATTGAAAATGTAGTGATTGGTGATTCAGTAGTAACACATAATGGAAATATTAAAAATGTTGAACAAATTCATCAAAATAAATTAGGACATAGAAAACTATACAATGTTTTTATGTACAATACTCAACCATTTGTTGCCACCGAAGACCATAAATTGTGGACATATAATACTGAAACAATGGCAATTAAATGGACTCGTGTAGATGAATTAACAGTGAATGATTATACAAGTTTACCGAATGTAAACGGGGAAGGTACTAAATTTACGATTAAACCATATATCGATAAATATATTTATACGGATAAAAGAATTATGGGATATGATAGTTGGAAATTGTATGAAAATTTCAACAATAGTATTTTTACAACCGAATTTGATTTAACAGATGATATTATGTGGTTATTTGGGATATTGACACGAAGTGGTATTGTTATTTATAATACAAATACTGCGAATGATAAATATATTCTTGGAGTTTTTATAACAGTTACAAATCCCGAACAAATTCAAAGAATTTGTGACATACTTGCATGCAATTTTGATATCACTCAAAATATGATTGAAAAGGATAATTCATCAATTCGTATTACAAATTTATTTTTAGGTATTTTAGTTGAAACACTTTTATCCACAATTCCAACCACTTTTTATACTTTGTCACGAAAATTAATTCATAATTGGTTGCTTGGATTTACTCACTCTTCAGAATATATTGAGCAACATCTTGTTATAGATGTTTCTGCTCGTACATTGAAATTGTTAAATGATGTTTACACTCTGTGTCGATTAAATAATTATGCAATCAGCGAGGTTAAAATAAATGGAAATGTTAAAAATATGGAAATTGATGGATTTTATCATAATTTGAATGATGATAAATCTCATGTAAATATGTACATTAGAAATATTGATAATACTACATTTGTTAAATATTTTCACAAAATTGAAGATAAATCTAAACATTGTGATGATTATGTATATACACTTGGTGTACAAGATGACCATTCCTATAGTATTGGTGGTATTATAGCCGAGAATTGTTTTTTGACAACAGTGGAAGATTCAGTTGAAGGAATTTTCAAAACATTGACAGATTGTGCCCTTATTAGTAAATGGGCTGGTGGCATTGGGATTAATATTTCTGATGTACGTGGTAATAATAGTATTATCAGAGGTACAAATGGTGTTACTCAAGGTATTTTACCCCTGTTAAAAACATATAATGCCACAGGTAGATATATTAATCAATGTTTTGTTGGTTCAACTATTATTTATACAAAGAATGGACCTAAATCAATTAAAAATATTATTCCAAATGTTGATTATGTATTGACAAGTGATGGAACGTTTAAAAAGGTGTTGGGTAGAATTGAAAATGAAGTGGAGAAAAATATTCTTAAAATTAAAAATGCATATACACTCGAGTCTATAAAATGCACAGATGAACATCAAATTTATATTTCACGGGACGAAGGTAATACGTGTAAATTTGTAAGTGCTTCTGAGTTGTGTATTAATGATTATATGGTATTCCCAATTCCAACTGAATATCAAGATAATGATGTATTGACAAATGATTTGTGTCGATTATATGGTATTTTACTTGCATGTGGTTATTATGTCAAAGATGGATGGTATAATATTTCAATTCATTCAAAGTTCAAGTCTACAATTGAATTTTTACAAAAATATCTAGATATACATATCGATTCAGATTCCACTCAATTTAAATTTAAACATGACAATAATTTCCCAATTAAACATGAATGGATATATCCTCTACAAAAAACAAAAGCTATTCATCCCATGTTTTTAAATCTACCTGTAAGTAAATTGATACATGTATTGTATGGAATTTTTGAAACAAAAATCAATTTGAATAACTGTCAACAATATATTTATTTTGTAAATAGTAATCGTATGTTTATTGAAAGTATTCGATATGCCTTTTTACGTTTGAAAACATTGACATTTGGTAATAAATTGTTTAAATCAAATGCATATTATCTTAAAATTCCTATCAATGAAAACATTATTGAATTAACTAAATTATTTGGTATTCAACACGATGATGACCACACTATTCAATGGATTGAAAAGGATAATTTTCTCATGAGCAAGATTAAATCAATTAATAGTGTACAGTTTAAAGGTACTGTATACGATTTACAGATTGATGAAAATCATAATTATACAACTCATATGGGTTTAGTTCACAATTCTGGTAAACGTTTAGGAAGTTTTGCCATGTATATTGAACCTTGGCATGTTGATATTTTTGATTTTTTGAATGCCAAGAAAAATCAAGGTGCTGAAGAAGAACGTGCCAGAGATTTGTTTTATGCATTGTGGATTCCAGATTTGTTTATGGAACGTGTTAAAAATAATGATGTATGGAGTTTGATGTGTCCAGATACATGTGTAAATCTTACGAGTACATATGGAGATGAATTTAATAAATTATATTTAGAATATGAAAATAGTGGTAAGTTTATTAAACAGATTAAAGCTAGACAGGTATGGGATGCAATTATTGAATCTCAAATTGAAACGGGTGTCCCTTATATGTTGTATAAAGATGCAGTAAATCGTAAGAGTCCTCAAGAAAATATTGGTATTATTAAACAAAGTAATTTGTGCACAGAAATTGTATTGTATACAGATAAAAATCATATTTCGGTATGTAATTTGGCAAGTATCGCACTTCCATCTTTTATCAATTTAGAAACAATGGAATTTGATTATGATAAATTGGAAAATGTGGTTCGTGTCGTTACGCGAAATCTTAACAAGGTAATTGATTTAACATATTATCCAGTAAAGGAAGCAAAAAATACAAATTTGAAACATCGTCCTATAGGTATCGGTATTCAAGGTTTAGCAGATGTATTTGCTATATTAAAATGGCCATTTGACAGTGAAAAATCTAGACAACTTAACAAGTGTATATTTGAATGTATTTATTATGCATCCATGTCAGAAAGTTGCAAATTATCCAAAGAATTTGGTCCATATGAATGTTTTGATGGTTCACCGATGTCTCACGGAATATTTCAATTTGATATGTGGAACAAAAATCATGTACATCCATCAAACCGGTATAATTGGGATGAATTAAAACAAGATGTTATGAAATATGGTTTGAGAAATTCGACATTGATTGCACCAATGCCAACAGCATCTACATCACAAATTTTAGGATTTAATGAATGTATTGTAAAAGGAACATTGGTAACAGATATTCATGGATTGGCAAAACCAATTGAAAAAATTGAACCAGATGAATCACTTTTAACATTTAATGATAACTTTAACAAATTGATTAACAGTAAAGTCGTTGAACATTTAGATAAAGGTGTAAAAGATGTTGTAAAACTTCAATTGATAGATGGTCGTTATATAGAATGTACACCAGAACACAAATTTAAAGTATGTAATACAAAAACTAAAGAATTTGAGTGGCTCGAAGCATCAGCAATTACACGAGATTATTCATTTGTCATGGGGTTAAGAGGTATTGTAGATAAATACGTTGATGAAAAATTTGATATTGAAATGTTTAATTGTTATTTTGAAAACCCTACAATTGAAAAATGTTTGGCACTTGCACGATTAATTGGTTTTGTTCTTGCAGATGGTCATTATATAGATATGTATAAATCCATTATACATGTTGATACACTGTATGATTCACAATTAATTTTACACGATTTAGAATTATTAGATGATACTAAAACATTTACAATTGTTGATAATAATATTAATATGACTATCAATATTGGAAAACCTATTACAAATATTATTTGTAAAATTATGGAGAACTGTAGAGAATACGATTTTGATATTCAACACGCAATGTCCACAGAATCTAATGCTGATATTTATGTACCACAACTTTTATTCGATGATAATTGTCCTAAAGTATTTATTCGTGAATTTTTAGCTGGTTATTGCGGAGGTGATGGTATTTCACCGTATCTAAAATGGACTAATGATAATTGCAAAATGGTTGGATGTGATATAGTTCGAGCTGTTAGTCATCTTCATCATCAAAAGATTGAAAAATTTATGCATGATATTAAATATTTATTTGAAAAAATTGACATTACAACAAGTATTCATATCAAAGAATATGTACATAATAATTCACATATACATGTATATAATATGAAAATTTTAAACAAGTTTGATTTCACAAATTATGTAGGTTTTAGATACAATATTCATAAAATGTTGAGATGTGAAATATTCCAAACGAAATTTAATTATATTAACGCAATTTTACAACAAAGACGTGATATTATTGAAAAGATTTTTGAATTGTACAACACACAACAAGATATTACAATTATTTACAATAATGTTATTCATCAATATGAAAATATATTTTTACACGAACTTAGTATCCCAACATTGGAATATTCTATTCAATGTATTGAAAAGAAATCCATTATTGATATTCCTATTGATATCAATGTCGAACAATTTTTAAATGATATGGGCGTGTATGATTGGTTTTCGAAAAATGGTAATATTATCGAAAAGACAAAATTGTGTTTACCTATATATTGTATTCCCTTCTTGAATCGTGTTGATGCTGGAACTAAACAAGTTTACGATATCAATATTTTAGATACTCATTCTTTTGTTGCTAACGGTATGGTAGTTCACAATTGTATTGAACCATTCACATCCAATTTATATCTTAGGAGAACACTTGCAGGAGAATTTACATGTATCAATAAATATTTGGTACGAGATTTACATGATTTGAACTTGTGGACCAAAGATATCATGGAAAAGTTGATTTATTATAAAGGTTCAGTTCAATATATCAAAGAAATTCCTCAACATATCAAAGATGTGTATAAAACAGTTTGGGAAATTAAACAGCGTTCTCTTTTAGAAATGGCGGCTGATAGAGGTGTATATGTCTGTCAATCTCAATCTCTTAATCTATTTTTTGATAATCCAAATTATAGCAAATTAACTTCTGCACACTTTTTAGGATGGCAATTAGGATTAAAAACTGGTAGTTATTATGTAAGGTCACAGAGCGCTATTGATGCTCAAAATTTCACCATTGACCCACTTAAAGAAAAAGAATTGGAACAAGAAAAGAAACAAGTTGAACAAGAAGTAGTTTGTCCAATGAGACCTAAAGGAATGTCTAATTATGAACCATGTGAAGCGTGTTCTGGATAAAAATGAATATAAAAATTTACAAGTTATAACATTTATAAATCATGGCATTTATAAATGCAAGTGTTGTAGGAATTTCTCATCCATATGAAGAAAATTCTAATGTGTGGATGATTGATGTATTACAAATTGACGACGCAAAAAGTTTATTACGAAAATTAACAAGTATAAATGACGATAAAACAAAATATAATCACTGGAATCACACACCGTATTTACATCTTTCCATGTCTAAAGATATGTATGAACAATTACATTCAATTAATCCACGTTCGGTACCAAAAATTATAGATTGTAATTGTTGGAATAATATTCATGGCAAATGTTTGATTGATTGGAATGGAAAAGACCATTATGATATCAATGATATGCCATATTTCATTGAATATAAACTGTTGTTTAAACCAAAAAAATGAAACATGATTTAGAGTTGGTGATACATATTTAATTATATCACGATGAGTAATCAATTGATACTTGATCTTCAGCTACGTTTAAAATGTCAAAAATTAAAAGAAGAACAGATTAAAGCTGAAAATGAAAAACTTTTAGCTTTAATCGAATATCTAAAATCACAAAATAAATATACACAATTTCATTTACACCAGACAAAAACTTTTTTATGTGAAAATGAATGTGTAACACCAGCTATCCAAAGTGCTAATTTTGACAATATTGAAAAAAATCAAATTTTCAGTATTGATGGAGATATTCAAGCGGGTAAAACAAAAACCATGTTGGCATATATATTACTTGCAGTTGTAAGCAATTTAAAAACAATTGTTGTTGTTCGTAATGTTAATGAAGATTGTTCTCAATTTTTAGACGCTAGTTTTAAACTTTTAAAACGTCATGCAATGTATTTTAAAAGTGCGTTAAATTACGATGTTAATGAAAAATGTGTTGATGTTAAAAATATTAAACAATGGGTTTACGATTCTGATACAAATATTTTAGTTGTCATGGCTAATACAAGTCAGCTTAAAAATTTACGTAAAAATCTCGATAGAATGCAAAATTGTAATTTTGCACTTTTTATAGATGAAGCTGACCAATTATTACACACTGCTGAAAGTATAGGAACAAAAGCTGATATGAATGTTAAAGAATCAATGAAAGATTTGGTGGAACAAAGCAAGTGTACATATTTAATTTCTGCAACAAATTATAACAATTATTTTAATCCAGGTATTTATGTTAATCATATTATCAAAGTACCTAAACATCCTAATTATCGCGGTATTCATGATATTATTTTTGAAGATTTAGAAATGCCAAATGTAAAAGATTCAAGTATTTTAAAAAAATCACCTCGGCTTGTAGATGTTATTAATAATTTATCTACTCGTATATTATATCCAAATCATCCCACTATTTTACTTGCTAAATGCTCAAATTTAGTTTCTCATCAGGATGAAATTATCACATTTATATCTAATTCAGAATACGCGGAAATATGGGACGGCATATCATTTAATGGCAATGGTATTACACTTTATAGTCACAAATTTATTGAACAAGCAACGTTGACAATTGATAATATCACAAGTACGTGTGTAAAACCAGGTATTTTCAAATTTAAAAATATTGGTATTATGAAAGCTTTATCATTTCTAAAGACTTTTAATTCGGAACGAATTATTATAACATCAGGTATGTTGGCGGGTCGTTGTATTAATTTCATGGATGATGTATATGATTGGCATATCACAGACGAATATATTGATCCATCTAACACTGCTACTATTGATAATGTTATTCAATCACTTCGTATTTGTGGTATTCACCAGAATCAAACTCCATTAACTGTATGGTGTTCAAAGCAAATTCGTTTAAACATTTGTAAAACACATTTTAATTTAACTCATTATATTTTAAATATGAAAGATGATGATGCCGATGTGTTTGAGGTGCTGAAAAAAACTGTAATTCATAAAGAAAAACTTGGAGATAAAAAAATTTGTAAAATGGCTAAACCATACAAAGTTACTACAAAATCAAAAATGGATAATATGAGTGAACATAGTAATACTGTTATTAGTGATGTAAATGATGATGAAATCGGAGATAACGATGTTATCAAGAAAGAATATGATATGATTATTGTTAATGAGTCGGTGTTTAACATAAATACACAAAAATATATTGTATATAAACAAGTTAATGATTATATTTTAACGACTTTTGGTACCGGTATTTGGGTGAAACGCAGTGAAGTATTTAAAACTATAAAGATTGATAACAGTATTACACGAGGTTATTTTACCAAGATATACCAAGAATCAAATGAATGTAATAATGAAAATCAACAGGGTGTTTTGATGAAAAAATATAACAATGAAATTTACATCCGACTCAACTAAAATAATTTTTATACATGTATAAAGATTCTGTTTTTGTATCCAAGTTTCTATTTACGAATCGTTTACTATTAAAACTATATATAGGTATAAAATCATCTGGTGCGCTATATTCAGATATAATCACCAGATTGTATTTACTCATTTCTCTACACCATTGCCAAAAATCTACAGAATTAAAAGATTGTAAATTTAAATCGTCATCATAATATTTAGAAATGCCTTTACCATTGTATGGTGGATCACAATATATAATATGATTTTTATATGTTTCTGGTTTATAATAAGAATAATCACGATTATAAAATTTAACGTGTTTCATATCATATGCTATATTGCTAATATTTACTGAATTATCTGTATATTTCATCCCATATGTATTTCTGTGTGGTCCGCAAAAAAATTGACCACCATAACTAAATGTAAAACCTATATATCCTCGTTCAGCCGTTGGAACCTTTAATGATTTTAATTTGTCATATTTTGATACTGAACAATCTTTAGGTGGTTTCCATCCTTTTTGTAATTCTTGCCACATTAAAATCAAACTCTTATGATTATCACTAGCTGTATATTTTAATGATTTTGGTAACGTTTTAATTATATGCCGATATACACCACACATACCACAAAATGGTTCTATATAACCTTGTATATTATCACTATATTCATCATATATTTGATCTATAATATCTGCAATTTTTTTACCATGTCTAAATTTACCGCCATGATATGCTGTCATTTATTAGATTTACATATAATAGAATATTTAAATCTCATCTAAAAAAATTATGAGTGAAAAATCCATCCCCATCAGTACCGCAAGCAACGCTTTTAAAATCACCCGTTATTATTTTATAATGTCCATGATTTTGTTCTGGAAATAAACCAACTGTGCCAGGTGGACCTTCATCAATATACGCATTTATACATGCTTGTAAACCAGTTGCAGTTCTATCTTTTCCTCTAACAC
>JACCDZ010720999.1_pt1 | contig 13046 bp, 11 predicted proteins | sample 7449551 | NCBI WGS metagenome assembly JACCDZ01 (sample SAMN15323452, study PRJNA562643) | freshwater metagenome | isolation source: river surface water | place: USA:Blue River Watershed | collected 2017-08-18
CACAGGTAGAAGAACTCTTTAAGAAGATATTCAGAGGCGATGCTGGTAGAGCTACAGAGATTTTGAATCACAGACTAGGTATCGTGATGTTCACTGTTCCAAAAGAACGATTGAAGTTACCTGACCCCATTACAAAGCAAATCAAAGTACCTTCTCCTAATGGTCATAAATTTACATTGGAAGCAATCAAGCTACAAATGCAAGCATTCATTCAAGAAAGAATGACTTACTATAAACACAGAGAATCTGAAGATGTTAAGTTCTATGAATATTGCATTGGTCAATATGAGAACTCTATTAAAGGAAACAAGACAAAACTCCAAGCACTGGATTTATACAGAGCTCATGTAAAAACCATTATACGCACAGGTGCTTTCGATGTACCTGATGAAATGATCTATTGCAACAGGTTTGAAAAAGAACAAATCTCTCCCATTTTATCTAGAGAAGATAAGATTAGATTCATAGATGTAAAATCTATTGTGAAGTATCTGCATCTGAAAATCAGAGGAGAATGCTTAGGCACTATTGTGGGTGGTGCTCGCATAGCTTGCACTGTAGAGATTGCTAGGAATATTAACTATAACCAAGTATGTGAATCTGTAGAGAAGAAGACATTGGTATTTACTAGTTACGTAGACGCACTTAGAGAAGCCAGTATGACTTGTAGTAAACAAGGTTTAACACCCATTGAAGTCTATGCTAAAACCAATAAGAATCTATCAGAGATAGTAGCCACTCTCACTAAGAATGAAGCTATCAATCCACTGATTGCTACATTTGATTCATTATCTACTGGCGTACCAATGACCATGTGTAATGCTTTGTTGATGTTGAATCTCCCATTTAGAGATTATGAATTACAGCAAGCTATTGGACGTATTTCTAGATTGGATTCCAATACAGATACTTACGTGTATACTGCTTATTTGGATACTGGAGATAAACCAAATATCTCTACCCGTACTAAAGATATTCTGGAATGGAGTCAGAAACAAGTAGAAGCCATTGTGGGTATTTCTACTCCATATGACTTATCAAAATCAGCAGATACTGGTGACTTTAATACGGCACTGGAATCATTTAGGGTTTATTATGAGGGTGAGACTGATTTAAAACCAGGATACCTCAATTGGTAAATTTAAGAAAGGAAATAAACAAATGGCAAAAACAGTAAGAATCAGATCGAAATACAAAGGCCCGTTTAACTTTGTAGATGGGCTACAGGTTAACGGAGTACCTGTTGGTACGGGTGGTGGCGATGGTGGTGGCCCTACTACCGCTACACAAGTTAGTATAGAACCTATTGATACGTTGACATCTGAAAACGTACAAGAAGCGTTAGCTGAATTGACTACGCGAGCTGGTACCGGCGCATCTGTGCCTACAGCTACACAATCCACTCCAGGTATTGTTGAGCTGGCTACTGCACTAGAAACATCGACTGGTGCAGACGGCTCCAGAGCCGTTAGTCCTTTAACACTAAAGCCTTTGCTCGATGCAAAAGCACCAGTGTCACACTCACACACAGGCTATGCCAGTGATACGCACACGCACACAGAGTACGCTGCTACTAGCCACACACACTCAATAGCAAACGTTGTTAATTTGACTACAGCTTTGAATTCTAAAGCGGACTCTTCACATGCACATACCGAATATGCTGCTACCGGTCACGGTCACGCTATAGCTAATATAACAGGTCTAGAAACCGCTTTATCTGGTAAAGCAGACTCCAGCCACACGCATACTGGTTATGCGTCCACTGGCCACACCCACATTGACTACGCGCCCCTGGCTTCTCCTACTTTTACGGGTACGCCAGCAGCACCTACCGCAGCTGCCAATACAAACACTACACAGGTAGCTACCACTGCATTTGTAACTACTGCCTTAAGTGGAATCAGTATTGCAGACGCCAGTACTACCGTGGCAGGTAAAGTAATGCTAGCATCCACTGGTGATACTACCAGTACAAATAAAGCAGTTACGCCTGCAATTTTGAATACCGCTGTAGGTGGATTAGCCTCCAGTAACCACACTCACTCGGAATACGCTAGCGCTTCACATAGCCACGGTATAGTGAGCGTATCTGGTTTAACTGAGGCTCTGGCAGATAAAGCAAACGTAGCACATGCACACGCTGGTTATGCGCAAACAGACCATGTCCATTCTGATTACGCCACTTTAAATTCACCCGCATTCACGGGTGCACCCACGGCACCTACGCCAGCGGCCAGTGATGACAGTACTAAAATAGCTACCACCGCTTACGTTCAGGCTGAACTCAGTCAGTTTACACCATCCTCTAGCGGTACAATTGCTACGCAAGAAACAGTCAACGCCGGTGTAAACAACACAGAAACAGTTACACCTCTTACACTGCATACTAAACTGAATCAAGCCGTTTATACCAACAGGTATAACGCAAACATCTCCGTACTAGCGGCAGATACGCCAGTTAGTATTAACCATAATTTAAATTTGGCTAATAAATACGGTTTTGTTATTAATACAGTCCATCAGGATAAAACAGTTAATTTAGAAGTTAAAGTTATTGATAATAACACAATCACGTTAACCAGTTTAATTGGTTTAACAAACGTGTATGTGACTATTATCGGAGCAATGGATGCAAATCAATTGCAAATTACCTCTAGCCAATTAACAGCATTGACTGGAGATATGCTCTACGGTAGATCCATACTGGATTCTACTCAGCAAGTGAACTCAAACAGGTATCTGATTAACGATGCGGGTGTATTGAAGTGTAACGGCATTCCAGTGCGTGAGATCGGTGTGTGTTTATTTAGCACATTAACAGATTATCACTTAACTGGTTCTGATGAGTTTTTAACTGAGCTACCTAAAGTATCTAAAGAAGGCTTTAGGTTTATTCGTGTAAACAGCAGTGCTTTGTTTGCGCCCGATTGGAACACTGTCTACGTTAACGATAAGGCTGGATTCTTAAAAAGAGTAAAGCAGTTTCTTGATGTAGCTAACGACAACAACATCGGCGTAATCATGTCTCTGTTTTGGAGATACGCTACTATTCCTGACTTGGTAAACGAGCGAGTAAACGCTGGTTTGGGTACGTCTGGTAGTGCTACCAGAAACTTCTGTGCTCAGTATGTTCAAGACTTGGTAGATACGTTTAAGAATCACCCTGCTATTGCTGGATGGGAGATGGGTAACGAGTATAGTTTGTTTGCATCAAACGGTGCTTTGCCACACATTAACGTGGGCTTAGGTACACCTGCATCGTACAGTATTCCGGAAGACGTGATGACGCTAGAGACTATGCGTAGTTTTTATTCCTTCATCATTGCTGAAATTAAGAAGTACGATACCACAAACAGAATCATAATGTCAGGTAATGGTGGGCCCGGTGGAGTGATTGAGAAATCCCTCAGTAACTATCTTACACTGCTGCCTCTGGATAATCCAATGGATAATTGGACTTTCCATAAATACTCCAGAAACTTCTTTGGTAGCAGAGCTTATGCTGATTTGAAGAATACTCTAATTGAAATTAGAAATGCAGCTTATGCTGCTGGTAAACCAATGATCCTGGGTGAGTTTGGTCAAGAGAGAAACGAACTCTATGGTGGATATGGTGGTACCAATATCCTTAAAAATGGTGCAGATGCGGTATATCGCTCAGGCACACAACTTGCTTTTGCATGGAATTGGAAACGTGAAGATAGTTTAGTAGAAACTAACGACTTCTCATTCCATCCAGAAAACACCATTAACGGAACAAACGAAGTATTTAAGATTTTACAATACTACAATGAGAAAATGAAGTCTGAAGGCTACATTCCTCCTAACGTATTGCAGCCCACATTGCCAGTAGAAGTCTCCGGTAATGGAGGTTATGGTACAGGAACTACTGTAACTGTAGCCAATCACGCTTCCTTAAATCAAGATAAGGGATTTGCTATATCTCTTAGGATAAAGATGACCAGAGCAGATCTTTCTAATAGAAAGATTGTGTTTAAGTACGGTAGCTCCGTTGGCTGGTTCATTGGTTATGGTGCTGCATTTGCAGCAAATGCCGGTAACGTAGTTTATGCACAAGTAGCCTGGGCTGACGGTTCTACGCTGTCTAGTAATGGACAGACAATGCCACAAAAGCCAGCGGATGGTTGGGTACATTACTTGTTCCAAGTAAATGAAACAACTACAGATGATACGTATGGTTTAACTGTATTCCAAAACGGTATTTGGATTAACACCATTAAGCCCAGTTCTGCTAAAACATTTAACGCCTCATCTAGTGATCTGTACTTCTTCTCTGAAGCGGGTGCAGCTAACGCAGCTCATGTTGGCCTAAAAGATATTAAGTTGTATAATAGAGCATTGAATGACGTCGAAGCTAGGAATTTATACATGTTTGATATTGCTCCAGCAGGCACTGTTGTCAGTCATTGGAAAATGGATGGAGACCTTACCGATAGCGTGGGTACCAATCCCGGTACATTGACTACGGGCGCAATCACCTACGGTGCTTAAAGCGATTACAGTATACTGATTAATCAGTATACTGTAATCAGATCAACATTCATCGTTTAATTCTTTAAGGTAAAATAAAATGACAGATCGTTTTTATAAAGACATAGAAGTACCGAACTTAGCAGCGGGTGACGCAGTACCGACAGCACCGGATGCTGGCTTTATTCAGATATATGGCAGAGACGGTAAACTGGTAGTAAAAGCCCCAGGCGTATCGGAAGAACAAGTATTGACTCCCCTAACTGCTACATTTACTACGCCTGTAACTGTGCAAGACACAACCGATTCTACTGACACTACCACTGGTGCTTTGGTGGTAGCCGGTGGTATTGGCGTGGCTGGAAGCATCAGCATTGGTGGTAATATCAATATTCCAGGAGTAACACCCACTACAGGGCAAGTTATTACTAAAACAGAAACTGGACTGACATGGACAACACCGTCCACTGGAGGTGGCGGCAGTGCGCCAGCAGCTACGCCTATGGTAATGGGTTCTGTTCTGGGTAAAACCTCCACTACACTTACAAACGCTTCAATTGGCTACAATGCACAAAACCTAGTTACTACAGGTATCAACAACGTGGCTGTTGGTGTTACTGCACAAAGAGACTTAACTGAAGGCTCTCGAAATGTAGGTGTTGGGTTTGAAGCACAAAAACTGATTACAACAGGCATCAACAATACAGCTGTGGGTGATGGTGCTCAGCGTGCTATTTTATCTGGTAATAATAACGTAGCTGTTGGTAGAAACTCAATGACTGGAATTACTACTGGTATTGAAAACACGGCAGTGGGTTCTGCTTCATTGTTTACTGTCTCTACTGGTGGACAGAATACTGCTGTAGGTAATGGTGCATTGAATGCTAACCTAGGTAGTGGAAACAGTGCATTTGGTTATCTCGCTGGTGTATTGATTAATACTGGTGAAAACAATACCTTACTAGGTAAACAAGCTGGTAGTAAACTGACTACTGGCGCTAAGAATACTGTAGTGGGTTCTACCTCTTTGATGAACAATAATGCTGGTGACAATAACGTAGTAGTGGGGTACTCTACTATGCCGAATTCCACAGGCAGCAATAACGTGGCTATTGGTAACAATACTGCTGAATCACTGACCACTGGGTCAGGTAACGTGTTCATAGGACACGATTCTGAACCATCTTCTGCGACAGCTAGTAATGAGATTGTGGTGGGTGGTGTTAGCCACACTAGGTTTAGAATACCTGGATTATCGTTGGATACAAACAGTGCTCTGAATAACCAAACACTACTTTGGTCTACTACTGGTGGTGCAGGTGGAACTGGTGGGTTTATCTGGGCGTACAGTTCTGTTCCTGCTGCTACGCCCACTGTAATTGGTGGTGTGCATGGTAAATCATCCAGTTCAGACAACTCAGTATCCGTTGGCTATAATACACTCACAGTAGTCAACGCATCTAGATACAACACAGCAATTGGGGATAGATCTTCTAGGTTGGTAACGAGCGGACACAGTAACACTTCTGTCGGTAGTTCCTCTTTGGAATTGAACGTAACAGGGCACTCCAATACTGCCATTGGTAGAAACACTTTAGCAGCGGTTACTGCTGGTGTAGAAAACACTGCAATTGGTTTGAGTTCTGGTCAAAGATTGACTGGTAATAGAAACACTACGTTTGGCGCTTACTCTGGTGAAAATCTATTAGCGGCTGATGATAACTGTTACATTGGTAGAAACGCCGGTAAGCTAGCCACAGGTACCATGTGGATGTGTGCGTTGGGTAACGGGGCCTTAGGTGCTACTTTGACAGCTAGCTATTGCACAGCTGTAGGGTCATCTGCATTGGCGTTGTCCACTGCTGATCAAAACACTGCCTTAGGTGCACTAGCTGGAAACAGTTTAACAACAGGGACTAACGTAACTTGCGTGGGTTATAATGCTCAACCAAGCTCAGCCACAGCTACCAATGAGGTGAGTTTGGGCAGCTCCACTGTACGTAGATTTAGGGTACCTGGCATTGGTTTTGATACGTTTGAAGCTGTGCATGGCACTGTTCCTGTTTGGGATAATACACAGACTAAGTTCCTATGGAAACAATCAGGTACATTTTGGGTATTGAATTCTACTAACTACTTTTCAGTAGTAGCGGGATCATCTACGTTTGTAGATACGAGTGCGAATACTGTTACTATGGTTTTACCAGCATCGGCTAATATGGGAGATGTAATTAAAGTAATTGATGGTTTTGGTAATGCCAATGTGAATAACATTACGATCAATCCAAACGGATTAAAGATCCTAGGATCGACTAGTAACTATGTTTTGAATACTGCTTTTGCAGCAGTTGAACTGGTATATTTTAATGCTACCAGTGGCTGGGTATTGACTAAGAAATAATACAAACACATATTTATTGTGTATTTGGTTAATATGTTGAAATGAGTCATAAATGGGAGGTATTATCCTCCCATTTATGCTTCATTCTAAAACATTCACTAAGTACACAATGAATATAAAATCCCATCCAAACTATAAATACCCACATATCACCTATGTACATAGGGGTTTAAAAGACTCTTAAAACTATCACTTGTCTAAAATGAGATGTAAATGATATACCAAAACTAAACTGAAAGGAACCAATCACCTGAAACCACAATCAGTTATTCTTGATCAATACTCAAACAGAGTAAATCATGAATATAAACAAATATCAACTTCTTTTAATAGGAAAACAAAACCATGTGTAACTTTCTAATCTTTATCATGCTGCTGGCATTCTCCAGCCTTTCAAATGCCTTCTCCGTTGACTATATCGTCAATCGTACAAAAGGCAAAGTCTCTCACTCACAAGCTACCAGAATTGTGAAGTCAGTAGACAAATACACACACCTCTACAAAGTAGACCCCGTGACTGTGTTTAAAATCATTCAAACAGAATCAAATTTCAATCCAGATGCAAAATCAAAGAGCTGCAATTGCATTGGGTTGATGCAAATAATCCCACGTTGGCATAAAGACAAGATCAGAGGGAGAAACCTCAGTAACATCGAAGTCAATGTGGAAGTAGGAGTCAGAATCCTAAAGGATAATTTAGATAGAAACAAGGGGAGTATGCGAAGAGCGTTATGGGATTATAATGCATCTGTTTTCAAGAAGAAGTATGCTGACAAGGTGTTGGCAGTAAAAGAAAACGAACTCTTTGCTTACATACACCAAAAACATTTCCTCAACATTTAACCACAATTAAATTCATTATGTCTACAGACGCCATTAAACCAAAGCCTCGTTACTACGTCCTGAGGGATGAGTTGAAGTACTTCTGGTTGAAGTCAGAAGGAGTTGTTCCGGCTATCCAGCGATTCAAAAGACATTCGATTGAATGTAAGGATAAAAAAGTATACCTAGACATTCTACCTGGTGACATAGATGGTGTCTTTAGGCAAGTGAAACTGTACTTGGATAGCGGACAAACACAAGTATGTTTCATTCCAACAACTTATTACAACTTCATCAATATAGAAAACATGGATCACCTATTTGATGGTAGGTTTAACGCTTAAAATAAACAGCATAAAAGTACAGGGATTCAACTGAATCCCTGTGTATGATTAAAAAATTAATTCACAATTCAAAAATGTCTGAAATCTTCAACACTAAATACTCTGAAACAAAACAAACCATTCCTTTTAAACTGGAATGGTTGAGTGATGAGCACATGTGTAACACTTGCCATGCTACGTCGAAAACTCTCCCCTATATCCCTAAGGGAGAATATCGTAAAACCACGGCACCGGATGGTCGTCGTGTATTGTTTCTCGGTACTGCTTTGGGCAACATTGTTTTGTTTGAAAAGTACAAGGAAGGCAATGTCATTACTTTCAACACCAGTAAAGAAATGCGTGAGTTTCTAAATGGTATTGTAAAGGTAGGAGCAGTGACGGACATTGACATGCGTTTGTTGCTAGGCAGGAACATGGTGCTGCCTGACATGAGCCAACGTATTGAAATACTGTTGAAGTATGTAAAGTGAATAAAAAAATGAAATACGGATTAAAATCAATTTCTTATACAAATCCAAAACGTCAGACTTTGCTTTTGAGCAAAGAAAACAATAGCGTTTCTTTCTCAGAAGACAAGATCAATGTAATCATTGGTCCCAATGGCAGTGGTAAGAGTACACTAATCAAAGACTTGGCTACCAGATTCTTTTGTCTTGATAGAGGATATACTTCTTTGGATAGAGATATTTCTGAACGCAGATATTATCGTTGTTTTAAGAAGAAGTGGGAAACGTGGGGCGACTATATATTTATGGAAGACCCAAAAGTATTCACATCAAACTGTACAGCGGTTTATTGGCATCCTGGTTTTAAGTTTGGTGGATGGGAGATGGATACAGCTGCGCTAATGTGTGGTTACGACAAAGAGGTAAATGTTCGTGATAAACAAACCAGAAACAAATCCTCAGGTCAAGGTATCTATAATCAACTGGATTATATCTTTGAAGTATTGGAAGAAGAAAGAGAAGTAAAGGTAGAAATACCTGAGAATCCTTTCTACGAACCATATAAAGAAAAGTTAGCAGCAATTACTCCATTATTCACAGATTGCCACAAAAACAAAACAATCGTTTTATTGGATGAACCAGAACAATCATTAGACGCATTTAAAGAGGTCTATTTCTGGGATAGAATGCTGGACGTAAACACTGACAATGTGCAAGTGATCATAGCCACACATTCCATCTATCCGTTAATCAATCCTAAATTTGAAGGTAAGCTCAACATCATTGAAACCGTTTGTGATGAGAGAATTAACGTGGTTGATATGTTTCACAGACTATATTGTTGTAAATAAGGATAATAAATCATGGAAAATAACAAAATACCTGGAACAGTTGAGAACTGGGAAAATGGTAAGTTAGGTAGAGATGAACGTTTTGTAAAAGTTCACCCAGTATCTACTGATCTAGTAAATAAAACACTAGATACACAAAATGAACCAAGCGAAATTTATCCAGATGCGGATGAGCAACGTTACAGATTGGCTCTTGATCCAGACCACGCCAAAGTAATAGACGCCGCTGCTGGTATGGGAGAAATCACCATTGGTCTAAACAAGGAAACCGTACAGTATCTGAACGAAAAAGCCAAAGAAAAAGGCATCAACACCAAAGCTCTGATTCGTAACATTCTTTCTGATAATTTGAAAGATGTCTAAGATACAAATTCCCGTGTATGTGGAATTAGCCAACATACCACCAGGCTCTTATGAACTGAAATCTGAACTACCTTGGTATAGAAGATTTCTTTCAAATGAGAAGCTTGGTTGGTTGCATGTATCCGTAGACAATAAGGATGGCGATATTAGTGTATTGTGGTTAACCAATAGAAATTCCCATCTATCTTTAACAAACGATCCCGCCTTAGCCATTACTTTAAGAGCAGACGGTAAGCTACTTAGCTATTACGAATCGGCTCTTAGCATGTGGTTAAAGTGGGGATACGGGATAGGTTCTGATTTGGATCTAATTCGAGCAATCAGATTCTCAGACTGGGCACAGTGTAAGCTAGTGAATAAACATTACGGTTTCTATAGTGTTGGTAATAATATTTTAACAGTAGGACAATTATGAAAGGACAAAAACTCCTCCTCGCCATAAATAACGAGGTTTCTGTTTTTGCTAAAACCAAAATGAAATAAATAATCCGATTCCAATATAAAATAGACACATATCACTGTATTGGTAATGGGTGGTAATAACCGGAACCTAAACAGGTTTTGTCATGTTAAAACTTTCATTCCCCTCAACCATCAACCCAAAGGAAAAAACCATGTCAATCATCGGCGCAAAAATCCTCGACGCAAAAATCCTCGTTAATCTGGCTCAAGCCGATGCCAATGATGAGTTCACTGAAAACATGGCCACCATGCCAGCTGCACTGCGTGAAGCCATCGAAGAGCAGCGTAAGCAAGAATCAAAGGAAGCAATGCAAAAAGCTGCCAAGCTCATTATTCAAATTTACAAAGATGCGGATGCCACCATCCGTGGAGATGTGCAAGCAATCCGCAATGCTCGTCTGATGGAGCAACAGGCAAAAGAAAGGATTGCCAAAATCAATCGTGCCAAATCCTACGCAGAGGCCACCAACAACTACCTGCCTTTGGCTAGCCTGCTGGGCGGTATTTCAGTAGGTGCCAATGTTGACAAATCCAAGCTGTCAGTCCCTGAGGACTGTAGCTCCTGGTGAAAAGGTAGAAACCCCTGCACCTGCAAAGAAGACAGCTGCAAAGAAGTAACTAGGTTGCCAGGTACAGCTCCCGTGTAAGCCGGGACCGCTAGCTATTTAACTATAGCTAGCGCTACGCTCTAAACCTATTGATCTATTACTGAGATCAAATCTAACGGGCTTAATGGGGGCCTCTTGATTCATTCAGAAAACCCATCAGTCAAGACCAACTACATGTTGGAATTGATTGTTTTCAACTTCATTGACCGCTAACATCTACAGGAATGGACATATGTCCATTACTGACTATATATTTATAGAACTTTTCTGTGGATTGAGTTGAGTTGTTGAAAGCTACGCACGTAAGCGTGTAAGTGCCCTTTAGAAATAGAGGGTATCTTTAAGTGTATTAGATTAGTGCACTTAAAGGTATCTGTTTTAGATACTGCTACACAATACAAAAGGAAACACTATGCTTGACAATAACGGTAACTCTGGCGCAGCCATTGAGTTTGATCACGTGACATCGTCAGGGTATCGCCAGAATGCCTATGGTAACGGCGAGATGGATATTTCCATGCACCGTCCTGGTCCTGGCTATAAGTGGCTGGACGTGTTAGATATTCATTTCACGCAGCCAACGGCTGACCAGTTCATGGACTGCATGACAGCCCCCAGTCATACCGAAGATGCTCAAGAAAAATCCAACATGTTCCGGAGATTGTCTTTTGTGCAAGCAAACTACATAAAGGATATCTTGATTAAGACGTTGAAAGAAACGTTTGCCGGCGGCGTGATTCCTTCCGACGAAGAGATCAACAAAATTATTGCGGATTCACGCATAGTTAAACCGGTCACTGAAGAGGTTTGTATTTCAGGCGGTTTTACGGATACGGAGTCTTTCTCGTGGGATTCATTGCCGCACTATGAAGAACCCGTTAAACTTGTTATTGTCCCAGCCGTACGTAATGGTAATGGTGATATTTTCTTCGTTGGTGAAGAAGTGAGGCATCAGGGTAGCGCTGATACAGCTATCGTTGAAGAATTCGCGTTAGATACCATTAATCGAGATATCATTGCACTCACTACTAAAGGTACCGCAAACGTCCAGTTCCTTTTGAAAAATGAAGTAAACGTTTAAACGGTAACTTGTCGCCATATTGAGCCTCTTGCGTTGTCTGTAACTTTAAAGTTGATCGAAACAGTCCCGCTGATAGTAACAGACCAGTTAATTGAAACAATAAGACAGATAGTATCTAGAGGATAGATTGAAATATTATCCGTGACAGTACCCTTCACAAGGATTGAAGCATCTGGATCAATAGTAACAAACTAATGGATTGAAACACGTTACAGTGATTGTAACATAACCTGGGATTGAGTTAGGTCAACTGTTAGTATCATTAGGACAGAACGAGTCAACTCAGTAGACGGTAACAAAGATACCGAACGAAACACGGTGACGAACAGTAGCATAGCACTTGATTGAGCCACTCGACGAGAGTAGTACCGTAAGGACAGATTGAATCTTTAATGGCGATTTTGTATCATAATCAGTGAATGAATCGTAACTTGTGATTTGTAACATAGGCAATGAATGAAACAACTATGGAAAAGTGTAACAGATGACGAGATTGAAACTCTGCTGCTGATTGTAACATGTAAATCGATTGAAACGAGTGACAAGGTAGTAACATATCGAGTGATTGAGCCAGCTCTGTAGACAGTAACCTACCAATAGATCGAAACATTTAATTTGAATAGTAACTAACCAAGGGATTGAAACACGCGACTGGATAGTACCATAACGCTTGATTGAGCCATATTTAACACACGAGAACATTGTCAACAATTATGAAAGGACAAAAACTCCTCCTCGCCATAAATAACGGGGTTTCAGTTTTTGCTAAAACTAAGATGACCAAGATTACGACCAACACCACAGCAGTTGAACTCACACGCAAGGATCTGCGCGCAGCCGCAGCTCTCATGACAGCAGATGAAGCTAGATACTTGGTAAACACATACTACCAGCAACAAGCTGATCGCATGCGCACAAACAGTCAACTGCGTGAATTGGCTAAAGATGAAAAACCAAACCAACTACTCGTCTACATGTCCGCTAATGCAGAACATCTTGAAGGCATGATCAAGAAAGCCCTTGGCGACTACGTGGAAGGTCATCCAATTGGCAAGTGGCTCATCTCAATCTACGGAATTGGTCCAATCATTGCTGCTGGTCTGTTGGCACACATTGACATCACAAAGACAGCTACTGCTGGCGGTCTGTGGCGTTTCGCTGGATTGGATCCCAC
>JACCDZ011684766.1_pt1 | contig 13045 bp, 13 predicted proteins | sample 7449551 | NCBI WGS metagenome assembly JACCDZ01 (sample SAMN15323452, study PRJNA562643) | freshwater metagenome | isolation source: river surface water | place: USA:Blue River Watershed | collected 2017-08-18
CTGGCAGCTCGTCGGGCTCATAACCCGAAGGTCGTAGGTTCAAATCCTGCCCCCGCAACCAAGATTTACGCTCTAAGCCCTTATTTATAAGGGCTTTTTGCTTTTCTGGGCTTTGACAAGCAACTCAAAAGCATCAAAGTGATTAGTTTGATGGATTCAGATCCCCTACTTTGCTTGATCATGACTCAATGTTCTAATCAGATCAAGCCCAATCAAGGAACTTAGCTGTGACAGATAAATCCACTCTAGAGCGCTCAAGAAAGCTGAAAGCTAAGGAGCCAAATTCTATAGCTGATGATGCCAATAGCAAGCCTATTGATATCAATCAGGCTTCTACTGAAAAACACGAGGCTAGCCGCCCCATAAGAGTCACCAAAAGTAAGCGCGAGATTATGGAAGAGTTAAGTCGTGAACGATTCCCCTGGGAGGAGTAGTTTATTAATCGACCAATGAAAAACCGCCCGAGGGCGGTTTTTTAATCCTTTGATGCCTTCTTAATGCGTATGTCCCTGCGGGCTCATCTGCTTTTTACTGGAATTACCACTTGGCATGCTTCCACTGTTCATCATTTGCTGATGCATTCCTTTCATCTCTTCATGCATTTCTGGATGACAGAACTCATGATCAGAGCTACTACTAGCGCTACCCATTTGATGGGTGCTAGTACCCTTGTAACCAAGCAAGGAAGGATCAAGCATGCCAGCGATCATAGCGATGTGCCCAAACACTAAAAATAATGCAACGCAAATCGCATGAATTTTCAGCTTACCCATTTGGTCTAAGGCCCTGTTCACAAAACCAAACTCCTGCAAGGCAATCCAAATTAAAGGCAGCCCCCCGATCAAATAAGTAGCTACCGCAATCACATCAATGGCGGTACGCCATTCATTATTCTTGGTTATAGGTAGCACCGCAGTAGTCATTAAATAAGCAATTACGCCAATGAAATATAAACCAACTGTCGTACCAGCAAATCGATTTAGGTGATAGACGAAGCCGTCAAATTTTCTAGTAAACAGGATATACAGCTCCGTGATTGCCAAAGTTTCAGCAAGCACAATCGGTATCGCCATAAAGATTAAGAGGTTCCAAGGCTGATTGTCAGCCAATAGCTCCATATAGTGAGTCATATTCATTACTGTTCTCCAAAACGGAAATTATCAAAAGGCAACTAAATGCCACAATCAAAAGTGATTACAGGTAATTTCTGGGAGGTTTGTAAATGGACTCGGCGACATTAGATGCGGGTCTTGAAATATCGCTATGCAAGTAGACGTCGACCTGCTTGGCCGAAAAAAATTCAGGCGAAGCGGTCAGAATTGCAACTACCGCACAGCAATAATGGGCGGCACTAGGATTGCTACTCGACTTACCATCTTCAGCATGATTGACTGATCCCGTCTCTTGGCAATGATCATGCCCGGCGACCATTACTGTGGTGCTTGCTGCATTGAGATCGATAGGCATCATCGCAGCACTAATTTGGCTGACGAAAAGGCTGATAAATAGAAATGCGATGAATTTCTTCATACCCCCAGTTTACGCCGAATATTAAAATGGATAGAGCGCAAGACCAAACCACCTTCCTCAAGCAGTTAATGCTAGATGCGCAATAAATGCGGATCTGTTTTCCCCAGCTTTTTTTGCTTTTGCATCCAATCTAGCTAAAACTCGTTTTGGAAGAGTGATATTGATTCGCTCAATATCGTCTGAAAGCAATGCTGGATCAATCTCTACGATTGCCCAAGCCCACCCTTTAAACTCCTTCCGCTTTTGTAGCTCCCTTAAGGAGCTTGGCTTTGGAATATCTTGATTGCGATCTAAAGCAAGCTCAATCCAAAGTTCTATTGCTTCTTTGGCGTTTTCTATCGCCTCATCGATGCCATTGTCTCCAGCCGAAAAACAACCCTCTAAATCTGGTACGGTAACGCCCCAGGCCTCCTTGGCAGATCCAGGTTCAATTGCAATCGGATATTTCATTTAAGACCCCTTTTTATATCAGCCTGCTTCAATATTTTTTCCACTAAACCAAGACCCAAATCTTTTTTTGGATGCGGGATGCAGATATGCCCACTCTTTGTATTGTGAATAAAAATATGATGCGACCCCCTACTTCTACTTAATAACCACCCATCGGACTTCAATAACTCGATTAGTTTTTTACTATTCATTAATCCCCTTGAATTATACACACGATACACACTAAAATCACCCCACCATTTACTCTCGATGCCACAGGCGGCTGCTTTCTGAGCGCCAAAATAAGGGTGTCTCCTGCTTCAGATCAAAGATGGCTGGAAACTCCCAAACCTGTGCACCAGTAGTTGGTGTTTGATGAAACGGAATACCCATACTTTGATATCGAGCCGTGACTGTGGGATGCGGATGCCCATAACGATTGCGATAACCGTTTTGTGCGAATGCCTCATCAGGACTCAGCGCTGTTAACAACTCTTGAGATGAGGATGTTTTGCTGCCGTGATGTGGGGCCATGAATATCAAACTCTTATCACTTAAATGATTGAGGGCAGCCTGAGTTAAGCGCTCAGTGATTTCGGCCTCACCTTGCTTTTCCACATCGCCCGTCAACCAAAATGAAGTGCTTAAGTTGCGAACTTCTAGAACACAACTGACCTCATTAGGCTTTCTTGGATGTAGGTCTTCAATAACCGTATGCTCATTCGGGTGCCATATATAAAAATCCACCCCATCCCATGACCATTGCTGTCCAAAACGACAGGGAATAGCGGGTATCTTTCTTTCATCCAAATTGATGAGTAATGGATTGGTGCTTGGCAAAGATCCCATCATGGAGTCAAAGCTGATCTCTTTAAGCAGGCTTGCGGCGCCTCCAATGTGATCGCTATCACTGTGGCTAATTACCATGCGATCAACATGATTGATTCCTCGCCCCCTGAGGTAGGGCAGGATGGTTCTTTGCCCGGCATCATCTTTTCCCTGAATCGGTCCAGTGTCATATAGCAAGCGTTTAGTTTTGGTTTCAATAAGAACCGCTGTGCCTTGGCCGATATCGAGTACCGACGCCCTAAAATCCCCTTTTGCTAGGTTGAGATTCATGATAGGCTGGACAAATAGAGTTGCACACAATGCGAGGCCACCAGCTCTTGATACCCAACTTTCTTGTATGGATCCAGGGCGAATCGCCACAATGATGCCAAGAGTTGATAAGACTATTGCCCACCAAGCAGGTTGGCTAGACCAAGCGATTGCCCACCTCCAATTGGCCATCCAGGCAAGCATGATGGCCAAGTAATCCATCGTGATATGTGCTGGTATCAGCAACCATTTACCGAGGAAGTCAGGCAGTAAAGCACCGGCGATGGCCAGCGGCGTCACGATATAACTCACCACAGGAATGGCAATAGCATTTGCTAGCGGGGAAACTATCGAGACTTGATAAAACCAATACAAGGTCAATGGTAAGAGCGCGATAGTGACAACCGCCTGCACTCGACAAGCCTCTCTTAGCGCATGAGTAACTCTATAACGCCAATCAAGCTCCAGCTCTCTACCAGTGGGCAAACCCAACAAGCCATCAGAGTTCTGCATGGCATACAAAATAGCCGCTACCGCCCCAAACGAGAGCCAGAATCCCGGTGTGTAGGGCGCCATCGGATCAATCAGCAGAACAACAAATAAAGCCCACCACCAAATATCAAACGATCGCGGGCTTCTACCAGACCAAAGCGCAAAGGCAACTACGCCCACCATATACATCGTCCGCTGCGCCGGAATCTGAAAACCAGCTAACCAGGCGTATATAAATGCAGTCAGAAACCCAACTGCTGCCGCCACTTTTCCAACTGGAATCAACAGCGGGAGTGTATTGCGACGCCATAAAAATGTGGCGAGCATGGCACCAAATCCCGCCAACATCGTTACATGGAGACCTGAGATGGATATGAGATGCCCAATACCAGTAGCATTAAATACACGCCAATCTTCTTGGTTAATCGCATTTTGATCACCCATCACTAGCGCTGCAATCACACCACCATAGCGAGCATCTTTCGGTAGTAGTTGCTGAATCTTTTTCCTTAACTTCCAACGCTGATACTCCATGGCTAGAGCAAATTCAGTAAGGCCTATATCTTTCTCGGTGATTAATCTTCCAGATCGCACGGATCCACTGGCGCCGAAGTCTTGATGGAAAGACCAACGCTCAAAATCAAAGGTATGGGGATTGAGGGATCCATAAGGTCTTTTGATTTTGACCTTGAATTCCCAACGTTGACCCGGAATGACTTCTGGCACATCTTGAGGATTGCGCCATGCTGGCTGCCAACTCAAATACACCTGCGGAGGAAAAGATTCAATTGGCTTTTTACCCAAAAATGCTTTATCCACCTCAAAAGAAAACTTTGCACCACTAGGAGAGCTCTGTGGCAAGGCATTAACCCTGCCCTCGAGAGCAATGTCTTTACCCTCATACTCGATTGAAAGGACATTAGCTAGTCGACTTTGTGCGTAATGTGCATTCCAAGCAAACCCCAAGGTAAAACAGCATACAGCCAGCAATACGCTAGTTGCATAGTGATATTTTATGGATGAGTCATTGATGCAAATACCGAATAGACAAATGACGATGGTTGCCATGCATATCCAAGCCCAATGCTCTGGCACGGCAGGTAAAAATAGAAGAAGCGATCCCCCGGCGATGAACGCCGTAATATTGATACGCAAGTTCTTAAGAAGCGGAGTGTGGGTTTAACTGCTTAGCCATCAATGATGACCAACGGGGCAATGCTTGCATGGCATTTTGCCAAACTGCCTTTGAAAATACTTCTTCGCTGATGCTGCGCGTATCAGCTAATTGTTGAGCAATTCTGGGAAGTAAAGCGGGCTCATTGAATCGACCACCTTCCTCCTTAAGCCAGGCTGGAGGAATATCTGGCGCATCAGTCTCAGTAAGAATGCATTCCAGCGGAAGCTCTTTTAAGAGACGGCGAATCTGCAATGCACGCTCATAGGTTGCCGCCCCACCAAATCCCAGCTTAAAACCCAGCTCAATAAATTGCTCGGCTTGCTGGTGACTGCCATTAAAAGCATGAGCTATCCCGCCAGGAACTTTTCTTTTCCGCAGGGCTTTGAGAATGGCATCTTGGGAGCGGCGTACATGCAAAATTACTGGTAACTGAAATTGCTGAGCTAAATCAAGCTGCGCATGAAAGAAATATTCTTGATGCTGCGGATCAAGACCCTCAACAAAATAATCGAGGCCAATCTCGCCAATACCTACAAACCTTGGATCAATTAATGATTGCTCAATTTGATTTTTAAGTGTGATGACATCGCCCTCTTGCACCTTGTTGATGTAGAGCGGATGAATACCAAGCGTATAAACCAATCCCGGAATTTGATTGCCATACTGGTTTGCCAAATTTTTAGCCTGCTCCCAATCAGAGGCTTGAACTGTCGGCAGTAGTATGGCTTTAACGCCTTTACTTGCCGCTCTTGAAACGATGTCAGGAAGCACACCTGCAAACTCTGGCGCATCCAGATGGCAATGGGTATCAACCCATGCAAGCCCCGTACTCGTTTCGCTCATTGTGTGAACGTCTTTAATACTCCGCGCTCTAAATGCAAAATTCGGTCACAGCGTTTAGCGCGAATCGGATCATGAGTAACAATCACAAAAGCAGTGCCCTGCTCACGTGCAATGTCTAACATTAAGTCAAATACGCCATCCGCAGTTTCGGTATCGAGATTGCCTGTTGGCTCATCTGCTAAGACGCAAGCAGGATTACCTACTAACGCTCGGGCAACTGCAACACGCTGACGCTCGCCACCAGATAGTTCACCTGGAGTGTGCTGCACTCGCTTTGATAGGCCAACTGCGTGCAACATCACATTGGCACGCTCCATAGACTCTTCATTATTTAGACCACGAATACGCAAAGGAAGCGCCACATTCTCAATGGCACTGAATTCATCCAAGAGATGGTGGAACTGATAAATAAATCCTAGACTGTGATTGCGCAGTTGATCAAGTTTTCTTACGGGTAAGTGATGTAGATTCTCTCCAGCAAGCATGACCGTACCTGAGCTCGGGGTGTCCAAACCACCCAACAAATGCAGTAAGGTGCTTTTACCCGAACCAGAAGAACCGACGATAGCTACCTTCTCAGAAGCTTTCACCTGTAAATCAATTTCTTTCAGAACCTCAACTGCTGTCGGTCCTTTGCCATAGATCTTCGCTAAACCAGAAGCACTCAGGATGATTTGACTGGAGTTACTCATAGCGCAATGCCTCCGCAGGCTGAACTTGTGCAGCTCGTCTGCTTGGGTAAAGGGTGGCTAATACAGAGAGGCCAAAAGCCATTAAACCCACGGTAACAACATCAGATAAACGCACATCTGACGGCAGCTCACTAATAAAGTAGACATCGCGTGGCAAGAAGCGAACCCGGAAAATCGCCTCAATAGCAGGAACAATCACATCAATATTTAAAGCAATGAGGAGGCCCAAACCAACGCCGGCCAGAGAACCTAATAAGCCAATCGCCAGACCTTGAACCAAAAAGATCCGCTGAATGAGTCCTGGACTAGCGCCCATCGTTCTCAAGATCGCAATATCTGCCTGCTTCTCGTTCACAGTCATCACCAAAGTAGATACTAGATTGAAAGCGGCTACAGCAATGATGAGCGTCAGAATGATAAACATCATCTTTCTTTCGGTTTGAACAGCGGCAAACCAATTACGATTAGATCGTGACCAGTCGCTCACCCACAAAGCTTGCGGGACAACTTGGGCTAACTCAGAAGCAATCTCTGGCGCGCGCTGCATATCATCCACCTTCACGCGCAAACCAGATGGGTCTTGCAAACGCAATAAAGCGGCAGCGTCTTTCCAATGCATGATCGCTAAGGAACTGTCGTATTCATAATGACCGCTATCTACAATGCCAAGTACTTGCAGTGTTCGCATTCTGGGCATAGCGCCCGCAGGAGTTAGATCGCTCTCAGGCACAATCAAATTCACTCGATCACCAACGCGTGCACCAACAATATTGGCGAGTTGCGCGCCGAGGGCTACACCAAAAGTGCCCGGCTTGAGATCCTCAATATTGCCGGCAACAAATTGCTTTGGCAGATCAGAAACCTTACCCTCTTCGCTTGGGAGCACCCCACGAATCGCCACGCCACGCATAACACCATCGCGGCTTAGCAAACCTTGCGAACTCACCATGGGAGCAACACCCACGACGTGAGGCTGAGCAGCTACTTTCAGAGCAATCGGCTCCCAATTAGCCAAGCCATCTGGGGCAGTAATCTCAACATGGGAGAGGACCGATAGCATGCGGTCACGCACTTCCTTTTGGAAGCCATTCATCACTGAAAGCACCACAATGAGTGCGGCAACGCCTAGGGCGATACCTGCGGTGGAGATTCCGGAAATAAAGGAAAGAAAGCCATCACGCTTACCCACGGTCTTACGACGCTTGGATCGGGTGTAGCGCAGGCCAATTTCTAGCTCAATGGGAAGTCTCAACATGGTTACAGTTTAGACAATTGAATGGGCAAACTGATGGATTCTGTAAATGCCACCTAAAATCAGGGGAATGACTGCCAATTTAAGCCCCCAATCGAGTACTTTGCGTCGCTTTACCCTGATGTTGTCAGGGGAAGATGCCGTTGACGCTGGATTAGAGAAAAATGCGCCACCCAATGGATTGCCGCAAGAACGCTTTTTATTGGGAGACCGGCTACCAATCGCACCCGTCTTGCTATTAGGTCAAAGTGATTTAGCAGTGAATCCAAATGAAATTATTGCCTGCCTTCAGCCAGTTCACCTTCACGCTACTCGGGATCATTTAATCCTAATGGCTCAAAGTCAGATTGATCTGACTGAAAATGAATCTGCCAGACTACTAAATGTTGCCCTACCCTTTATTGAAGAGGACGTTGGAGGCAAGATCTTGTTCCAAGGAGCGCGTGATTGGTTTATTCCAGCAGGGCCATTTACTAGCCTTGCAACCCACTCGATTGATCAGGCGCATGGTCGTAATATTGATTGGTGGATGCCGCGCGATACAAGCGAGCTTGGTATTGCCAAGCTCTGGCGCAAACTCCAAAATGAAATTCAGATGCTCTGGCACATTGACCCAGTGAATCAAGAGCGGGAGCAATCAGGATATCCAGCCATTAACTCCCTTTGGATTAGTGGTATCGGAAGATTGGCTGATATTCAGACCCCTCAATTGCTCGAGAACGTAAATCAGATATATGGAGACCATCCCCTCTTAGCTGGATTAGCTAGATATCTTGAAATTCCTCAGCAGAATGAAATTGATTTCTCAAAGCTACCTAATGCCTTTGCGTGGATTGATCGCCCTGAGAATATTTGGAGCAATCTGAGAAACGCCCTCTTGAGCAATGCGTTGGATCAAATTGAAATCATCGACTTTCCCGAGGGACAAGCTCGTCATAGGCTGATTACAGCCAAAGATCTAAATAAAAAATCATGGGCCTTCTGGAAAAAATCAGAACCCTTAACTTGGCAAGAAATTATTTCAGCATGAGTGTCTTTTCAAGGCGCCCCTTCTCCGATCGTACGGCCAGCTGGTTGCAGCAAAGTGGCTTGCACCCATTGCTGGCAAGGCTGTATGCAGCCCGCGGTATTGATAAGCCAGATGAACTCTCTTTAGATCTTAAGCAACTACTCTCGCCAATGGAGTTAAAGAACTGCATCAGCACCGCCACCCTGCTGGCTGATATTTTGGAACGCAAAGAGTCTATGCTGGTAGTTGCCGACTATGACTGTGATGGTGCCACCGCTTGTGCCGTTGCGCTCCGCGGTTTGAAGATGTTGGGTGGGGTAGACACTCCTATTCAATTCTTAGTACCAAACCGTTTTACGATGGGCTATGGCTTAACCCCAGAGGTAGTGGAATTGGCTGCCCAACAAAATCCCAAGCCAAAATATCTCATTACAGTGGATAACGGCATTGCCAGTGAAGCTGGGGTAGAGCGAGCCCGCGAGCTTGGAATGGAAGTGATTGTTACTGACCATCATTTACCCGGCGATCGATTACCTAAAGCGATTGCGATCGTCAATCCGAATCAGCCAAGCTGTAACTTTCCGAGCAAAGCGCTTGCAGGCGTAGGTGTGATGTTCTATTTATTAGTTGCACTGCGTGCAGAGCTTCGTAAGCGCGGTAAATTTTCTGCTGAAACTCAACCTAAGATTGAAAACCTATTAGATCTAGTTGCCTTAGGCACTGTTGCGGATGTTGCCCAACTCGATCGCAATAATCGCATCTTAGTTTCCAATGGCTTAAAGCGCATTCGCTCGGGAGTCTCACAAGCCGGTATTCAGGCGCTATTTCAGGCTGCGGTACGGGATCCTCGCAAGGCAAATACTTTTGACTTGGGTTTTGCTATCGGCCCTCGCCTGAATGCGGCAGGCCGTTTGGCTGATATGACTTTAGGCATTCGCTTATTGCTAAGCGATAAACCTGATGAGGCTATAGAGCTGGCGTATGAACTTGACCGCATCAATCGCGAAAGGCGCGTGATTGAAGGTGGGATGCAAGAAGCCGCCCTCGCCCACCTTGCTGAAGATCAATTGGCGGGCACCATGGCTGGTCGCTCAAGCATTTGCCTTTGGAATTCAGAATGGCATCAAGGGGTAGTTGGTATCGTAGCCTCTCGCTTGAAAGAACGCTTTAATCGCCCTGCGATTGTCTTTGCTCCTGCAGATGGGGCTAGCGGAGAAGAATTGCGTGGCTCTGGCAGATCATTGACAGGCTTTCATCTTCGCGATGCATTAGATATTGTCTCTAAGCGTGAGCCAGGCCTGATTCTCAAATTTGGCGGTCATGCCATGGCGGCGGGTCTAAGCATTAGAAAAGTGGATTTTGAAAAGTTTGATGCCCTGTTTCAACAAGTTGCCAATCAATTACTAAACGATGAGTTACTAGAGCGTCACCACATTCATGATGGTGCCCTCGATCTTTCTGAATTCACACCCGAAACTGGCGATCTGCTCGCCCAAGAAATCTGGGGCCAAGGCTTTCCTCAACCCATCTTTTATGGAGAATTTGAGATTGGCCAGCAAAGCCTCATGAAAGAAAAACACCTGCGCTTGCAGCTTCGTCCGCTTGGGGATGGTCAATTGGCTAGCAAACCATTCACAGGAGTTTGGTTTAATCGGACCCAGCCCTTACCGGCCAAGGCCAAGCTGGCCTATCGCCTAGTGACAGACCGCTTCCAGGGGCAGTCACGCGTGCAGCTCATGATTGAAGCCCACGACGAGAGCTGAGCCGCAATAACCCCCTTATAATTAGGGGATGGAAGCCGAACAACTTAATATTATTTCAAATACCCTGTCCGATCTGCTCACTCGTGAGCAAGCACTTCGGGGGTATCTTTGACTTCGAAGTAAAGTCACGACGCCTTACTGAAGTTAACTCAATTCTTGAGGATCCCACTATCTGGGACGATCAAAAGAAAGCACAAGCACTCGGCAAAGAAAAGAAATTGCTCGATGGCGTTGTTGCAACCCTCACCGATTTAAATAGCAACATCACTGGTGCCCTCGAATTATTCGACATGGCTAAAGAAGAAAGTGATTTTGAAACGATTGCTGCCATCGAGCAAGACGTTGAAAGCTATAGCAAGATCATTCATGATCTTGAGTTCCGTCGCATGTTCCATAACGAGATGGATTCCTGCAATTGCTTTATTGATATTCAAGCGGGTGCTGGCGGAACAGAAGCTTGCGACTGGGCCAGCATGCTCTTTCGTCAATACCTCAAGTATTGTGAGCGCAAAGGCTACAAGACAGAAATCTTAGAAGAGTCTGATGGTGATGTTGCTGGCATCAAAAGCGCAACAATCAAGGTCGATGGTGAGTATGCTTATGGTCACCTTCGCTCAGAGACTGGCGTGCACCGCTTAGTACGTAAGTCACCATTTGATTCATCCAACGGTCGTCATACTTCTTTTGCCAGTATTTATGTGTATCCAGAAATTGATGACTCGATTGAGATTGATGTCAATCCAGCAGATATTCGTACTGATACCTATCGCGCCTCTGGTGCGGGTGGTCAGCACATCAACAAGACCGACTCTGCCGTTCGTTTAACCCACCTTCCGACCGGCATCGTAGTGCAATGTCAGAACGACCGAAGCCAGCACCGCAATAGAGCTGAAGCGATGACGATGTTGAAGTCCCGTTTATATGAGCACGAGATGCAAAAGCGTCGCGCTGAGCAGGACAAGCTTGAGGCCAGCAAAACCGATGTAGGCTGGGGTCATCAAATCCGCTCCTATGTACTAGATCAAAGTCGCATTAAAGACTTGCGTACCAACGTTGAGATCTCCAATACACAAAAAGTATTAGATGGTGATCTTGATGCCTTTATTGAAGCCAGCCTGAAGCAAGGCGTCTGATTTATTACCTCTATTCCAGTTATCAATATTCCATATGAACGATCAAGCGAACTCCAACACGAACCCAGCTTCAGCTACTGAAGCTGTTGATGAAAATCACATCATTGCTGAGCGCCGTGAGAAATTAGCCAAGTTACGCGAAGGCGGAGTGGCATTTCCAAACGACTTCGTGCCAACGCACTTAGCTGCAGATCTTCATACTCACTACGACAGCCTCACAAAAGAAGAGTTGGCTGCCAAAAAGGTGCATGTCAAAGTTGCCGGTCGCATGGTACTCAAGCGCGTAATGGGTAAAGCAAGCTTTGCCACCATTCAAGATCGCAGCGGTCAGATTCAGTTCTACATCAATGATGAAATCAGTGGCCCCGATATCCATGGTGCATTTAAACACTGGGATATGGGTGACTTTATCTCTGCTGAAGGCAATTTATTCAAAACCAATAAAGGCGAGCTCTCAGTTGAATGTAGCAATCTACGTCTCCTAAGCAAATCTCTGCGCCCACTGCCAGATAAATTCCACGGCCTCTCTGATTTAGAGACCAAATATCGCCAGCGCTATGTTGACTTAATTGTGAACCCAGAGAGTCGTAATACTTTTAGAGCGCGTAGCAATACGATTGCTTCCTTGCGTCGTCATATGCTTGATGCAGACTTCATGGAAGTCGAAACACCAATGCTCCACCCGATTCCTGGTGGTGCTACAGCAAAGCCATTTATTACGCACCACAATGCATTGGATATGCAGATGTTCTTGCGTATTGCACCTGAGCTGTATTTAAAGCGTTTAGTGGTTGGCGGCTTTGAACGCGTCTTTGAAATTAACCGCAACTGCCGTAATGAAGGTGTGAGCCCACGTCACAATCCAGAATTCACGATGATGGAATTCTATGCAGCCTACACGGATTACCGTTGGTTGATGGATTTCACGGAGAGTTTAATTCGTGCTGCCGCGATGGATGCGCAAGGTACTGCCGTTCTGACCCACCAAGGTCGTGAACTCGATTTGAGCAAGCCATTCCAGCGCTTAACCATTACAGAAGCCATCCTTAAGTATTGTGGCCAATCCAACAAGAGCTATGAACCCGCGCAATTAGAAGATGCCGCATTTATTCGTGCTGAGCTGAAAAAAGGTGGTGAGAATCCAGACTCCCCTACTCTCAAGAACGCTGGTCTTGGCGCCCTTCAGCTAGCCTTATTTGAATTGGTTGCTGAGTCACACCTCTGGGAGCCAACCTACATCATCGACTACCCAATCGAGGTAAGCCCCCTTGCCCGAGAATCCGATACGCGCCCCGGCATTACTGAGCGCTTTGAGTTATTCATTACCGGTCGTGAAATTGCCAACGGCTTCTCCGAGTTAAATGACGCCGAAGATCAAGCCAACCGTTTCCGTAAGCAAGTGGAGCAAAAGGAAGCTGGCGATGAAGAAGCGATGTACTTTGACCATGACTTCATTCGCGCACTGGAATACGGCATGCCTCCAACAGGTGGCTGCGGCATCGGTATCGATCGCCTAGTCATGTTATTGACTGATGCACCCAATATTCGTGATGTAATTTTGTTCCCACACTTACGTCGCGAAGAGGAATAAGTCCCTGAGCCCAGGCTCAAGCCTTGGTTGACCACC
>JACCDZ010805113.1_pt1 | contig 13043 bp, 13 predicted proteins | sample 7449551 | NCBI WGS metagenome assembly JACCDZ01 (sample SAMN15323452, study PRJNA562643) | freshwater metagenome | isolation source: river surface water | place: USA:Blue River Watershed | collected 2017-08-18
GGATCTCAAATGCAAGTGGCTCAATCAGGTGAATAAATTATATACCGCAGGATTTGCTAGATAGTCTCCAGAGTTTCAAAGTCAGAACAGGTAAAGTATCTGTTTTTGCCTTTATGCAACAAGCCCGGGAGTTACTGAAGCGGGAAATGATCTCAAGAAAAATCAAGATCAGTTACAGATTTTTAAAGGGCGTTCTCACGATTGTGGTGAAGCAGGGATGGGACTTTATGACTGTTGTGATGGCGGAGGAAATATCCTTCACCACTGCTCAGAAAGTGAAAAAGCGTTAAAAGAAGCCCGTGACAAAAGCTTAGCCACTTATGTGGGGCGTTATTGTGCGAGAAAAGTCTTAGGTGTTTGTCTTGTGCATCGTCAAACCTGGTGTGTGTTTGAATCTAAGCTCACGCGCATTATCCAGGAGCAGGGCAGACGTAATCAGTTGCATATTTCTTTTGGTGGTGGTGAAAATCCGAATTGCACAGGCTTAACTCCTGAACAGCTTCAACAAATCAATTTTGATCAGATTGATTTTAGTGAGATTTATGCCGATCTAGCCGTACATCATCCCAACAACCAATCGATTGAAGAGGCAATGAGCAATAAGTTCAAAACGAACCAGGAAAAACCGCAGTATATGAAAAAAGATACGCAAAAAGCCCAGGATCAGCCGCTGAAAGATGAGGATATTAAATACACAGGTGCATAGTATGCAAAAAATGCGAAGATTCCATACGCAGGAAAAAATAAAAAATCTGTTTTTAATTGCCATTTCATGCCTAGGACTGTTTTTCAGTGCAGTATCACATGCTGCTTATCGTGCCCAGGGATGGAGCTGGTATAATTCGGCGCCTATTGACTATAGCGATGAGGATGAGACACCAAAACAAGTCACTGTGATTGAAGAGGTTCCCTTGTCCTATTCACAACAGTTGGCAGATTTCCAGGCGTATCACAAAGAAGTATATGATAAGGCATTGATTACGCAAAACGTTGATGATGTGGCGCATGCGGCACAATTAAACCAATGGGTGATGGAGCAGTCCAAAGGGTATGGGCGGGCGCTGAAAGAGGCACTACTCAAATATCCTGCGTTGTCGCATGAATTGAAGTTTCCAACGGCCCAAGTGGCGCGCCAGGTTGCCTATCAGGAAGAGAAGCAAGAACAACATCGTGCGATTAAAGCTTTATCTCAACAGTATGGCTTATTTTACTTCTATAGGGGAGGCAATGCCTATGATCAGGCCATGGCAGCCTCGGTTCAGGACTTGGCTAATCAATACAACATTGCATTGATTGGTTTTCCCGTAGATGGGCATGCCTTAAAAGCCATTAAAAACAATCATACCTATACCAATCAAATGCAAACGCTGGGAGTTAAAGCCTTACCTGCTTTGTTTTTGGTGGATCCAGTCAACAAAAAATCAAAAGCATTGGCCTATGGGTTTATTGCGCAAGATGATGTTAAGGCGCATTACGTGGATATAGCCACTGACTTTGGACGGGAGAAAATCTAATGTTTTTTTTGTTATTCTTAATGACTCCCTTTAATCGTTTCAAACCATCTAAAAGAGGGAGGCATTTTTTTGGTGTGGTTATGCCCCACTTGATGGTTATGTCTGGACTATTTGGATTAGCCTCACCGAGCTTAGCAAACCTATCCGCTGAGAGCATCTTTTTAAAAACCCAGTCAGAACTCAATACGCAAGATAAAAATGTGCAGAAAAAAGCACAGGACATTGTTAATTCTAAGCAACAAACGCTTAAAGCTCAGACGCTGATTGGACAATTGGCACAGTCAGGTTATGCGCTGATGTTCTTCTTTGATTCTAGCTGCTCACATTGTCATCACTTCGCACCGACAGTGAAATCCATCTCACAAACCTATGGCTTTCAGGTGTTTGATTTTAGTTTTGATGGTAAAGGCATGTCTGAGTTCACAACACCTGCTTATGTGACTCAGGAGATTTATCATGCCTATTACGGCGATGCCCGTCCTTTTTATCCTGTGTTGATTTTACAGAATGTGCATACGATGGCGTTTTATGTGGTTGCAGAAGGGGATATGCCAGAGGCAGTGCTATTACAGAATCTTAATCAATACGCTAAGGAGTTGTTATATGCGTAAATCGAGTAAGAAAAATGAAAGAAGCCATAAAACTAAACCATGCTCTGGCATTTTAAGTCTTGGTTTTGTCGCTTTTAGTTTCATGATGAGCAACCTCGCTTATGCCAGTTTTGCCGATACGCTCAACAGTTACGCCAATGAGATTGGTTATGCGAATGTCACCGGTGCTACGGCAGCGATGACACAATCTGGAGGCTTTTTTTCCGCAGGCAGTGGCTATATTGCGACACCTGTGAAGCAAATACAACTGGCGAATGTACAATTACCTAATATCAGTCACAGCTGCTCAGGGATTGACTGGACAACCGGAGGACTTAGTTTTATTAGCGACAATAAACTCACACAGTTTGGACAGGCCATTATTCAAGATGCTTTGCCATTTTCGATTGATTTAGCCTTACAAACCTGGGCACCACAGCTTGCGGCACTCAAAGGCAAATTTGAAGCGATTGCCAATGCAATGAATCATTTGAATATTAGCTCATGCCAAGCGGCACAATTAGCGGTTGGGTCCGTAGCGGGCTCATTTATGGATGGTGAGGGTAAAAAATACTTGTGTCAATCTTATAAGGCACAAAATAATCAGGCGACAAGTTGGCTTGCTAGTCAACAAGGCTGTAGTAGTACGGTGGATGTCGCCGCTGCCAATCAGGCAGCTAAAGGTGATCCTGATCTCGATAACCTGATCAAGCAGGATCGCAATATTGTCTGGTATCAGTTAATGAAGAATGACTTTTTGCAAAACAATCCAGAGGTTGCAGAATACTTGATGTCAATGACAGGGACGATTATTTATCCCACCGTGGGTACGGATGGCAAGATGCAGCCTGATCGTCGAGCGCCGTTGATTATTGACAGTAGAACAGCGGGTTTTAATGAGTTGCTGTTTGGTTCAAGTTCCGACACGAAAGTCGAAGTATATCAGTGTGATGATCGCGATCAGGAGAAATGCCGCAATCCAACCACGGTAAAATTGAATATTCCTAAAGATAAAGCATTGGTTCCTAAAATCACGACACTGCTTGAAACCATAGGACAAAAGTTTATCAGCGATATTGCTTTATCTTCAGAGGAAGAAAACCTGATCAATGCGGTCAATTTTCCCTTACTTGCGATTATTCAAGCAGAAATTAGAGCAGGGTGGATTCCTGAATATAACCTCTATGCGGACATTATCTGCCGTATTGTACTTGCCAGTTATATTGGACAAATGATCTCTCAGGCAACCGCGGCAATTTTACGCCATCCTGCCTCATCATCGGATGAGGATTTTAAATGGATTCGTGAAAACCTACAAACTACTCAACGCTATATTGTGGGGCAATATCAAACACAAGCTTATCAGGCACTACAGCAGAAATCAGAAATGGTTTTGCGTGGCATTCAGGTCGAGAATTCAGTGGTTGGCGATTTGTCTGCACAAACCAAACAAAATTATTCTTTTGGTTCATTTGGAGGGATTTAAATGTTAGAGGTATGGGTCACATCACAATCAGGGGTGATGAAAACAGTACTGGATGGTATTGCTGCTTTTTTTAATCAAAATGGTGGTGAGCTACTATTTTATTTAGTGACGGCTATGGGTTTTTTGGTGATCTTTTTTAAGTACATTATTGGACAGCCAAATTTCAGACAAATCGTTATGTGGTTTTTAGTGGTGACTATGATTCCTGTGATTTTAATTAACCCACGCGAAAGAGTCATGATTTATGATACAACGAGTCCCTTGGAGTTTCACCCAGTTGACAATGTTCCCTTGGGACTGGCTTACCCTTTGTCAATTATCACGAGTGTCATGCAGAGTGTGACAGAAACGCTTGAAGCTGCCATGCACGTGCCAACGGATTTTTCGTATGCAAGTACAGGGATGATTTATGCGTCTAAGATTTTTAGGGAACTAAAGAGCCTGCAACCTGATCCTGATTTAATGAGCAAATGGTCACAATTTATCTATATGTGTATTGATACCAATGTCCGTGTGAGGAATGTATATACGTATGAACAATTGTTTAATGCAGGAGATTTAATGACTTTTCTGAAAAACAATACGGTTGATGGATTTAACAGTATCTTTATGCCGGTGAATCCGAACGCACCTTCGAGCAACCCTAAAGATGACTGGGTAAAGTGCAGTACGGCATTAACGCGTTTAGAGGCGATATTTAACCGTAAGATGCTGGGGATATTTAAAACCATGGGCGCATTGGATCCGATGAGTAAAGTGAAAGATGCCATAGCCATGCAGAATGATGTCCAGGGCGTGTATGGTTACTTTTATAAGCTTTCGGGGTCGGCTCAGGAAATGACGATGCAGAATTTACTGATTAATGCGACCAGGAATGGCTTAGGTAATATTGCGGCTCAAAAGAATCAAATGGCAGCAGCATTAAACTACGCCCAAACCCAAAACGAAATGAACTCGACCAGCACTTGGGCAACCATCAGCATGTATGCGCAGGAGTATACTCCCATGATGCAAACGATTCTTCTCATGCTAATTTGCTGTGCGTTTATTCCGATGATTTATATAGCGATGTTTCCGACCTTTACCTATAGCGTATTAAGTAAATACATTGGGAGTTTGCTGTGGGTCACGACCTGGGGAATATTTTATGTATTTATCAATTTCATTATGACCGCATTTATGAAGTATCGACTGAACGCCTTTACGGATGTTTATGGGGGAATTACGCTGTCCAATACAGATGCGGTCTTGGGCTTAACCAGTCGTTATACCACATTAACAGGGTCCTTACTGATTTTTACGCCGTATCTGGCCAGATTAGTGGTATTGGGTGCGGCTAACACCATGGGCAGTTTGGTGACATCGATCTCATCGGGGATTATTGCCAATGCGCAAGGCTCCTCAAGAAGTATCGCAACAGGCGATTATAATCTGTTTAGTACCAATGTCGCGAATCACAGTGCAAACAACGCCAGCTTTAACAAACATAACTTTGATCGTGAAGATCGCTTTGGAAATGAATCCAGATCAAACTTATTGGGAGGCACAGAAACCTTAGATGCGATGGGGAATAGGTATCGGGATAACCGTGTATCTAATCTCGCTACGCATATTTCCAGGAATGAAGCGGTCAACGCAGGATTGAATGAAGGTTTAAACAGTCACTTGTCGAAGGCTTATTCGGAAAGTCAGCAGGCGCAACAATCCTGGAATACCACCTTAGGTAGGCTAGCCAGTGTCAATGACAATGAAGCCATGCGTCAGTCACGGCAAGCTAGTCAAGGCAATACGGAGAATATGTCCACGGATCAGGCGTATGCGAATATGGTGGATTTAACAAAGAGGTATGGACAGGATAAGATTAATTCATTTACAAGTGGAAAGGCTCTGCAAGAAGGGGGTAGTTTGTCGTTTGGAGGTAATATTCCTTTCACTAAAATTGGTGGAGAGATACATGGAAGCTTAAACTTTAATCAATCATGGACTGATGCTGAAAATAACTCATCCGCAATAAGCACTTCTGATCAAAAAACTCTACGTGATTCATTAAATCTACTCAAGCAATCGTCACAATCCGAAATTGCCAGTGCGGAATCACACTTTGGGGTGGATAAGAGTAACTCGATCCAATCCAGTTTGACTGAAACGCAAACGCATAGCCAAAATGCAGCCAATGAATATCGTTTAGCGATGGATTACCAGAAAGCGGCTAATTATGCAGAATCCAGTGGTTCATCGGTAAATTATAATGATATTCCGCAGTTTGAATCGTGGTTAAAGAATCAGGTTGGTGATGAGCAGGCTGGCTATTATCTCAATAGCCCACAACAGCAAGGTAGTGCTGAGTTTAGAAACCTGGTACATAACTATCAGCAGGATGCAGCTGACCAGTTTAAACAGGAATTTCTGGCTAACAAGGCACAGCTTGAGTCATCCACTGGCGCCAAGATTCAACATAATACTGATGCAAAAGTTAGTGGTGTAAGTGATATTAATAGTGCTTACCAAGCTAACAATGTTACAGTTGCCAATCATTATGGTCAAAGCAGGTCTGGTTTTGAAAATAGGGTCAATGATATGGATCAAAATATTCCTAATAAAGCGGTGAGAGAAACTTTCGGGCAGTTTGGACTAAAAGGGAATACGTTTAATGCCGATAAACCTTCCAGCTTTAATCGACAAATGGTCATTCCACCTAAAATGAATATACCCATTGATGCAAAAGGCCAAAAGCTGCGATCCGAGGCAGATGCTTTGAAATCTGATGTGATGGAAAATAAAAAGAGCTATCTTGACAAAGCTATTGAGTCATCAAAAGGCAATGCAAGCAGCGCGTTAGGTGTAGCAAACCTAAATGCAAAAGCCGCTACTGAAAACGGGAAACTTGGTCGTGAAGCATGGGATAATTTGTTTGGCAGTAAGAAGTAAATGAGCGTTGGCTATTCTCTTAAAAAAGTAAAATGCCTGGACATAAATTGCTTTATGGCAGGCATACCTGCTCTATAGGCACAATAGTATGATGCAATAAAAGATAGAATAAGAGAGATAAAGAATATAGGAGCAAATATGTAATCGTATCTTGTATTATTGAAAACTAGGAGAGTTAAAATAATTCCAAGCAAAACAATAAGCATTCCGATTACAATAAAAGCGATATATCCAAACGCCCACTTTTTCTGTTCTTCTGTAAAAATCAGTTTGTCTTCTTCTGCCTTAACCATTTTGACGGCAATCGGTTCTTGTGATGCAGGTTTTTCATCTTTGAAGATATCCAGCATTTCTTTGGCTAACTCAGGGTTGGTTTCGGCGAGTTTTAACAGCCTTTCTTTTTGATTGTCGTTCATAACGTCATCCTTGGTTTAGTAAATTTGCTCTCTGAGCAAACTAACATAAATGCGTTTGAAACACAATTTATGTTGCTTTTAAAGTAGCAGAAATCTCAATATCGATTTCTTGATTCAGCGATTGCATTGAGTATTTCGTTATGGTCGACTGACTTTAAATTAAGCGTTTTAACGGTTTCAAAAGGGGAGCTGGATTTTTTAAGTGGTGTGACGGTAAACTCATCCCCCTTTTTGTTATATATTTTTACCATACCATCTTTTTTTGTTAGGTTGAGCGCTTCCGCAAGATGTGCTCTAAATTCAGTTGTGCTATAGGCTTTCATTTAATTTACTCCAATTGTTTTGATACCCGCATGTTTAGCCAAAAATTTCACTGTGCGACCCAAGCCTTGCAAGTTTTAAAATGTCATCTTCTTCTTTACGATAAACTAAAAGCAAATCAGGTTTTAAATGACATTCTCGATAGCCTTGCCAGTTACCGATTAGGTCATGGTCGCGCAATTTAGGTTCAAGGGGGAGATCATTCACCAAATAATTCAGGATCACAGGTAGTATTTGATTGAGCTGCTTTTGATACTTTCCCTTTGATTCACGCTTGTAATCTTTTTTGAATGTGTTTGCTCGTTCAATCGTCCGCATTCAAATCATCCATCAAAGCATCAATGGATTGAAACTTTTTGCCTTTTCCAGACTCTAGTTCATTAATGGCATCAAGTGTTTTTTTATTTGGCACTTTAATTTCAAAGGGCAATCGATGTTCATCCGCAACCCTGAGCATAAGTAAGCGAATAGCATCAGAAATAGAAAGTCCCATGGCGTGTAATGCCTCTGTAGCACGCTCTTTAGTATCCACATCAATTCTTGCTCTTACATAAGCATTGTTTGTACTCATTGTTACCTCCAGTGTGTACTGACTTGCTAAGTGTAGTCTAGTTGTGACTACAAAGTCAAATATTTAACCAACCCACCAGAAAAGGAAAAAATATGAAAATAAAAGAAAAAGGGGGCATCCTCAAAGTAGCCATGACCACCTCAATGGCAGCATCAGTGTTGATGCTCTCAGGTTGTGCGGCGATAGGCACGGCAATTAAACATCGAAATCTTGAGGTTACTTCCAAGACTTTAGAATCAATTTTTCTTGACCCTGTTTCATCACAGGACAAAACGGTTTACATCCAGGTTAAAAGCACCTTAACGGAAGATTTCAAAGGTTTGGAAGAAGTGCTGGCGCAGGATTTGCAGAATAAGGGTTGGCAAGTAGTGAATGATATAGACAAAGCTAATGACATGATTCAGATCAATGTGCTTCAGGCAGGGCAAGCTAAGAATGAAGCTGCTGCCTGGGGTGCATTAAGTGGTGGCTTTGGTGCGGATATTCTCACAGGCGGCTTGGTAGGACTTGCAGCAGGTTATGCTACAAGCTCTGTTGGGGCAGGTATTGGGATAGGGGCAGCAGCAACGGGCGTATCATGGATTGCCAATCAGTTGGTTGAGAATGTTTACTATAGCATGATTACTGATGTTCAAGTTTCGGTTAAGGTCAATGGTGAGGTGACCCAAACGACCTCGGCTGATTTAGCACAAGGTTCACAAACCTCAACCAAACAAACCTACAGTCAAAAAACCAATTGGATGCGTTATCGCACAAGAATTGTCTCAGTTGCTAATCAGGTGAACTTAAAATTTGAAGAAGCAAAACCTGAGTTGCAAGCTCAGGTAGCTAAGCAGGTCTCAGGTATTTTGGGCTAGTGCCCTTAGTTGGATAATAATTAATTTATCGGTTCTAAGATAAAGAAATATAAAATGCAAATGAGGTGATTATGAATGAGTTTACTATAGAAAAAGCTTATAGTGAAATGTCAAAAATGTGTTTGCTTATTGTTAATGTTATTGCAGGTGATGTTGCTGATGGCATGACTGAAATTTATCGTTACCATGAAAAGAGATTAATGAGTCAAGATGATGCTATTAAAATTTTGAGGTTATCTAAGGGAGTGGCATGCCCAGAAAATATCACACAGCAAACGCATGAAGCTAATTTAAAATTTTATGAGAATTTATTGAAATTAATGTGTGCCTGCCCTCCCGAAAACATTTTATTTGGTTGGGTTTTTGATGATCACAACTTGGATATTCCAGAGTGAAGTTCTTAATCTAATTTGATATGATGATGCGTAAGTCAGACGATATTGTGGCGGATTGCTTATGGAAGCAGCGCGTGATAAATATACAAATGAAATCATAGATGCTGAACAATTATGGATACTTGAGGCAGTAAACCCATTAGGTTATATATGTAGAGGGTGCGATGCAATAGTAGCACCATGCTCGTATCGAAAAGAAAATAAAAAGCGTCCATATTTTAGTGCTAAGAATGGTCATAAAATTGATTGTGATATTGACGGCAATGAGAAATTAATTAAACGCGCTAAGAAAGAAAGGGTTTCAACATTAGATGGTTTCCCTGCTAAATTTCCAGATAAGCTTGTTTTAAAAGAAGCAAGAACGATCATTGCGACAAACTCTACCAACACTAAATCAAGCAATCAAAAGCAAAAATCCTGTTCTAATACAGATAGCATTATTCTGTCAAAGTCAAATCGTTGGACAGCACAAACGATAAGACCCATATGTCGTACTTTTCTTAACTATCCTTATGATCGAGATTTACCATTGCATATAAGTGAGGTCAACGCGGATACGTATCAATACGTATTTAAATCGCTCAACAGCAGTAGCATTTTAGAGCATAAAGAAAGAAGAATCTTTTATGCGCCTATGACGTGGTCAAAACCAGTTATTACAGAGGATGCTCTTGAAATTTCGTTAAGCTATGGTGAATGGGTTAATCATCAGCTTATACGTCCATATAAGGCAATTATAAACTGGCGTAATTGGAGTAAAGCAAAGAAAAACTACGTCTTAATGGAAGTTGAAATTGCTAGATTAGAATATATTGCTGCACATAAGTCTGGTGGAAAAGAAAGAGGATGGGTATTTTTTATTGGCAATCAAATCGGATCGGATATAGAAAAGTTTCATATTGATGATCATAGACTAATCTGTTGTTTGGTTGCTGAAATGGTATACCCTAACTTTACATATGCTAAATTATAAATTCACATAACATGGCATTTGATTAACTTTGGATTGGATTTGATCTAGGATAATCTAATATTAGTCTATCAATAGTTATTTACAACGCCTTAAGTAACCAATGTGGTTTGACCGAGATTTTTGACTGCTGCTTGAGATGACTTCAAAGGCACTCTATTTTGATAAATTTGATTTAACTGAAAATGAAAGCAGAGATTTTTTTGTGATTTTTACTGCCTATAGCGCTAACAAAACTAAATAAATATAACAGATTTTTCATTTTTCTGGAGGATAAAACAAAAATGACCCCACAAAAGACGAAGTCGTTTATTCGCGGCACCCAGATATTTTTTTATAATTTAGCGATGTTTGTCCAAAGCATGAAGCGCATAGGTATTTGGGCGATCGTTATTTTTATTGCTATTTTTATTGGCATGATGTTATTGATGACGAGCGTTGCAGATTGGAAAACCTTAAGTATGCAAACTTGGTCAAACGTATTAAATGGGATAGGCTTAGGCAAGGCAGTAGTCGCGAGTGATGTTACTCGAGGAATACAGATTACCGCAAGAGAGGTGGCGAATAATCCCATTGATCAGACCTATTTTGCCGCGGCACTCACTCGCTTTATTACGCATGCGATTATTGCGTTAATCATTGGCGGCAGCATTTATTGTATTGCCATGGCTTTATTTATCCGCGCCTTTGTGAAAAAAGGAGACAGGCACAGTATTGATCAGTTTGTTTCAGGCACGCATTTGGCTAAAAACATCAGACAAACGATTCGCTCAGTACAGAGATCAATAGAGGGCTCGGGTGATATTACGATTGCTCATATGTTACCTTTGCCTAGATTATCAGAGCGACAAGGGATTTTTATTCACGGTTCGATTGGGACGGGAAAAACACAGGTTATTATGTATTTACTGGATGAAATTAAACGTGCTGGTGATGTTGCGATTGTTTATGACAAAGAATGTACCTTAAAGCCTTACTTTTTCAACGAAGCTACGGATAAAGAGTTAAACCCGCTATCGGTACTTTGTGAAAATTGGGATATTTGGAAAGAATGTAAAACGCCTATTGAGATGGGTTCTTTAGCAACTTATCTCATGCCAAAGGCAGTCCAGGGCAGTGATCCATTCTGGGTTGATGCGGCACGGACTATTTTTGCGACAGTGGCGTGGAAGATGCGTGATCAGTCAGATAAAAATGTGATTAAACTTTTACAGATTTTGCTGACTACCTCCTTAGATGAATTACGAGGGATATTAAAGGGCACCGAAGCTGAAAACTTAGTGTCCAAAGATATTGAAAAAACAGCTATTTCAATACGTGCGGTGATGGCGACTTATACCAAATCACTCAGATTTTTAGAGGGACTGGATAAGAATGAACTGAAAAAACCTTTTGCGATTCGCGATTGGATACAAGAACAACTTCCTAGTAATGCAAAACAAAAAGGCTGGTTGTTTGTGACCTCACGCGCGAACTTTCATGCGGAGATTAAACCATTGATTTCAGCCTGGCTGGGTATGGCATTAAAGTCAATTCAGTCATTGCAGCCAAATTCAACAAGACGGGTATGGGTTATTATGGATGAAAAGGCAAGTTTAAATCGCTTAGAGGGCTTTTCGGATATTGTTGCCGATATCCGTAAGTTTGGTGGCTGTGTGGTATTGGGCTTACAAAGTCATTCTCAGATGAATTTCATTTATGGTCGGGAAGAAGCGAATGCGATCACGGATAACATGAACACGAGTGTTTATTTCAGATCACCTAAGAAGCAAGTGGCGGAATGGGTATCTCAAGACTTAGGTGAGCATGTTTTAGAAGAAATCAGGGAGAGTCAGTCCTATGGACCCAATACCATTCGTGATGGTAATACGATTGCTAGACAAAGAGTGAATAGAAGAACGGTGGATACTGGTACTATCATGAATCTTGAGAATTTAAACTGTTATGTGCGCTTGGCAGGGAATCATCCTGTTACCCGACTTGCTATCAATTATAAGGAACGTAAGCAGCTGCTTGAACAACCACTGGTAGAACGCACTATTGACTATGATGCGATTGAGAAAGTGACCCTGGAAGCATTGAAAGCCGAAAACAATCCTGAGCGTGATGAGGCGGTTAAAGTTGAGCAAAAAGTAAATCAGGTGAATGAGCAAGTAGGAAAAAATGCTGATGCGGTCATTAAAAATAGCAACTCCCAAAACACAAGCATCGCCTATAAGGATGAGATTGAGAATGCAGGCTTTGTTGTGAGTTCTCAGGAAATTTAAAAGAAAAAATAAATGTGTAATATAAAAAACACATTGTCTTTGGTGTTTTCAAACGCTTATTTTTCAAATATGAGTAACATTTAGTTTACACAAAATATGATACGGAATAATATACACATTATGATAATTTTTTCAGGGTAAATCAGGGTGCTTCATAAACCCTCGTTTGTGAGACAGATATGTTGATAGGTTATGCAAGAGTTTCAAAATCAAATGGCTCGCAAAATTTAGACCTACAAATCGATGCACTTAAAAAGTCAGGTGTAGATTCTGAAAATATTTACCACGATGAAGCCTCAGGTAAAGATATGAAACGCCCATCACTTGAAGCTTGCTTAAAGGCATTAAGAAAAGATGATACTTTAGTTGTTTGGAAATTAGATCGTCTTGGCAGGAGCTTGCACGATCTTGTTAATACTGTCCAAAAACTGTCAGATAAAAATATAGGTTTAAAAGTATTGACTGGTAAAGGTGCCAATATTGATACCTCTACATCCGCAGGCAAAATGTTCTTTGGTTTTTTTGCTGTCCTTGCTGAATTTGAGCGAGATTTAATTATTGAGCGCACAAAAGCAGGGCTTGAATCAGCAAGGGCACGAGGTAGAAAAGGCGGACGTAAATTTACCTTAACAAAAGCACAAATAAGGCTAGCTCAAGCCGCTATGGGTAATAAAGAAACAGTTGTTAATGAACTATGCCAAGAGCTTGGTATTACGAGAGCAACTTTA
>JACCDZ010192336.1_pt1 | contig 13038 bp, 10 predicted proteins | sample 7449551 | NCBI WGS metagenome assembly JACCDZ01 (sample SAMN15323452, study PRJNA562643) | freshwater metagenome | isolation source: river surface water | place: USA:Blue River Watershed | collected 2017-08-18
ACTCTACCTGGTCCTGCCCAACGGCCAAGGCCAGCACTACCTGAAGCCGCTGGACGTGCCCGCGGCCTGCGGGCCCAGCCCTTCGCCTCGCGCACCAACCGCCGCAGGATGGCCGCGGCCTCGTGCCCGTCGGCGCCGAAGCAGAAGTAGACGTCGGGGCCGGAGTCGCGGCTGATGCCCACGCCGTTGGAGAACTCCATCACGTCGATCACCTTGCCCAGCTTGAAGTTGAAGTTCTTCAGCGCCCCATCGAAGACGACCCGGGAGGACGTGAAGAGCGCGGTCCCGCTGTCGACCTGCACCATCTGATCCTCGGTCTGGCGGGCCACCTGGTAGCTGCCCGTGCGGTACCGCACGCCGAGGATCGAGCCGGTGGAGCCGGCGAAGCCTCCGTAGCTGCGCCGGACCGTGACGCGCTTGTTCTGGATGAGGTCGACCCGCCGGGACCAATAGCACACCTCGGCGCTGCCCAACACGAGGTCGGTGGCGACGGGCGTCATCTCCCCGCGGGCGACTTGCCAGCCGCGCTCGGCCCGCTCCAGGCGGACGGCGAGTTCCGCGTGGTCACGCTCGAGGTCCTGCCCCATCGCCAAGGCCAGCGCGCGGAGGCCGCGCGCCTGCGCCGGCGCCACGAGCTCCCGCCCATCGTCGCGCTCGATGACCGCCTGGAGCGCCTGGGTCAGGTGTCCCTGCAGGGCTTCCCGGACGAGCGCGGCCACCTCGGTCGCGGGCAAGGGCACCTGCTCCGAGAGCGCGGCGATGGAACGGGCCCGCTGGTCGGGCGGGACGTCGCGCGCCAGGGCCGTGGCCAAGCCGGCGCGGAAATAGGCGGTGAAGGCCGTCCGGTGCATCGCCTGCGCCTGGGCGGTATCGTAGCCGAAGCTCCAGGCGAGGCTGGCCAGGTCGGTCTTCTCCTCCGGGGTGAAGACGCGGTCCGACAAGGCGGCCGCGACCATGGCCTGGTACCAGTCGGCGAGCTCCTTGGCGCAGCGGGTCCGGACGCGCACGCCCGTCTCCTCCTCGATGCGGCGCACGGCCTCCTCATCGATCGTGCCGCCCGCGGGCATGGCGGCCAGCAGGTCCCAGAAGCGGGCCAGGCCCGCGGTGCGATGCTCGCGCCCGAACATGCCGTCCAGGAGGTTCGGGGCGTCGGGCACCGGACGCGGGAAAGGCAGGCGGCGCCCGGCGGGGGCGAACTCGGCGAGCCGGCGCCAGGCCGCCATGCCCGGCGACCAGTAGTGGTCGGTCGGGCGGAATTCGCCGGCGGCCAGCCGGGCCGGCACCTCGGCCGCCGGGCAGGTCGCGAACTCGGCGCCGGCGCGGGCGATATGGACGACAAGGGCGGACATGAGGAATCTCTTAGAATCCGCCCGGACGCAGGCAAGGGCGAAGGCTCAGTCCGCCGCGCAGGCCCGCACCGTCTCGAGGTGCAGCGCGGCGACCTGGGCGAGCGTGAGCCCGCCCCAGCGGTAGCCGCCGGCGAGGGCGAAGGCGATCGGGACGCGCCGCGCCCGCGCCCAGCCGAAGACCAGCGCCTCGCGGCGCCGGACGACCTCCGTCGTCAACCCCTTGATCCCGCCGGCGCGCTCGTGCACATCCATGCCGGCGTTGTAGAGCAGGCAACGCACACCTTCGAGGGTCTGCAGCGCCCGCGACACCGCGTCCAGGTAGCCGGCCGCGTCGGCGACCAGTTCGACGTGGTGGCGCGCCGGGGCCGTCGGCTCCCATTGGTCGTAGCCGTTCACGCTGACGTCGGCCAGGCGGACCTGCGGGTGCTCGCCGAGGATCTCGAAGGTGCCGCCGCCGAAATGGGCGTCGAGGTCGAGGATCCCGACCGACGACACTTCGTGGAGCGCGCGGAGCGCGCCCAACGCCAGGCCGTTCAGCGTGCAGAACCCCTCACCGGAGCCGCGGCGCGCGTGGTGTAGGCCGCTGGAGAGGCTGCCGGAACGGCCCGCCCGGAGAGCCTCGGCCACGGCATCGCGCATGCCGCCCGTCGAGGCGAGCAGGCTGCGCCGCAGTTCGGGGGTGCGCGGCCCGGTCGGGAGCTCCCCGGGACCCGCGGCGAAGACCGTCCGCAGGTAGCTGTCCTCGTGGATGGCGCGGAGCTCGTCGCGGGTCGCCGGAGCGGGCGCCACGAGCCGGACGGCCAACGCGGGGTCGGCGACGATCGCCGCGGCGACTTCGGCGGATTTGGTGACCGTCTCGAGCCCGGTCGCGAGGGCGTACTCGTCGCTGTAGTAGATGTTCACCATGGATGCCACGCGACGAGCCTACCCGGCGGCCGGCGACCGTCAAATCGCCCGCCTGTCATAGGTTACGGTTGGCTTCCGCCCACCGCGCCGCATCGTCGGTGCTTCGCCACCCCATGCCCTTCGACCCCAAGATCCCGCGAGAACTCGCCAACAAGCTGGGCCGGGAAGCGGTGCAGATCATCGAACTGGGCCTCTACGCGTCCCCGACGAACCGGCAGGTGGACATCGCGGCCGACATCGCCGCGGCGGTCGCGCGCACGACGCACCTGCCGCCGGACCACCGCCACACCTTCCCGCGGACCGGCGGACACGCCACGCTCACCGAAGTGACGGAAGAAACCTCCCTCGCGGCCGCGCGACGGCAAATCGCCGAAGGCCGGCGGCCGGTGGTGCTCAACTTCGCCTCGCCCACCGTGCCGGGCGGCGGTTTCCTCGCCGGCGAACGCGCGCAGGAGGAATACCATTGCCGCTCCTCCGCGCTCTTCGCCTGCCAGGTCGGGGGCCCGATGTACGCCTTCCACGAGCAGCAGGCCAACGCGCTGCGCTCCGACGCCATGATCTACTCGCCCGACGTCCCCGTCTTCCGCGACGACGAGCACCGGAAGCTCGAGGAGCCCTTCCGGGTGGCGTTCATCTCGGCGGCGGCCTGCGACGCCCGGGATGTCGCCCCCTTGGACCAGCCGAAGATCGCCGGAGCGATGGGCGCGCGCATCGTCAAGGTGCTGGCCACCGCGCAGGCCAACGGCCACGACGCCCTCGTGCTGGGCGCCTGGGGCTGCGGTAACTTCGCGAACGACCCCGGGCTCATCGCCGAGCTCTTCCGCCAGGCCCTGCACGGACCGTTCCGCGGGGCCTTCCGGCACGTCACCTTCGCGATCGTCGACCCAAGCGCCGACCAGCCGTGTCTCCATCAGTTCCGGCTCGCGCTCTCACCCCAGGCGCCCCGGGGGCACAACTAACCCCGGGCTCAGCGGCCGAAGGCGGCGTTTACGTTCAACGCGGCCGCAACTCGACGTGCTTGAGGGCCAAGCCCCGCTGCGACGGCACCGTGAACCGCAGCACCTGCGGGCCGGCCGCGAGCTCGACCTCGACGGCCGGCGTATCCGCCCAGAGGCCGCGCGAGTTCGGCACGGCGAGCGTCGCCAGCTTCCGGCCGCCGACCGACAGGTCGATGGCTTGACCGGTGTTGGGGGTCGCCGCCCGGAGGACGACCTGGTACTTGCCGGGGCGGGCGACCTCCACCGGAAACTCCGCCCAGGTGTTCGGGGCGTTCTTCTCGAAATAAACCTGGCGCCCGCCATCGAAGCTATCGTGCGCGCGGGCGCCGCCGAGCTTGCTGAAGCCGGCCGCGGGAATCGTCGTCGCACCGGCGCCGATGGCGGCGGGCGCCACCTTGGCCACCATGGGCGGGGCGGCTTTGGTCGGTGGCTCCTTCTCGGCCTCGGCCGCGTTATCCCCGGTGCCGAAGACCGGCTTGGCCTGGCGGAGCTCGGCCATCTGGCCGACCAACAAAGCCTTCAAGGCAGGCCGACTCGGCGCCGTCGGCGCCAACGCCGCCTCCAGCCAGCGCAGCCGCTCCAAGGTGGTGAACTCGGCGGTCCGGGAACGGGCCGCGACGGCCTGGAGGAAATCGGGGCCGCTCAGGCCGTTGATGCGCGACTTCTCCCAACCGGCGCCGTAATCAACCTTCCAGATGTTGCCGGGCTGAGGCTGCGTCTCGGGAAAGGCGGTCTTGAAGGCCACGCAGGCATGGCCCGGCTGCGCCACGCCCACCGCGGGGAGGCCGAACGCCTGGCAGACCATGACGCCCCACGAGGAACGCGGTCCGCACTTCCCCCCGCCATCGAGGACGTCCATGTAATCCCCGTAGGGGTGCGGCGAATTGCCGTACTTCACCTCGCTGACGGTCTTGACCACCTGTTCCTTGATTCGCAGGTCGGGTCGCCACGTGTTCACCATCCGCCGCGTCCACGCCAGGTCCGCATCCGACGCGGGTGAGGAGACCACCTGCATGTACTCCCAGACGGAATGGCGTTCGAAGCTCGGGTAGAGCTCCTTGGACTGGTAGGCCCGCTTGAAATGGAGGTAGCGACCCAGCGGATCCGGCGGGGGAACCTGCTGCCCCGCCCCGTGGTTGCCTTCGCCGGGAGGCAGGAGGGCCGTCGCCATGGCCAGGCGCAGGGGCACGCCGCGTCGGGACTCCTCATCCGCGCCCCAGAGCCGCGACCACCTCGCCAGAACCTCCACCTTGATCGTCCACTTGTCCTCGTCGCGCGGGTTCAACCCCAACGGGGTGGCGCCTTCCAGGAAGAGATTCAGGGCGGCCGGCTCTTCCCACAACCACGCGAGGAACGCGGCCTGCGGGCCTTCTTGGCGGAAAGTCCGCAACGCGGGGGCGCCGACCTTGCGGATGAATTGGTGGCGCGCCAAGGCCGTCGAGGTGGCGGGATCGGCGTCGAACTGGCGGAGGTCGGCGACTTCGGCGAAGCCCAGGCCGGACGCCCGGGCGGTCAGCAGGGATGACAACCGCGCCTGCTCGTCCGCGAAATCGGCCGGCAAGCCGGCGCCACCGAGCGCGGAGACCAGGCAGACGAGGAAGAGCGTGAGTCGGTTCATGCGCGGCGAAAAATCAACCGCAGCCGCAGCCGCCGGTCCCGCAGCCGCGGGCGGCGGCGAGGCGCTTTTCGATGGCCAGGGACGTCGGGGTGACGGAGAGGCCGCCGAGCGCGGTGCAACGATGTTCGCGGGGCATGCGCTCCGCGACGGCCTTGGCGGCGTCGACGACTTCATCGAAGGGGATGACCTGGTCGAAACCGGCCAGCGCCATGTTCGCGCAGGCCAGCGCGTTCGTCGCGGCGAGCACGTTCTTGCCGAGGCACGGGGCCTCGACGCGGTTCGCGATGGGGTCGCAGATGAGTCCCAGCATGGACTGGAGCGCCAGCGAGGCGGCGGCGCAGGCCTGGGCCGCGGAGCCACCCGCGAGGTCCACCAGCGCGGCGGCGCCCATCGCGGCCGCGGAGCCACCCTCGGCTTGGCAGCCGCCGACCTCGGCGGCGAAGGTCCAACGGGTCGCGATGAAGGCGCCGATGACGCCGCTCGCGAGCAAGGCCTTGGCCGTGGTCTCGTCGTCGAGGCCCCGTTCCTCGGCGACGGCGAGCACGACGCCGGGCAGCGCGGCGCAGGCGCCGGCGGTGGGCATGGCGACGATGACGCCCATGCTGCTCTTCACCTCCATCAGGGCCGTCACGTAAAGGATGGCCCGGTTCAAGGGGTCGGCGGCGATCAAACGGCCGGACCGCATCGCCTGGGCAAAGGCCGGCGACTGGCTGCCCAGCACGCGGTCGGCATAGGTGGTGCCGCCGAGGCCCTGCTCGATTGAACGGCGCAGCAGGCGCACCAACCCGACGGCCCGGGCGAGGACTTCGGACTCGGTCAGCCCGCCCCGCTCCCTCTCGTAGCGCGCGGCGAGACGCCACAACGGCTCGGTGGCGGCTTCCGGCGTCGCCAGCATCTCGGCGCAGCTGCGGTAAGGCACGCGGCTGCTCCGCACGGTCGGCACCGGCAGGACCGGGCCGAGGTTCCAAGCACGCGCGATCCAGCCGGCCTTACCCCAGGCCGCCAGCGTGGCGGGCGGCAAGAAGCCGCGGCCATGCACGGCCAGCAAGGAGCGCCCCGCGGTGACGAACAGCGCGCTCCCCTCATGGTCGACGCGCAACACCTCCGCGCGGAGGTCGTCGGGCGCCGCCTTCACCTCGAGCAACGTGACGTGCGCGTCGCCGTGGAGCGAGACGTCGATGCCGTCGATCTCGACGACTTCCATCATGCCGCCGCCGGTCGAGATGGCCCGGAGGAAATGGGTGGCCCGCGCGTTGCGCAGGGTCAGCCGGTAGGTGTTGGGATGCGGGTCGCCGACGTCGACGGTCTCGAAGCGGGCCAGCCCCCCACCCTGCCGGAAAAGCGCGAGCGAATCAGGAAGCCGCTCGTCGTCCGCCTCCCAACCCATGAGCCCGCCGAAGAGCCCCATGTCGGAGCCTTGGGTGTCGTGGGTCGTCGGCAGCGATCCGGCGCGGTCGAACTCGACGAGCACCTCGGCGACCTCGCCGCCCATGAGGTCACGGGCCAGGCGGCCGATGCGCAGGGCCGCCGCGCAATGGGAGCTGGACGGACCGCGCATGACCGGGCCGAGGACGTCGTTGAAGATGCTTACTTCCATGCGTGGGGGTTCACCCATGCAGACTGTCCCGCTCCCGGGCGGGGTCAAACCACGAACCTCCGGGACGCGGGCCGACCTACTTGGCCACGCCGCTCAGGGGGTGCGCGCGGACCGCCTGCCAGGCGATTTCCTGGAGCAAGCGGTTGAGCTTTTCGGCCTCGGGCAACTTCGCCAGCTGCCCCGGCACGGGCAGGCCGACCGGGCTGCGGCGGTAGAGCACGGCGAAATGGCAATAGGCGGCGAGGATCCGGATGTGCGGCCCGGGATGGCCCAAGACGTCGATGAAGAGCTCATTCTGGGAGCGGACCCCGGGGGCCGCCCCTTCGATCACCTTGGCCCGCAGCGCGAGGACCGCCTCGCCGCACGGCACCACGGCGATCTTGGCCGCGGGGATGAGACGGTTGAGCTCCCGGACATGGTCCTCGATCAGCTTGAAGTAGGGGTCGTGCTTGGCGCGCAGCTGGGGCAAGGTCAGCGCGTCGCGGTCGATCGCCTTCGGCTTCACCGGCTGCAGCCAGAGCAGCGGATCCTCGTAGGGTACCCAATTCTGCTGCAGCGTAAACCGCAGGCGCGGGTTATGCTCCAAGCCCAGGCGGACGAAGTTCTCGATGCCCGGATCCGGCAGGAACGTCGGCGCCATCGTGAAGAGGTCGGCGCGACCGGCGAGGAGTACCGGCTTCGCCTTGTTGCGCTCGGGCGGCAGGTCCCAGTGCTGGATCACCTTGGAGCCGCCGATCGAGGAGATGGCCAGCTGTTCGTGGCCCGCGATGCCCGCGGCCTTGGCCATCTCGGCGACCAAGGGCGGCATCCACACGTGGAAACTATGCCCGGCCGTCAGCACCTTGAGGCCGGCCGGCGGCGGCTCGACCGCCTCGGCGCGGACGGCCAGGCAGGCGAGCGCGACGAGGAGGTGACGGAGCAGGCGCACGGGGCGTCGGCTTACTTATCGCTGCGCCACGGACCGGCCGGAAGGCCATCCTGGCCGGCGGAGAAGACGGAGACCTCGGGGAAGTTGGCCCAGGCGTAGCGGGCGGCCTTGGGCGCCTTCACCTCGGCGGCGGCGACGGTGACCTGCGCGCCTTCGGCCTTGGCCGTGGCGTAGACCCACTTGCCATCGGCCTGCTGGACGGCGAAACCATTTCCTTCGCCCTGGCGTTGCAAGAGGACGACGGGGCGGTCGTAGGTGAGGACCCAAGCGTCGCCCTTGAGCTCGGCCTGCTTCACGCGGGGAGCCTCCCCGACGGCGCGGGTCTTGTAGACGCGCTGGAGCGCCACGGCGGCGAGGCGCTCGCCGACCGGCAGCTTATCCTTGGGATGGATGTCCTTCTCTTCGCCGAGGTCGATGTTCACGCTCATCATCGCGCCCGGCACATGGTCGGCGATCCACTCCATGGATTCGCGGATGACGGGCCAGCCGCCGTCCTCGACCGCGACGGGCTTCTTGGCCATGAAGCGCGGGAGCTGGACGATGATGAAGGGGAATTCGCGGCCCCAGGCCTTGTGCCAAGCCTTGATCATGTCGCCCAGGATCCACTTGTAGGCGGCGGCCTGGCCGGCGTTGGATTCGCCCTGGTACCAGAGGGCGCCCTTGAAGCTGTAGCCGACGAGCGGGGCGACCATGCCGTTCCAGTTCATGTGCGGGCCGTTGGACCAGACCGTCTGGGTCTTGGGGTCGGTCTTGGCCTTGGCGATGCGGTCGGCGACGCCCTTGTCTTCCTTCTCCTGCCAGCCCTTGGCTTCGGGCTGCGCGTCGTACATGCCGCGCGGGCCCCAGGCCTCGGCGCGGGTGCCGCCGATCGAGGTGTGGATGATGCCGACGGGCTGCTTGATCTCGGCGCGGAGCGCGTGGGCGAAGAAGTAACCGGCGGCGGTGAAGCCGTCCACGGTGGCGGGGGAGGCGAGCTTCCAGGAGCCCTGCACGTCCTCGGCCGGCGCGGCCTTCGGGGTACGGGCGACGGTGAAGACGCGGATGCCGGCGTCGGCGGGACGGGCCCGCGCGGCGGCGGCGGCGCTCGTGTTGCGCACGATCCACTCCATGTTGGACTGACCGGAGCCGACCCAGACTTCGCCGACGATCACGTCCTTGGCGACATGGGACTCGGCGCCGGACTTGATGACGAGGTCCTTGCCTTCCTCGGTGGCCTGCAGCCCGGTCAGCGTCGTCTTGAAGACGCCGTCCGCGCCCGCGGTGGCGGTGGCCTTGGCGGAGCCGAAGGCGACCTCGACGGTCGCGCCGGGCTTGGCCTTGCCGTAGACGTTGGCCTCACCCGCCTGCAGGACCGCGTGGTCCGAGAAGACGGTGGAGAGCTTGAGGTCGCCGGCCTGGACGAGCGACGTGAGGAGGAGCAGGAGCGGGGTAAGGCGCAGCATGCCTTGGAGACAAGGCCGACCCGCCTCGATTCCGAGCCGAAAATGCGGGAATCAGCGCCCCACGTCGGGAAAATCGGTGAAAACTCCGTCCACCTTGGCCTCCCGCGCCAGGAAGGCGAAATAGTCCCGCCCGGAGGCGAAGCCCTTCGGCAGGGCGTCATTGCGCAAGGTGTAGGGATGGACCCGAAGGCCGGCGGCCTGGGCGCGGGCGACCAGACCGGTCAGGTCGCGCTCCGTCGCCACCGCGGAGAGCGGCGGGCCGATGCCATCGACGAGCTGCGCCAGTTCACGCAGGCCCTCGGGCGTATCCGTCCAAGGCGTCTTCCCGCCGGTCAGGAAGACCAGGCGGCCTTTCCATCCGAGCTCGCCGCGGAGCCGCCGCAGTTCCGCGAGTTCGAAACTTTGGATGAAGCAAGGGTCGTCCTTGGAGGCGTAACCATACTTCGCCAACAACGTCAGGATCGCCTTGGAGACGTCGTGGCCTTCCTGGCGATGCCAGGCGGCGAGCTTCACTTCAGGATAGATGCCGACCTTCCGGCCGGTGCTCCGGTTCAGCCCTTGGATGAACTGCAGTTCCTCCTCGAAGGTATTGATCCGAAACTCCCCCACCCCGCCGGGAAAGCGGCCCGGGTAGACGGGCTTGCCCGTCTTGGGGCTGAACCGCTCGACCACCCGCAACTGCCGCAGTTCCGCCCAGGTGAAGTCGATGGCGTAGAAATTACCGTTGGCGCGCTGCCGTCCGGGAAAGCGCGTCGCCACGTCGGTGGTGCTGTCGAGCGTCACGTCATGCTGCACGATCGGCACGCCGTCCTTAGAGAGCACGACATCCTGTTCGAGGTAGTCGGCCCCTTGGGCGTAGGCCAAGGCCTTGGCGGCCAGCGTGTGTTCCGGCAGGTAGCCGCTGGCGCCGCGGTGGGCGATGATGAGCGGCGCGGGCTCGGCGGCGGCGAGCGGGCCGAGGGCGCAGACGACGAGCGCGAGGGATATTTTCATGCGGCGGGGGCGGCCACCGCCGGAATGAACCGGCGGACGCGGACGACCCTGACCGCGCCCCCCGAGGCCGTCAACCCCCGCGCCTAATCGTAACGTGCGACGACGATCGCCCGACCCTTGCGGCTGATGGCCACCATCTCCCCGGGGCGCGACGGATCCCACGCGAAGGCCTGTCCTTCCCCGGGAAACGGACGCACCGCCGCCAAGGTCGCCACGCCGCCGCGGGACGGGAGGTCGAGGAGGTACAGTTCGCGGGCATCGTGCCCGGTGACGCCCACCCTGCCGTCCGGGGCGACGCCGCCGCCGGAGCAGCTCATGCGACCGAACTTGGCCAGGACCTCGGGCGCGAACGACCACTCGCGGCGGGGACGCCAGTCGCGGTCGTACGCGATGAGCCGACTGCGGGCCACCTGGCTGGTGAGCGCATAATGGGCGAAGCAGGCGAGCCAGCCCCCTTCATAAGGAATCGCCCACGTGAGCGAGCCGGGCGGTTCGACGAAGGCGTGCCGGTCGACGGGCGCCAGCGTGGCGACATCGAAGACCTCGACCGAACTTTGGTCCGGCTTCAGCGGGAAATTGGAGTGGGCGCAGTACAGCCGCCCCTCGACGACGACGCCGGCGTTCAGGTGGCGGATACCCGACCCCGCGGGCGCCGTCCAGCGCGCGACCAAGGCGCCGTCCGTCTTCCGGTACTTGCCGATGGCCGCGTCCGCGATCGCGTAGTAGTGTTCCGCGTCGACGGCGACGCCTTGATTCGCTTCCGCCGCGGGCAGGCGACGCAACTCGACCAGGCGGGACGGCGCGCAACCGACCAGCAGCAGGGCGAGAGCCAGCAGGCCGGTCGACTTCATCGGACCGCGACCGGCACGCGCGCGGCGAGGTCCTGCAGGCGGGCGGCCTCGGCGGCGGTGGCCTTGCCGCGGTACTCGACCTTCAGGTCCTTGGGCTGATAGAGGACGCGATAGAAGACCAGGGCGTTGAGGTAGGTGCCGACGAACTCGGGGTGGGAGTTGTCCTTCTGGTGCAGGCGCAACGGGGGCGCCTGCCGGTCGTTGAGCTCCCAGGCATCGCCGGCCGGAACCACGCCGGTCGCCCGGCAAAGCGCCGCGGCCTCGGCGTACCACTTGCGGAGACGCGCCTGCATCTCGGCGGGATCCTTGCCCACCGCCGGATTGAAGTCCTTGGCCGTCCAGTAATCGGGATGCCGCGCCCAGGTCTCGTAGAAATAGATGCGGGCCTGCGGGCTCTTGGCGCGGACGCGGGCGCAGAGCTGCTGGGCGCCGGCGAGGAAGTCGGCCCGGACCTTCGGGTTCACCTCCGCGACCGCGGCCTCCTGGCTCTGCCCCTGCAGGACGACGACATCCCAGGAACCTTCGTCGATCGCGGCGAGGGACTTCGGCTGGACGGTGCAGTGTTGCAGCAGGGTCTGGCCACCCGGAGTGCACGACTTGATGACGGGCGTACCGGCGCCCGCGGACATCAGGACTTCGCCGAAGACGGTCGGCAGCTGGTTCACGCCGGTGTAGCTGTTCCCGATGAACAGGATCCGCTTCGGCGCCTCGGCGGCGGACGCGAGGAGCCCGACGCCGAGCGCCAGGCAAAGGGTCAGGAAGCGGCCCATGCGGCCGGGGCTCAGCGGGCGGGCTGTTCGCCGCGCGGGGCGCGCGGCTGGTCGCCGCCTTCGTTGCCGCGGGCGTTCGGGCGCGGGTTGGCCTGGGCCTTGCGGAGCTTGTCGAGGACCGGCTCCAACGTGGGGTCGGCCTTCAGGGCGGCGGCCTCGGCGGCCTTGCGTTCGTTGAGGCGGGCCTCCTCGAGCGCCTGCTGCGCCTTCTGCGCGACCTCGCGGGCTTCCTTCACGGCGGCCTCCTGACCGGCCTTCTCCATCGCGGCCCGGAGCTTGGCCTGCTCGTCCGGCGTCAGGGCGGCGAAACCACCGCGCTGACCATTACCCTGACCTTCGCGGGCCTGCGGGTTCGGACGATCCGCGTTCGGGCGTTCGGGATTGGCGCGTTCGCCATTCGCCCGCTCGACGTTGGGTCGAACGACGTTCGGACGCTCCAGGTTCGGGCGTTCGACGTTCGGGCGCTCGAGGTTCGGGCGCTCGAGGTTCGGCCCGCGGCCGGGCTGAGGCTGGCCCGGAGCCTGCGGCAGCGGCACCAGCATGTAGGCGCCGGGCGGCAGGCCTTGCGGCAGGGGGATGACCACCGGCTGACCGCCCTGGGGCTGCCCCTCGGGGCGACGCTCCCCGCGCGGTTCCGGGCCACGCTCGGGACGGGGACCCGCGGGTTGGTCGGCGGCGACGACGGTGGCGGCGGCGAGCAGGGAGGCCAGCAGAACGGGGTGGTTCATAATACCCATAAAACAACGCGGGGGCCGGGAAGTTGCAAGCCCGCGCCCACCCGGGCCGTCGCCGACGTTTTCTCCGGTTGTCCCCGGGGCCGGACAGCCTCAGATTACGCGCCATGCCCCGTCTCGCGCTCCTGCTCCTCGCCGGCGCCGTCGGCCTCCCCGCGGCGGATGTCCGGGATGGCACGCTGCAGGACCTGCACGGGTTTTTCCCGCTGCGCGCGGACACGTCGCCGGAAACGGTCCGCGCCATGCGGACCGACGTGGCGGTCGCGCTCGGCCTGCACCCCATGCCGACCAAGGAGCCGCTCCGGGCGGTGATCCACGGGCGGATTGACCAGGGCGACTACACCATCGACAAGGTGTACTTCGAGAGCGCGCCGGGCTTCTTCGTCACCGGCAACCTCTACCGGCCCAAGTCGATCCAAGGCAAGATTCCGGCGGTGCTCTTCGCCCATGGCCACTGGAAGGATGCGCGCTTCCTGAACCAGCCGCCCGAGCATGTGCGCCGGGAAATCGAGACCGGGCAGGAGGCCTTTGCGGAAGGCGGCAAGAGCCGCTTCCAATCGCTGTGCGTCCAGCTGGCGCGGATGGGTTGCCTGGTCTGGCAATGGGACAGCCTGAGCGACGGGGACTCGCGGCAATTCTCCGAGGCGGTGGTGCATCGCTTCGCGAAGCAGCGTCCGGAGATGAACCGGCCGGAGGCCTGGGGGCTCTACAGCGCGCCGGCGGAAGCCCGGCTGCAGAGCGTGATGGGGCTCCAGACCTGGAACAACGTGCGGTCGCTCGACTTCGTGCTCAGCCTGCCGGAGGTGGACCCGACGCGCGTGGCGATCACCGGGGCGAGCGGCGGGGGGACGC
>JACCDZ010828800.1_pt1 | contig 13038 bp, 15 predicted proteins | sample 7449551 | NCBI WGS metagenome assembly JACCDZ01 (sample SAMN15323452, study PRJNA562643) | freshwater metagenome | isolation source: river surface water | place: USA:Blue River Watershed | collected 2017-08-18
AAGCCATCCGTGCCTATCTGGCGCGTTACGAGCCCGGCGGTAATACCTTCAAGAAATATCAGAAGGAACTGGAACGTTATCTGCTCTGGTGCATCCTAGTCACCGGCAAACCAATCTCTTCCCAGTTTGTTGAAGACTGCGAAGCCTACAAGGAATTCCTCAAAGCACCACGCCCTGACTTTGTGGGACCGCGCAAACCCCGGCTGTCGGCCCACTGGAAACCCTTCAACGAAGAACCGCTTAAAGACTCATCGCGCAAAGCCGCCATTCAATGTATCCGCGCTTGTTGTGAATGGCTCACTAAAGTCCGCTACCTGTCCGGCAATCCCTGGGTGGCCGTGACCGATCCAGAAACCATCACCCCACTGAACCCAATCCAGATCGAGAAAGCCCTGCCCTTCCCTCTTTGGGAAAAACTTGTCTGGATTGCTCAACAAGCTGCATCAATCCCCGAAAATCCACAAGGCCGCATTGAGCTGGCCGCCATGCTCCTGATGGGGGACTCTGGGCTGCGCCGCGAAGAAGCGGCAACAGCAACGAGCGACCAGCTAAGGCCCAGCAGCCACGCAACGGGCGTTTGGGAACTTAACGTCTTGGGAAAGCGTAGAAAGTGGCGCACCGTCCCGGTCAGCAAACGCGCCTATCAGGCGCTACAAGCCCACTGGCAAGATCGACACCCAGACATTGAAATGGATCTGTTGCCAGCCCCTCTGCTCTCGCCCATCACCAAGCTGCAAACCAAAGCCTCCCTGGAGAAGCACGGACACCTGGAAGAAATGCCCTATGCAGCAGCAGCGATCTATCCGCTGATCAAGAGCCTGATCAAGAAAGCCATCGACACGCGAGAGTTCGACGAGGCAGAAGAAGCGGCCCTACTCCGCGTCTCGCCCCACGCATTTCGGCACACGTTTGGCACGCAGGCCGTTGCCAAGGGCGTGCCGGTTGATGTTGCCCAGAAGGTTTTAGGACACGCTTCGGTTAGCACCACCAGCATCTACGTTCAGGCTGAAAAGGAACGGACGATGGCAGAGGCGAAGAAGTTTTTTGAGAAGCTGGGATAACGCGGGATATTTGCACACCATTGATTTACAACATCTTTTTTCTGTCGCCGCACATCGCTTTATGCGCAAAAGTTTGATGTCGTAAACGATGGGATATTTTCACGGCGTTGATTTTAAACACAATTAATTCCGCCCCGCCAGTTAAAGGTGGAGAATCCTCAGCTCTCCCTCTGCGAAGCGTTCGGCGAACACGAGATTCACAGGCTGTACCGCCAAGCGCCCCTCTCGCATCTGTTCTACTCGCGGACCGCTACTATCCCGACAGACAAAAGTCCCTATCGGATGCCCTGATTTGCTAACTACTTGCCAACCGTCATAGCGGCAATCGAGTGATTCCAGAGTTCGCTGATAGCGTTGGCGCTGGATGACGACTTGTTGCTGTGCATCTAGCTCTTTTGCTTTGCCCTCAAAGTCTCGGTCCTGTTCCAGCAGGTAAGACAGATACGCCACGACTTCTCGACCTCTGAGGCGATAGAGGTTGTGCCAGACCGCCTTCGTTACGTCTGAGAGACGTTTCCCATTGGCCTTCGCTTTGGCCATCAGCATGCAGATCGCCGATTTCTTAACGTCGAGTTGCAGCAGTGGTGTGACCTCAACGGGAAGTTTGGTTTCAGGGTCGATCGCGTTAGCGGAATCCGCGTTAGAGGATGACTTCTGTAAAGACTGTGGTTCTTTACTACGTTCCTTATATTGGCCGTCTCTCACTTTGATAGACCGATACTCGTGGATAAGTTCTCTAAGGCCGAGCAATAGCACCGCCTTGTCGGTCAGAAGAATAGGGGATAGATAGAACTTACCCGTTCTTGTTTGTCGCTTCTGTGCGCGTGTGATGTAGCCCAGGGCTTCAAGGGTTGCCAGACCACGATAGAGAGTGGCATCAGAGCCGAGCATTGCTTCCTGACGTAAAGTCTCCCTGCGCGGGAAAATCTCACGCTTTAGATTATTGATGGTCACAAAGGTCAGAATGCCGTACAGGGTGCGACGTGCAGTTAGGTTCAGATCCAGACAGTTCAGTCGGTGCATGGCTGCCGCGCGCGCAGCGATCAAAGGGGAGGGGAGGTGTCGCGTAGGGGCGAGTGTTACCCCGGACGTTTCCTGATTCATCAGAAATGCTCCATGTGCAAGAAAAAAAGATGTGAAAAACCCTTGCACTTCGAAGAAAACCCGATATAGAATCGCTCATCAACGCGAGATTCCGGTTTCGGGTTCTCCTGAAGTACCGCAAAAGCCTGGCGCCAACCAGGCTTTTGTTTTATCAGGGAAGGGCGGTGGCTGCGTTAGATCATAAGTTCCTCATGATTTTGAGTTGGTTAAAGGGGTTAATTCTTTAAGCTTGCAACGAATTGCTCAATGGCCTGGGTGATTCGTTGGTTAAGATTCTCGACATGCGCCTTGTCTTTAATATCGATGCGTAGCACGGAGCCGGTGGTGCGCAACTCACAAACGGGTGAATTCCCTGACCGAAACAACCGCTGCTGAACCTGAGATTTTTGTTTTGTGTCTGTCGGTTTGCTTGTGTATTTCTTTGCGTATTCAACTGCTTGGCTTTGGTCAATTCGGCCAGCTATAACTTCCTTTAGTGCGGATATGGCACCATCCGTTAAACCGTCTTTTACCAAGCCAACCAGGTTAGAAGCTAAATTGCATCCAATTGCCCGAGGGTTTGCGGTAATCAATTGCAAAGCTTCTGTTGGCAGGTCTTCGAACGATAAAAGTCTAGTGACGAGACTGCGATCTACGCCTATGGCCTGCGCGATCTTGTTTTGAGCAACATCGGGATGGCGCATCTGGTAACGCTTCAAATTCAGAAACTTTTCGTAGTCTGGCATCTTCGGTTGAAGCAAGTTTGCGAAGAATGCGGCATCTGCAGCCTGGGTATCGTCGATTTCGATGAACGTGGCAGGAATTACATCACGCCCCAGATCTCGGTAAGCTGCGGCACGATTATGCCCAGATATAATTTCCAAGCGCTCATCGTCTAGGCGTCGTACGCTAATTGGGTGGATAAGTGGATGCAAGCGTAGATTTTCACGTAGCTCGGCGAATTCCTGATCAGACAAATTTCTTCGGCCGCCTTCTGCATCTTGCAATGCACTGAGTTTCGCCATAAAACTTTTGCCGCTCTGCAAATTTCTGATCTGCTCCTCGACTTCTGCAACTGCGCTTGACTGTCCCGTCGCCTCTAGCTCATCGATTCGGAGTTTTAGGCGTGCATTCTCTTCCTGTAGGTCACGCTGTTGCCCCATGAATGCGAACAATTGCCCAGGCCCCGTCGATGGTTGCCTGTTCGGAGCATTGGTTTCGGAACTGGGCTCTCGGGACTTACTTCCAATCGCCGCTGATTTTTTCGCAAGGCGTTCTTTCATAGACATGGCATTAATCCTTGTTCGATGACAGCCATAGGGCTAACAACTGAAGGTCAATAATTTCAGCAAACTTGTCGTATGCTTCTCTGGCGCGTAGGTAAGTTTTCAAACTACCTTCGTATCGAGAAATGTCGTAAACAGTGCCAAACTCTGCAGCCGCATTCGACGTTACGGTCGTGTCTGGAATTTCAACGGGTAGAACTTTGTCGCCGTAGGTTTGTCGGATCCACTCGCGAACAATGCTTGTGGCCACCTTTTTTTCTTCGACTTTGGTGAGCAGGACATTCACGAAGTCGAAAGATTTGTGAACGCGATTGTTTGCGCTAACACTGGTAGTGAAGTCGCTAAACAGCGACCAGAATTGTGTTGAGCTTGCGTAGTCAAGAGCGTTTGGCGGCGTGGGCACAATTAATCCATCTGCTGCCATGAGTGCATTGATTGTTGTGTAAGACAGCGCAGGAGGCGTGTCAAAGAGAATTACGTCGTACTCGTCGAGTAACGGCTCAAGGCCTTTGTTAAGGGCGTTCCAGAATTCAAATGGCCGCTTTTCTTGCAGGGCTTTAGCCTGCTCGTTGGGCAGAAAGAATTCAGCATCTGATATCCCTATATGGGAAGGAACTAGATCGATTCCGTCCCAGTACGTTTTACGGATTGCGTAGCGAAGATCCGGCTCAGTTCCGTAAATAACCGGCAGAATCGTATCGTCCGCTTTATCAACTTCTGATTCCGGCAGGATTCCAAAAAGGGTGGTTAGCGATGCCTGTGGGTCGATGTCTATAACGAGACAACGACGCCCTCTGAGCGAAAGCCCTTGGGCAAGGGTTAGTGTTGTCGTCGTTTTGCTGACGCCCCCTTTGAAATTAGCGACTGCAATTTTTTTACCCTTCGCCCCTTTGGGCCGAGCTGGTATATTTGCTTCGTGTGCTACCCACTGGCGAACATCTTGGAGGCTGAATAGCCGGCGATTTTTTACCATTTCGCCACTAGGCAGATCTCCGCGACTTGCAAGGTATTGCTGTCTTTTTCGATCAATTCCACAGAGCGCAGCGAGCTGTGTACCGGAGTAGACTGGTGGATTCTTTCTTGGGTGTGGCTGAAGCATGCTATCTCGAACATCTTCAAGCATGAGACGAGCTTGTTCACTAATCTGACTAATGTTTTCTATGGATACCCGTTTCGGGGTGTAAAGCTGAATGAGGTGATCCGCCTCATTTTCAAGCTGATTCTTTAGTGTCGCCATGGCTTGTACCTTTTCATGCCTATCGTGAAATTGGCGAAAACCGGAGATTCGGCAATTATGTGCAGAAACAACGAAAAACGCCCAGTTAGCCTAGGGTACACGGATCGGACAACGTTTGCAAGAAAGTTTCGGCGCTGCTTATTGCGGACTTTGGGTTATACCATCGGCTCCATGCGTTTGCAGGCTCGTTGTAAGTCTTTGAGCATATCCTTCGGTTTGCGCTGGTCGTTATCGGCGATGGTTTCGGCTTCGATATAATCAACCCATTCCTTTGCCGCTGCGTACATGGCCATGATTGCGTCGATTCGTTCCTCGACGAGGCCGCGAGTTGCTTTTATATGCGCCAACAGGGAATCTCTAGGGGTTTCAGTGAATGCGGGGTGGACGTGGATGGCTGGATCTCCACGTTCAACAAGGTCCAGAATTGTGCGGTAGGGCTTACCATCTGGATAGGTGTCTAAATAGCGAGATAGTGCGATTGACTCGGCCTGGAAAAGAAAACGCCCCATAGATGTAGATTCCGTTAAAATATTACTTCATGGTTTGGCGCGCCCGAATTGGGATGCGCGAACTGGAAACACAAACGGTAGCAACGTTACCGTACCGTACCGTACCGTACCGTACCGTACCGTACCGTACCGTACAAGTAACAACGTTACATTGCGCGATTCTGTACGGGTGTTCATAAATTGTCAAATCGAAAGAGCAACATAAAAGTTATGCTGGTTGATGACCATAGGGCGGTCATGGCTGGCAGTGAACGCATATTTGCTGATGCCGGGATTGAGACGGTGGCCAAAGTGGCGGATCCCGATAAGGCGCAGGAGGCATTCGACAAATGGCGTCCTGACGTAGTTGTGCTGGATATCCGATTCGGAGAAGGCTTGCCAAGCGGTGTTGAAGTAGCGAAGCAACTCGTTGATCGGTGCAAAGATGCGAAGATTGTTGTATTTAGCCAATCAAACGACTTCGCGACGATTCAGGCGTGTTTTCAGGCGGGGGTGCTGGGTTTCCTGACCAAAGATTGCGATCCAGAAGAGCTAGAAAAAGCAATTCGCAAAGCTATCAGTGGAGAGCAATACCTTGGGGAACAGGTGAGTCACCAGTTGATAGAGCATATGAATAAACCACAACCAAAGCCGGAAATGTTTACCGACCAAGAGTTGGAAATTGTAAGATATGTATGTGAAGGAAAAACCCTACGACAGATTGGCGATATATTTGGACATTCGAACCGGTGGGCTCACGATGCCGTTAAGAAAATCAAAATTAAGTTGTCTGTCACAGAAACTGCGGATCTAATTCGCGTAGCTGTGCAGATGAATTTGCTTAAAACGAACGACGACAAGATCAGATGAGGCAAACGATTACCAGCGCAATTGCAGCAATTTGGCGTCGCCTTAAAGCATCGCCCCATTGGAACGCTTATCACTTGGCGGAGCATGGTTCTGGTATTCCCATCAAGATTGGCGACAGGTATACGCATCTCGATTGGACGAGTTACTCCGTCCTAATGCGCATAGCAAAAGGGGTGGGCGAAGAAGAGATCCTGAAGGAACTTAAAATCGGACATGCGGCCTATAATCAGATACTCAAAGGTTTGTACAACCAAATCGGGACCACTGATACTCTCGGGATCCGCCGCGTGGCTGTTGAGAATGGGCTAATAGCCGAGTGATCCAAGCCGGTAAAATTAAGATCTCAAAGAGTGCCGTAAGTGCCATCGTTGTTCTTTGGGTTGTCACGCTCAGCACGGTTGCATACCTATTCGTAATTGCAGAGGAGCAAATAGCAAGCAGGAATCGTATCGAGACGGAAAGAGCAAAAACCAATGCATATCTGATCGCCCAGCATTTTCAACATGGGTTCGAAACAGCAGATTTTCTCTTGCGAAGCGCGGTTGATATGTACCGCGTAACGACGAAGGATGGCGCATTATCAGAGAAAAAAAAGGAAGACCTGCGTGCGTATTTAAAAGACCAAGCGAAGCTTTTGCCGGGGGTTGCGTCATTCACAATTATTCGCCCGAATGGGCGACGACTTGTTGGCATAGTTAACAAGGACGACACAGATCTTTCTGAAAGACCATATTTCATTGCCATTAGGGATGTCGGCCATGAAGCGTTTATTTCATCAGTAGAAAGCGGCTTGGCCAGTGGGAAAAACGGCATCCACTTTGCTCGTAGGATTCCTGATCACAATGGCAGATTTAATGGGGTTGTCGTGATAAACCTCGCCGCAAAAGATACTTTTTACGATTGTCTTCATGCGCTAGAGCTTAGTGGGACCGGCCTACAGTTGCGTACGCCTAACAAGCTGTATTTAAGTTACCCGGAAACAGTGGTTATAGATCACGATGTCGAGAAAGCGATAATAGATAAACTACATGAAGGCTCGGCAGAGCCAAACTATCGTCAATCTGTAATCAAGAACAGCGGACGTACAATTATCATTAACCGTCTGCTTGATACCGATCTGTACGCCGTGCTAATTGGAGCGTCCTCAAACGTGGTTGATGGAGAGGAGTTTTATATCCCGCTCCCATACACGATTGCAGCAGGCATACTGCTGTGTGCAATTTTCTCTAGCATCTTGGTTGTGAACTGGTACAAGTTGAAAGATGTCTACCGGAAAGAGATGTCCAGGTCGGCTGAGCGTAAGATGCTGATAAAAAAACTGCACTCGATTGCAGAAGATGAGCGCAAAACCATTGCGCATGACATTCATGACGTTATGAACGCTACGCTAATTGCAATCAAGTACGACGCGCATGCGATTAAACAAAAGTCTAAAGACTCCGGCAGACTTGGCGTTGCCGAATATATAAACGAAAGAGCTACCGCCATAGAGCTATCCGCAAAGGAGCTTTATGCGTATTGTCGGGCGATCGTGTCGCGGCTACGGCCAGAAGCCTTAGATATACACGGGATTGAAGGCGCTGCTCTTGCTTTGGTCGACGGGTTTAATGCACGAAACAAAGGATGCGTAGCTATTGTTGAGAGTCGCGGCGACTGGCAGCACGCAAGTAACGAAACTACCCTGGCGTTGTATCGGATAATCCAAGAGTCGTTGTCAAACATTCAGAAATACGCAAAGGCAACCCGTGTCGAACTGTCGCTTAGTGTTGATGACGAGAGATCCGTAGCGAATTTGTCTGTTAAAGACGATGGTGTCGGTTTGCAACCGAATTCAAAATTCGGATACGGGTTGCTTGGCATAAAAGAACGCGCCTCATCTTTGGGCGGCGATTGTGATATCACTAGCGAACCCGGTTCAGGTGTTTGCATCAACATCACAATACCGCTTAATCCTGAGCAAGCCTAAGCCATTTTCCCCGGAAGTTCAGGCACATCTGCGTCCGACAGTCCCCATAGCCACGAAGGCAGATCGCTTTCGCTGATCAGGTTGTTCATCGCTTCAATATCCTGGGCTTCTGACGAGGTTTGAATGTAAAGTGCCGTTGCCTTCGGCGTGTCTGTTAAGACGACTGACGCCAGCGGCGCACTTGTGGGCAAGTTATAGCGAAGACTCTTGTAGAACCGGCGGTGCTCGCTGGTCAGCCGTTCAATAAGCTCCAGCTCATAAAGGTTTTCGAAGGGAATCCAGGAGTCTGTTGTGAGCGTCAAAGAGATTTCTTCGATTTGCGCCAGTCCAGATGCGCTGATGCCGAATGTTGCAATAGCTACGAGCTTGCGATCATTCTCAGCACCCCAGAGCTCTAGTTCCGTCGCGAAACGCTTGCTCATGGCCTTGAACAGGTCAGTGTCCATGTAGAACGGATAATCAGGTGCGTGCTTGATGATGATTTTCTTTCCGAATCGGGCATCACCAAAATCTTTCACTTCGCCGATCAGCATCATGAGCTTGCGTGCGCCACCAGTTGCCTTAGCCCGGAATGGCTCAAACTTAGCAATACGGCGCTGCTCAATCTCATGTTTGTGCTCAGAGCTGAATGGCTCCGGAATATAGAGAATCTCATCCAGCGCACTTTTCTTGGCCGTAGACTTCGTTGCGGCTTCGAGGAGGTACTTCCGAATAACATACCAGGGTCGTTTATCGGCCATCCGTGGCGACCATTTGTTAAATCCGGCACTTTCCCACAAGTAGTGCAGGGTGCCGCGTAAGGTGAGGCGGCTACCTTTGCTGGTCACGCTATCCGATTCAGCGCCATCACCCTGGGGTATACGTTTCCCCGCTGCCTTGCTGAGTGAGAAATCCAGCTTCAGGGCTGTCATTCCACTATCAGGATCTTCCTGGATGGCGTTGCCCATAACCTGACCGATACCGGAAAGTTCTGGTGGCGGCTCGTAGCTGTCGCATTCAGGGCTATGTTTTGCGCCTGTGTCCGGTATGCGTTTAATCAGGAACTTCCCGTCAGCTTTGGCAACGTACATAGGCACACCATCTTGGACACACAGGCACAGTGGCCGCTGCTTGCTGAGGTGAAAGCTGGCAAGGAGTTCCTGGAAATTATCGGCGTCCTTAGAGGCGGTGGATTTGGCAAATTGAAATAGTTGCACGTGAAAAATCCTTTCGTATCGTTCGAAAGCAGAAAAACAGATTGACTAATGCGGGGAAGCGTGTAGGATACATCAAAGATGCAAAAACAATCCTTAAAATGCGAGCCTACAACATCATCCTGTTAAACATCTTCCTTCTCCTGCAAGGGTTGGATTACGCCACCTCTGTCGCCGGCTGGAAGATGGGCATCCAGGAAACAAACACGTTAATTGTCATGGCGGCTACCCATTTTGGCATGCCGTTGTCCTTGGCGCTTTTCAAGATAGGTGCTGGGCTGTGCGTTTGGGCGTTCTGGGAATTGTGCACGTCGAAGATCGTTAGGGCGGGCACGCTAACGGCTTTGTGCCTCTTTTACGCCAACACATTTATTCAGAACTTGAATGTTCTTACCGCTTATTGACCGGAGGCCTTGATGCCATTAATGACCTACCAATGCTCCCAAGGGCACCAGGTGACTGTTGACCGTGACCAACTAACGAGCGCGACTATTGATTGTCCAACCTGTCACGAGACGATTGATCGATTCAACAGCAAAAACATCGTCCATGAGGTTGATGCCTCTACGGGAGAGATCCGCCAGGTTGTGGTGCCCGATAACCGGATCGCCAATTTTTTGAAGAAGTACAAACTTAATATTTGTGCAGCGGTTTTTGGTGTGGCGCTATCGGCGGCTATCTCCCTTGCAATTGTGGAAAAAGATGATCGATCGCAGGAGCCGCCACAGGTTGTTGAAAACCAGATCGAAGACATTGCCTATCAACAATACTTTGTGGCCACTGAAGAATCTGGCGTTTACAAGATTGAGATCAAGATGAGCAACATGGGTGACAGGCAAAGGAACCATTTACCAATGATCCTGGTTGAGTTTATGAAGCTGACGCCAGGGGCGGACGGGGTAATGACGGCGACCCCAGTAATTCCAACGGCAGTATTTAAACCGGAAGATTACGCACCAGACCAACTGCAGAGCATGGAATTCGTGACGGCAACGGCCCAATTAGAGATACAGCTCCCGGTCGGGACGGACGCCGCTGTTACATGTCTGACTTATATCGGAGCCTCAGACATGAAGTCTGAGCGTTGTATCCAGAACGTGAACGAAGTAATCCGCAAGGCAGCCCCTGCCGCTCCGGCGCAGGAAACTAAATAGCAGTTGAGAAGATCTACAGAAGGAGCCGATGTGAATTTCCTACAATCTAAGCAGATCGCGAAATATTTAGGGGGGCTGCTCGTTGCTATTACGTGCCTCTCAGCCAATGCGCTAACCAAACAGGATGTGGCTAAAAAGTTTGGCGTGAATACATCGAACATGACGTTGTCGGCCGCGCCGGCATTTAGCGGAAAGTTCTATGCGTTAGCGGACGAAACGGGCAATACGATCTTTGTTTCTGAAGACTTACGCTATGCGGTGAGCGGTGCCGTACTGGATCACAAGACAGGGAAAAATCTATCTGCGCAAGCCCCAGCGAAACCGACGAAGTTTAACTTCAGCGACTTGGATTTGTCGGACGCGATAAAGATTGGCTCTGGGGCAACGAAGTTGATTGTCTTCGCTGATCCGAAGTGCGGATACTGCAAGAAGCTCGAACGAGAATTCGACGGTACACGAGATCATTTCACCGTTTACGTGGTACTCCTGCCGATTTTGGGTCAGGCATCGTTAGACGATGCACAAAACATCTGGTGCAGCGCGGATCCAGCAGCTGCCTGGTTGGATGCGATGCACGACAAACCTATCGTCAAAGCGGAAGCCTGTACGGTGCCGTTCGAAAAGAATCTAGCTCTAGCAAAGAAGTATGGCATCACTGGAACGCCGACTATCGTTTTGCCTGATGGGAAGAATATCCCAGGCTTCGTGCCGGTGAGTACACTGATTCAGCAAACGGGCGGACAGCAGTAATGCTTAACCTACAAGTGTTTTCCCGCAAAAAAATAGAGCGGTCCGAGAACGGTTCTGCCCTGAACCTGATCGAGGCGTGCAAGACGATGGAGCTACCATCTGTTGCTCAGGGTATTCGTCACGATTGCATGACGAATCTCGATATGCGCATTGCCCGCGAACTGGACGATGTGGCAAACGTTATTTCACAGAATGCAGCGGACATTATTCACGAAGCTGCGCTGTTGCTTCAGCTCGGGGTCGTGGATCCTGTCTATGCACAAGCTTCTACGACAGCCAACAAGATTCTGTACCTCGTCAACATGTATCGCGGCCAGAATCTCCAAGGGGAAGCTTACGAGATGACGCTCGACCAGAAGAAATGCCTGATTGCGGAGGCGCAAGCACAGGTTATTGCGTGCTCGAATCAGGTTTCTCTGGCAAAGCAAAACAATAAGCTCAACATCGAGCGCGCATTGGAAAAACAGAAACAATTAACCCGATCCACCGAGACCATCCTCGGTTCATTGCTTAAGGAGAGCGCCAGTGTTTAGCAGAGTAGAAATCCGCATGTTGTTGAGTATCACCATCACCGCAGTAGTCGCCATGCAGACGGGCCTTGTTTGGGGTGCTGGTGGTTTGATCACAACGGCACTGGCTTTCTATTTGCTTCTGGGGTCGGCGATTTACTGTGTTTTGGTGTTGGTGTATTCGGGGGTTGTTTGGGTAGTTCGAAAGGTCAAGGGTAAAAACCAGACACCCAACGTTTGCTCCCGGAAGTGGGAAGAAGGCGCCCAAAAATGAGCTCATTGAGCTTCCGCAAGGAGTTGTTGGTTGCGATCCTTTCGCTACTACCAGGCGTTGGGTTTGCCCAGTTCGATGTCTGCCTCGATCAGTTCCCGCAACACCGGATTCCAGTTGTATCTGAGCATGGCCGCGATCTGTGCTTCGATAGCTTTGCGGTTTATTACTCGCCATTGGCAAAGAAGCCTATTTATACCGTTGAGCGATTAAATCGGGCGCGCCTGGCTGGGGAGCGGCCGGAGCGCACGGAAAACTTCTACGAAGAGGCGCGTCTACGTGGCAACGAGAGATCTACGTTAGCGGACTATCGCGGTAGTGGATACGATCGAGGCCATAATGCCCCTGCGGCCGATATGCCGAATGATAATGCGATGTCGCAATCATTCTCATTGGCAAACATGATGCCTCAAGCCCCGGAAAACAATCGTGGGGTTTGGGCGAAAGACGTAGAGCGAGCTACGCGGAAATTCGCAATGCGCGCCCAGGGCGACGTATACGTATATACCGGATCAGTCGGTAACGCAGGCAGTATTGGTGCCGGGCATGTCGTTGTGCCGGAATATTTGTACAAGCTGGTGTATGACGAGGCGGGTCATCGTGCCTGGGCATTTTGGGTGCCAAACACTAATGATGCGCGGGTCGATGGCGTGATCAGTTATCAGGAACTGATGCGGCGCACTGGGTATGACTTCAAGCTTGATGTGCGCAATTAGAAACGGGCGGACAGCTTTTGAGTTTGCCAATGACGGGAGCGGTTGACGGAGTGAATGACATGACAAACGAAGAACCGACGATCGAGGCCGTGCCGACCACGCACAGGCACAGAAAATTCGCTTGTGCAAACGGCGATACGCGTCCTGTCATAAGGTTTCAAGGCAACGAAGAACGCCTGTACTACGTCGCTTGGGAGTCTCCCGACGTGAAGGCCGCGCTCCATGGCTACGAGTGCGCACAACAAATACGAGACAGCATCAGTAGAAAGCTAAGCTTTGGGTCTATACACGTAACGGTGATGGATCTGGCGGATTCGGAAGCGGCGCTCTCCGAAGCTAAGAAAGGTTTGGCGGAGATCGTTGCACGTTTCCCCATTCTGGAACGAGATCCGATCTTTGCTGCTGCGGTTTCAAACAACTAAGTCAAGATAGAAAAGGATATTAAAGTGAAAAA
>JACCDZ010990785.1_pt1 | contig 13034 bp, 9 predicted proteins | sample 7449551 | NCBI WGS metagenome assembly JACCDZ01 (sample SAMN15323452, study PRJNA562643) | freshwater metagenome | isolation source: river surface water | place: USA:Blue River Watershed | collected 2017-08-18
CCCACTACGAACCCTTCGCGGCCAACATACCGCAGCCAATAGTCATCAACATGCCCAGCACCGCACTGGCCGACAGCAGCTGGCCACCAAACACCACACCCAATAGCGCGGAAAACACCACAGTGAGGTAGGCCAAGCTGGATACTACAAATTTGCGGCCTTCTTTATAGGCGCGCGTCATCGCCAGCTGACCCAGCAAGCCCAGCAACCCCACCCCCAGCAAGGCCGCGAGATCAGACAGGCCCAGCGGGGTAAAGCCACCTTGCAGCAGGACCCAGGCCAGGCCGCATACGGTAGACAAGAAGTACAGCCAGAACACCGTCACCCCGGGACGCTCGCCCAGCTCACCCAGCTCGCGCACATGAAACAGCGCCAACCCCGCCCCCGCACCGGAGAGCAGACCTACCAGGCCTGGCAGCCACTGCCCGGCATGAAAGGTTGGCCGCAAAATCAGCACGATGCCGACAAAGCCCAGCAGCAACGCCAGCTTCACCAGCTGCGACAAGCGCTCGCCGCGCAATAGCACGCAGCAGACGGCAAAAGAGAGCGAGGAGGTGTAATTCAAGGTCACCGCCGTGGCCAGCGGCAGCTGGGTCAGCGCATAAAACAGCATGGCCATGGACAGGTAGCCGGCAATACTGCGGCGAAAATGCGCAGGCCAATGCACCGTCGCCACGCGCTCGCGCCCCAGCGCCACCGGTACCAGCAATACCGCCAGGCCAATGGCAGTACGGTAGAACAGGATCTCGATCGCCCCCATATGCTGGCTGGCCATGGCGGCCAGCAGGCTCATGCAGGCAAAACTGGCCGCCGCCACCACCATCCAGGCCGACCCCAACCGTGCAAACCAGCTAGTCATGGCACTACCCCTTGGCAGAGACAGGGCGCACGGTCAGCCCCAGGCAAATATCGGCAAAAGCACGGCGATAGCGGTGATACTCGGACGCATTGGCCACGCACTCGGCGTACACGCCTTGCTTGCCATCCTGCTGCACCACTTTCAGATGCTGGCGCACAATCCACAAGCCGCTTTGCACATACTCGCCCTCGCGGTACTCCAGCACTAGCCGTTCTGCTTTGCGGTCCAGCTGGGCGCGAATCGCCGCCTCACGCGCCCCTTGCGCCTTCTTGTGCCGTGCGGCCAACTTCTCCAGAGCAGCACCACCACGCAAACGCTCGCGCCACACGGTCACCGCTACCCCGCTGCGCTCGCGGTCTTCCATCTGGGGTGGCAATACGCGCAAGCCTCCCCCGGGGGCGGGGCGTACCTTCCAGCCATCGGGCACAGACAGGGTCACCCCCAGGCCGGCATGGCGATAAGGTGCAGCGTGCGATACAAGGGGAACAGTGAGCAGAATGGCCAACAAGGGCCAGCAACGGCAGGCAGGCATAGGCAGGAATGGGCAAGCAAAAAGGCGCGGATATCCGCGCCTGGGTATTGTGCCGCATAAGACGGTGTATTAGCCAGCCAGATGTTCGCCCATCAAACGACGGTAAAACTCATGGAAGTGCTGCATGCCGTCTTCGGTAGGCGACTGGTAAGGGCCGACTTCGCTTTCGCCACGCAGCCACAGTGCCTTGCGGCCCTCGTGCATGCGCTGGCAAATTTCGTCGTCCTCTACCGCCGTCTCGAAGTAAGCCGCCTGCTCGGCCTCGATGAAATCGGGCTCGAACCAGATGATGTCTTCCGGGTAATAAAACTCGGTAATCACCGTGCACTTTTCCGGGCCACGCGGTATCACCACGCTCACCACCAGTACATGCGGGTACCACTCCACCATGATATTGGGGTAGTAGGTCAGCCAGATGGCGCCGAATTCCGGCTGCTGGTCGGCATAGCGTTTCAGCACCTCTTCGTGCCACTTGCCGTACACCTTGCTACCGGAGCGCGCCAGGCGGTTTTTCACGCCAACGGTCTGCACATGGTACTGGTCACCCCACTCCCACTTCAGGTCGGCGCAATCTACAAAATTGCCCAGGCCCGGGTGGAACGGGTCAACGTGGTAATCCTCCGAGTACACCTCGATAAAGGTTTTCCAGTTGAAGTCATACTCGGTGGTGAACGACTTATGGTAGGCAAAGCCTTCAAACGTCATGTGCTTGGCCACACCCAGCTTTTCCAGGTCGCGCTGCACATTGCGCTTGGCGTCGAACAGCAGGCCATTCCAGCGGGTAAGCTCGGTCTGGTTCAGGTTCAGGCAAGGCGTTTCAGGGAAATGCGGCGCCCCCAGCAGCTTGCCTTCGGCGTCGTAAGTCCAGCCGTGCAGGTTGCAGACCATATGGTTGCCATTGCCACGGCCTTTATAGATCAGGGCCTGGCGGTGGCGGCACACATTGGAAATGAGCTTGATGTCACCATCGACGTTTTTCAGCATTTTGCCGTGGCCCTGCCAGTCCAGCGTGTGATAGTCGCCAGCATTGGGCACCATCAGCGCGTGGCCATAGTATTGCGGGGCATCGGCAAACAGGGTTTTTTGCTCCAGCTCGTAATAAGCCGGGTCAAAGTAGGTAAAGACAGGCAACTGCGCAGCAGAAGCTTTGAGCAACTGGGACGAAGCCAGATCAGACATTATTCCCACACCTCCGTGGAAGAAGATATAAGACCAGCCGAATCTCGCTCTTAACGAGTTTACGGAGAGCTATAAAAAAACATTGGTAGAACAGGGGCTTTTCTAACCATACCCCAAATGTTCAGGGGCGGGATTGTGGGCCAAATCCCCCCTCGGGGCAAGTACTTTTTGCCCGGGAATTTGTGCCAAGTCAAGGGATTGCAACGCTTAAATTGTGCAAAATGGCGTCTTTGAAAATTTCGCGCAAAAACCCTTTTGCTTTCATGATGTTGTCAGACAAGCCTGAAATACTACCCGGCAACACCCGATAAGGAACTTCCCTATGGTGCAATGCATCACAAACAAGGATAATGCGCCCCCTGCACGGTGGCGGCAGCGCTTCGCAAACCGTGCAAACACTCTATAAAAAGAACACGCAACACCAGCACAGACTCATCCATGATGTCTTACTGCTAACGGATAGAACATGATCACCCACACACTCGTCATCAATTGCGGCAGCTCGTCGCTGAAATTCGCCCTCATCAACGCCCAGACCCAGGACACCACGCTCACTGGCCTGGCAGAAAAACTGGGCATGGCCGACGCCTGCATCACCTTCAAACAGGCCGGCCAGAAGGTGGAACTGACACTGGCACAGGGCGACCACGCCGGCGCCATGAAAGCCATCCTGTCCTACCTGGACGAGCGCGCACTGACGGGCAGCATTACTGCTATTGGCCACCGTGTAGTACACGGCGGTGAAAACTTCCACGCCTCTACCCTGATTGACGACAGCGTTCTGGCCGCCATCGAAGACTGCGCACGCCTGGCGCCGCTGCACAACCCGGCCAACCTGCTGGGCATCCGTACCGCACAAGCCTGCTTCCCGGGCCTGCCGCAGGTAGCCGTGTTCGATACCGCCTTCCACCAAACCATGCCACAGCACGCCTATCTGTACGCCGTACCGATGGCGCTGTACCGCGAGCATGGCGTGCGCCGCTATGGCTTCCACGGCACCAGCCACCGTTTTGTCGCCGCTGAAGCTGCCCGTATGGCGGGCATCAGCCTGGAAAACAGCGCCATTGTCAGCGCCCACCTGGGTAACGGCGCCTCGGTTGCTGCCATCCTCAATGGCCAGTCGGTAGACACCAGCATGGGCCTCACCCCGCTGGAAGGCCTGGTGATGGGCACCCGCTCCGGCGATATCGACCCCGGCCTGTTTGGCTACCTGGCCAGCGCCCTGAATACCGACGTAGACGGCATCACCGCTCTGCTGAACAAGCAGTCCGGCCTGCTGGGCCTGTCCGAGCTGTCCAGCGACTGCCGCGAGCTGGAAGAGGCTGCGGCCAACGGCCACCCGGGTGCGATTATTGCTATGGAAGTATTCTGCTACCGCCTGGCCAAGCAGATCGCCGCCATGGTGGTGGCACTGGGCCGCATTGATGTCCTGCTGTTTACCGGCGGCATCGGTGAAAACTCGCCCTTTGTGCGCGCCAATGTACTGAACAAACTGGCCTTCCTGGGCTTTAGCCTGGACGCTGCGGCCAACGATGCCGCCTTCCGCGGCAAGGCCGGCCGCATCAGCCACGCCGATAGCACTACCGCCCTGGTGATCAACACCAATGAAGAGCTGATGATTGCGCTGGACACCGCTGCACTGACTCAGGGCAAATAAGGAAACCGCATGCACACTTTTCTGATTGCGCCGACCGGTTTTGATGCCGGCCTCACCTCGGTGTCGCTAGGCTTGGTGCGCGCGCTGGAACAGGACGGCCTGAAGGTAGGCTTCGTCAAGCCCATCGCCCAAGGGCTGGACCCGAACGAGCCGGAGCGCTCCACGCACTTCGCCCGCGAACTGTGCCACCTGAACGCGCCCGAGCCGCTACCGATGGATCGCGCCGAGCACCTGCTGAGCCAGGGCCAGCTGGACCAGCTGATGGAAGAAGTTGTCAGCCTGTACCAGCAAGCCGCGCAAGATGTCGATGTGGTCATCGTGGAAGGCCTGGTGCAAGACCAGCAGCACGTGTTCACCACCTATATCAACAGCAAGCTGGCCAGCACGCTGCAATGCGACATCATCCTGGTAGGTGCGGCCAACACCCAGCCCAGCCACGAGCTGGCGGAAAAGCTGGAAATCGCCATTCAGGCCTTTGGCAGCCGCAGCCACGCCATCGCCGGCTACATCCTGAACCGGGTAGACAGCGAGCAAAGCATCAAGCAGCTGGGCGCCGAAATTGCCGAATCCAGCCAGCTGATCCAGAAGCGCCGCATTCCGTGCCTGGGCGGCATCCCGCTGGAGCCGGAGCTGATGGCCCCGCGCACGCTGGACGTAGCCAACTACCTGAAAGCCAAGCTGCTGCACGCCGGCCAGCTTACCCGCCGCCGCGTACGCAGCATGTCGGTGATGGCGCGCAGCGTGCCGCACATCGTGCACCTGCTCAAACCCGGTGCGCTGATCATCACCCCGGGCGACCGCGAAGACATCATCCTGGCCACCGCCATGGCCACGCTGAACGGCGTGCCACTGGCCGGCCTGCTGCTGACTTGCGACGCCGAGCCGGACGAGCGCATCCAGCAGCTGTGCCACAAGGCGTTCACCAGCGGCCTGCCGGTGCTGTCCATTGACACCAACACCCTGGACACCACCACGCTGATCGCCGCCATGAGCCGCCAGGTGCCGGCAGACGATCTGGAGCGCATGGAACGCGTGGTAGCCTTTGTCGCCGAGCGCCTGAACACAGCCCAGCTGCAACAGCGCATTGGCCAGACACGCGAAAAACGCCTGTCCCCGCCGGCGTTCCGCTTCCAGCTGATGGAAAAAGCCCGCCACGCCGCCAAGCGCATTGTGCTGCCGGAAGGCAATGAGCCGCGCACGGTGAAAGCTGCCGCCATCTGCCACGAGAAAGGCATTGCCCACTGCGTGCTGATCGGCGAGCGTGCCGAAATCCTGCAAGTAGCCGAAGCACAGGGCATCAGCCTGCCCGAGGGTGTGGAAATCGTCGAACCGGCCGAGGTACGCAGCCGCTACGTGGCGCCCATGGTCGAGCTGCGCAAGAGCAAGGGCCTGAGCGCCCCGATGGCCGAGCGCCAGCTGGAAGACAATGTGGTGCTGGGCACCATGATGCTGGCGCTGAACGGGGTAGACGGCCTGGTTTCCGGCGCCGTACACACCACGGCCAACACCATCCGCCCCGCCCTGCAGCTGATCAAGACCGCGCCGGAGGCCAAACTGGTTTCCAGCGTGTTCTTCATGCTGATGCCGGACCAGGTACTGGTTTACGGTGACTGCGCAGTGAACCCGGACCCAAGCGCCGAAGAGCTGGCCGACATTGCCATCCAGTCTGCCGACTCGGCAGCGGCGTTTGGCATTCCGCCGCGCGTGGCCATGATTTCCTACTCTACCGGCAGCTCCGGCAGCGGCGATGACGTGGAAAAAGTACGCGAAGCCACGCGCATCGCCCGCGAAAAACGCCCCGGCTTGCTGATAGACGGCCCGATGCAAGACGACGCCGCCAGCGTGGAATCGGTTGGGCGCCAGAAAGCACCGGACAGCCCGGTGGCCGGCCGTGCTAACGTGTTCGTCTTCCCGGACCTGAACACCGGCAACACCACCTACAAGGCCGTACAACGCTCGGCCAACGTGGTATCGGTGGGGCCAATGCTGCAGGGCCTGCGCAAGCCGGTAAACGATTTATCGCGTGGCGCTTTGGTCGACGACATCGTTTACACCATCGCCCTCACTGCGATCCAGGCCGAACAGCTGCACCAGCACTAAGGCTACGCCATCGACATCCAGCCCGCACCGGCATCGCCGCTGCGGGTTTTTTCATTGCTGCTTGCATAACAGCTATCGATAGATTCATCAAACCAAGCTTGCGCTTGTTCAATTAAAACAACTGTTTTAGGATCAAGGGGAAACCCTTAAAAAAATAACTATACTTTTTAAAGCTGGCGCAGCTCAGCACGACACACGAGGATGGAATATGTCGCTTCACACTTTCACAGAGTGGTTTATTTCCGATCAGCTCAGGCAAGAACCAGACAGCCTGATTCGCGCACGCACCGTCGTGAGCGTTGGCCTGCTAGCCGGCACCATTGCCCCCCTATTCGCCATCTCTTATTACAAGCTGCACCACGACGCCATGGCGCACGGCATTGTGCTGGGCGGCGTGCTGATGCTGCTGGGCCCGCTTCTGCTCAAACTCACCGGCGCTTTACGCACCGTTGCCCAGTACATCATCTTCACCATGTTCGCCATGGTGGCGTGGATGGTGTATGTCAATGGCGGCATCATGTCCACCAGCGTCATGTGGTTTGCCTGCATCCCGTTTGCCGCCATTTTTGTTGGCGGTCGTACCGCAGGTGTGGTGTGGACGCTGCTGACTTTCCTGATGATCGGCCTGATCTTCGGCCTCTCTGCCGCTGGCGACATCCCGCCCACACCCATCCCGCACGAAGAGCTGCCCAAGCTGCAAGCCAAGTCGCTGATCGGCCTGTCGCTGGTGGTGCTGGCGCTGGCGCTGGCTTATGACCGCGCCAAAACCCGCACTTTCGAAAAACTGGAAGCCGCGCGCGAAGAAGCCGAGCGCGCCACAGCAGCCATGAAACAGATGATGGCGCAGGTGACCAGCTCGCTACACGCTGCCGGCACCGAAAGCCTCGACATTGCCACCAGCACCCAGATGATTGCCCGTACCATGAGCGAGCAGCGCAAGCGCGCCGACGACATGGTGGGCTCCGCCCAGAGCATGGCCGCGGTGACCGCACAAAACGCCAGCCAGTCGCAAAGCGCCACCAGCATGGCTATCCATGCCGGCGAGGCGGCCAACGGTGGCGGCCAGGCCATGGACAAAGCCGTGAGCCAGCTGAACCAGGCGGGTGATGTGATCGCGCGGGCGGCAGAGCGCATGGAAGACCTGGGCCAGCGCAGTGCCGAAGTCAGCGGCATCGTACAGCTGATCCGTGACATTGCCGACCAGACCAACCTGCTGGCGCGGAATGCTGCCATCGAGGCCGCACGCGCCGGCGAAATGGGGCGTGGCTTTGCCGTGGTAGCCGACGAGGTACGCAAGCTGGCCGAGCGCACCCAGCACGCCACGCTGGATATCGAGTCCAAAATCCGCCTGATCGTGGACGGCACCAACCAAGCTATCGACGCCATTCGCGATGGCAACGCGCAGATGCGCAGCGGCCGTGAAAACACCGTGGATGCCCAGCAACGCCTGGCCGGCATCATCCAGGACACGCACCGCCTTATCCAGTTACTGCGCGAGGTAGCGCAAGCCGAGGAGTCGCAAAACCAGGGCTTCAGCCGCTTTACCAGCAATATCACGGCAGTCGGCGAAGCCGCCCGAAGCCTGTCTGGCGAAGCCGAAACCATTGCCCAGGCCACCGAGCGCCTGGATAGCCTGATGGCTGAACTCGACGACAGCGTGAAGCTGTTCAAGACTGCCAACTAGCGGCACCGCACCCCAAAAACAAAAGCCACGGCGTACGCACCGTGGCTTTTGTTTTGCTCTTCAAGGTTGGCCGCATGCGGCCAACCCTGGTTTACACGCTCAGATAAGACGACTGCTTCAGGCCGCGGCAGAACTCGGCAAAGTAGCTGGAACGCTCTTCCTGGCTCAGCCCTGCCATCCGCGCTTTGGATTCGTAGCGGTTGAGGATTTCTTCTGGCGACAGGTGCACGTAGCGCAGCATGTCCTCGATAGTGTCGTGCTCTTCCACACCCTCGAAGGTCACTTTACCACCTTCACGCACGTAAACGTTCACCGAGTCGGTATCGCCGAACAGGTTGTGCATGTCACCCAGGATTTCCTGGTAAGCCCCCACCATGAATACGGCGATCAGGTATTCGTCCCCCACCTTCACTTCATGTACCGGCATGCTGTTTTCGATGCTCTGCTGATCGACATACTGCTTTACCTTGCCGTCGGAGTCGCAGGTCAGATCCTGCAGCACGGCGCGGCGGGTAGGCTGCTCGTCCAGGCGGTGAATCGGCATGATCGGCAGCACCTGGTCGATAGCCCAGGTATCCGGCAGGCTCTGGAACACCGAGAAGTTGCAGAAGTACTTGTCGGCCAGCTTGTCGGTCAGCTCGTCGTATACCTGGCGCTGGCTGCGCTGGCTGGCGGTAAGCTGCGCTTGCAGGCGGCGGCACAGTGCGGCGTGTACCTGCTCGGCAATGGCTTTCTCTTTCAGCGTGAGGCGGCCTTCGGCGTACATGTCGGATGCTTCCGATACCAGATGGCTGGCGCGGTAGTAGGTTTCCGTCACCATCTCCGAGTCGGTCAGGTTCATCAGCTCCACCAGCTTGCGTACCGGGCGCGACATGGCCGACAGGTCCTCGATGTGCGGCATGGTATCGGGCAGGCGCTCTACGTCGGTCACGTTCACCAGCAACACCGCGTGGTGCGCGGTCATGGCGCGACCGGATTCGGACAGGATGCGCGGGTGCGGGATGCCGTTCTCGTCGCAGAACTCGGACAGCATGGACACGATCACGCTGGCGTATTCGTCCATATCGTAGTTGATGGAGCTGGCGTTACGCGAGTGGGTACCGTCGTAGTCCACGCCCAGGCCACCGCCCACGTCCACGTGGTCTACCGGCAGGCCCAGCGCGCGCAGCTCGCCAAAGTAGCGGATGGCTTCGCGGAAGCCGGCGCGGTAGTCGGCGATGTTGGCAATCTGCGAGCCCATGTGGAAGTGCATCAGGCGCACATTATCACCGTGGCCGGCAGCCACCAGCTTGTCCACCGCCGAGATCAGCTGCGCAGCAGACAGGCCGAACTTGCCCTTCTCGCCACCGGTATCGGCCCACTTGCTGGACGCCAGCGACGACAGGCGTACGCGCAGACCCAGGTTGGCTTTTACGCCCAGCTTGGCGCTTTCCTGGATCAGCAGATCCACTTCGGATTCTTTTTCGATCACCACGAACACTTCATGGCCCAGGCGCTGACCCATCAGCGCCAGACGGATGAAGTCGCGGTCTTTATAGCCATTGCACACAATGGTGCAGCCTTTGGGCGCCAGTGCCAGCACGGCCATCAGCTCCGGCTTGGAGCCGGCTTCCAGGCCGATGGATACGTCCTGGGTGGCGATGATGCTCTTCACCACCGCTTCTTGCTGGTTCACCTTGATCGGGTAAATGGCGGTATAGCGGTTGCAGTAGTTCTGGCTGGCGATTGCATTATTGAAGGCGTGACACAGGCGGGTAACGCGGTCTTGCAGAATATCGGGGAAACGCACCAGCAGCGGCATGTCCAGGCCACGGTCGCCCAGCGTGTGCGCCAGCTCGAACAGATCGATTTCGCGTTGTTGATGTACATTCGGGCGTACTTTTACGCAGCCATTTTCGCCGACATTGAAATAGCCAGCGCCCCAGTGCCGTATGCCATACAGGCTACGGCTATCCGCCACAGTCCAAGCCATGAAAGGATTTCCCTAGTTATGCAATAAATGGAAACTGCTCCTTAGTGCGCGGCTTTCGGGCTGGAAAGCTTCATGTGGGCCTGGGATGTCGGAGCGCGCAGTCGTGCGGCGAGTGCCGCAAAAACGAGCGCGGATTTTAGCAACATCACACAGCTTGACAAGCACAATTTTTGGGCGTTGATTTTAATTAACACCCTGCCTGCCAGACTGCCGCACTCGTGCCGAGCATAACGGTTTCACATGAATGTTTTTTAACCGGCACACCCGGATAGCCTAGAAAAACAGCCAGCAGCCACGTGCATGATATTCAACACCCGGCAGCTCGGCTTGCACCAAAGGCCAGCCAGACAAATGGCTATAGATAGTCCTGCAGCCGATACCAGGCCATGCCTAGCACCAGTGCCGGCGTACGCAGCAGGCTGCCACCCGGGAAGCGCCGATGCTGCAGCTGCTCGAACAACGCCAGGCGGCTGTCGTCACCGGCGACGGCCTCGGCAATGACCTTGCCGGCCAGACCGGTATTGGCCACACCATGGCCGGAAAACCCTTGGGCATAGAAGATATTGGGCGCCAGGCGGCCAAAGTCCGGCGCGCGGTTCAGGGTGATATCGCAGAAGCCGCCCCAGGCATAGTCCACCGCCACATCAGCCAGCTGCGGGAACACCCGCAGCATATCGGCGCGCATAGCCTGCGCCAGCTGGCGTGGCTCGCGCCCGGAATAGCTGACCTTGCCGCCAAACAGCAGACGATGGTCGGCAGACAGGCGGTAGTAGTCCAGCACAAAATTGGTATCGCACACTGCCATATTGTTGGCGATCAGGCTACGCGCGCGCGCCTCGCCCAGTGGCGCGGTAGCGATGACATAAGTACCCACCGGCATGATGCGGCTTTGCAGCGAGGGGGCGAGCTGGCCCAGATAGGCATTGCAAGCCAACACCAGCTGCCGGCAGCGCACCGTACCCTGCTCGCATTGCACCAGCGGCGCCTCGCCAGCACGGAAGGCTTGCACTGGCGTCTGCTCGTAAATCTGCACACCCGCAGCGCGCGCCGCCCGCGCCAGCCCAAGCAGGTAGTTCAGCGGGTGGATGTGCCCGGACAAAGGGTCAAACAAGCCCCCCTGATAGCGGCTGGAGCCCAGCACTGCGGCCAACCTTTCTTTGCCCCACAGCTCGCAATACGGGTAGCTGTAGCAATCGGCCAGCTCGCGCTGCCAGTCTTGCAAACCGGCCAGATGCGCAGGCTTCACCGCCACATTGCAGAAGCCGCGTGTCCACTGGCAGTCGATCTGGTGCTGGCGCACGCGCTGTTCGATGATCTCGATCGCCTCCACCGACATCTGCCAGAAACGCTGCGCCGCGGCCAAGCCCAGCTGCCCCTTGATGGTATCCATATCGCAGGCATACCCGGCAATCACCTGCCCGCCATTACGGCCTGACGCACCAAAGCCGATGTGCGAGCCTTCCAGCAGCACCACACGCAAGCCCTGCTCCGCCAGATTCAACGCAGCAGACACGCCAGCCAGGCCGCCACCCACCACGCAGACATCGCATTCCACATTACCCTGCAAGGCCGGCGCAGGCGCCCACGGCGTGGCAGTGGCTGCGTAATAGGAAGGAACATGCGGCTGATGGGCAAACGAGAGCATAAGCACCCCGACACAAAACGGTTAATGCAGCCCACCGCGCATGGCAAAACGGCAGGCATGAAAAACGGCGGCACCGCAAGGCACCGCCGTTACTCAGGACAACAAGCTAGCTGTGGGCGCCGCTTTCACGCATGGCGGCAGCAATAGCTTTGTCGCGGTTACGCTGTGCATTGAGCATCAGGTAGTTCGCCAGCAACACCACCACACCGACCACCAGCACAGTGATACTGGCCAGCGCGTTGATCTCTGGGTTCAGGCCCAGACGCACTTTGGAGAAGATCACCTGTGGCAGCGTGGTAGAACCCGGGCCGGACAGGAAGGCCGTGGTCACCAGATCGTCCAGCGACAACGTCACCGACAGCAGGAAGCCGGAGGCAATAGCCTGCGACACCAGCGGCAAGGTAATCACGAAGAAGATCTTCAGCGGGCGCGCACCCAGGTCCATGGCCGCATCCTCCAGACTCTGGTCGATTTCCAGCAGGCGCGAACGCACCACCACCGCTACGTAGGCCATGCACAGTGTGGTGTGACCTACCCAGATCGTGATGAAACCGCGTTCGCTAGGCACACCGATCAGCTGCTGCATGGAGATGAACAGCAGCAGCATGGACAAGCCGGTAATCACCTCCGGCATCACCATCGGTGCCGTCATCATGCCGGCAAACAGCGTGCTACCCGGAAAGCGCTTGAACCGTGCCAGCACAAAGCCGGCAATGGTCCCCAGCACTACCGCTGCCAGGGCGCTAGCCAAGGCAATCTCGATGGACAGCTTCACCGCAGACATGATCTGCTCGTTGGCAAACAGCGACGCGTACCATTTGGTAGAGAACCCGCCCCACACGGTAACCAGCTTGGACTCGTTAAACGAGTACACAATCAGGCTAACGATAGGGATGTACAGAAACAGGAAACCCACCACCAGCACGCCCTTCAGGAATGGCGACAGTTTGTTATGCATTGCCCTTGCCCTCCAGCTCGCGCGTCTCGTAGCGATGCAGCAGCGCGATCGGCACAATCAGCATCAGTACCATGATGATGGCCACTGCCGATGCCATCGGCCAGTTGTTGTTATCGAAGAACTCGTTCCACAGCACCTTGCCTATCATCAGCGTATCGGTTCCGCCCACCAGCTCGGGGATAACGAACTCGCCCACGGCCGGAATGAACACCATCATGGAGCCGGCGATGATGCCGTTTTTGGACAAGGGCAGCGTAATGGTCAGGAACGCCTTGATCGGCCCGGCGCCCAGGTCGGCCGCTGCTTCCAGCAGACGCATGTCCATTTTCACCAGGTGCGAAAACAGCGGCAGGATCATGAACGGCAGGTAGGCGTACACCATCACAAGGTACAGCGAGAAGTCGTTGTGGAACAGGTGCAGCGGCTCGCTGATCAGGCCGATCGACAG
>JACCDZ010976825.1_pt1 | contig 13032 bp, 11 predicted proteins | sample 7449551 | NCBI WGS metagenome assembly JACCDZ01 (sample SAMN15323452, study PRJNA562643) | freshwater metagenome | isolation source: river surface water | place: USA:Blue River Watershed | collected 2017-08-18
CGCAAAAAATTTTAAATTCGATTTTCAAAAAATTTTTTCCACTTTTATTTTTATCATCTTTTTTATATCGCTCCCCTCTTTTTTTATTATAATATATATGTCTAAAAAAAATATAAACTATAAAAAAACTTAATTATAGCGCAGAATGAGGTAATAAGATCTTCAAGATATTGTTACTTCAAAACTTTTATAATAAAGAGCTTAATAATACTAAAAATAATTAAAATAAGAAAGATAAAGATCTAGAGATAAAAAACAAAAAAAATAATAAAAACCTAATGTTTTTTAATACAAAGTTCCTCAAAAAAGATATAAACAAATATATAAAGACGGAGAATATGTTACGGTATAAGCTTTAACTTAAAATCAATAGAAACAAAAAAAATTGCAATAAAAAAAGAAAAAATAATAATAATAAAAATTTAAACAAAGAATTATGGAGCCTATACAAAATAGATATTTGGATTAAGAAAAAAAACAAGCTTTTTTAGACACTGCTTTTAATCCTTCGCAAATATCTTCAAATGGAAACAAATTTTTTATTCCTCAATAGATAACAAACATAAATAGGTTATTGTTAAGGTAAAACGACCCTAGATATATTAAAGCTTTGTAAGATTATCAAAATGACTCTAAACATTAATTTAATAAATAAGATGCTGCGCATAAAGCTTAATATAAAGGAAAGTTTTATAGAGGATTTAATGGTAGTTCTATGCCTGTTATTCCTTATAAATAAAGAGTTGATTACGCTTCTTTAGACGCTTCATAACAGTAAATATAAGATGTGATTCCTCCTATTGTAAAAGGTTTAGCTATAAAAAGCTAGGATTTTGGTTTTAAAGCTTTTGGGAAAATATCTAAAAACTCTTTTCCTATTTATGTGGCTAGATATTATGATACTGTGACAAAAAGAACTAGAACAATAAAAAAACCAAAACAAAAGTATGTAAACCCTTTTGATAAAAATTCAGTGATGGCGTATCAATAAGCTAATATATTGACTAAATGGAATCAATTTGTAGGTGCTGTTCAAAAATATTATACAACAATGTTACAAAATCCATAAGTTTTTAAATAAAGAAAAATGTATAACGCTACAAAAAGTCTTACTTCATTTAAATCTAAAGCTCCAAGATAATTTTATAGAAAAGTGCTTTATATTCCAGAATAAAAAATAAGAAATGGTTAATCTTTTATGACTGCTTAAATAAAAAATTAAATGCTTAAAACTAAATATAAAGATTTTAGTTAACTCAATTATAATTAAATCATGGGACTATTACAAAGACAATGGCAAGTTATTCCAAAAGAGCCCAAATCTTTAAAAATGAGTGTTGCTATGGGTAATTTTAATTCTTTGTAACAAAAAAGAGTATAAAAATAAACAAATTTGGGAATGAAAATGCAAATTCCTTCTAACATGTTGAGAGATAGTTAATCTAAAGTTTTTACTTAATACAGCAATGTTTATAAAAAAGCAAAAAATTATGACTACTTTGTTAAAAAAGGTTTAAGTGGAGGAGAATCAGCTAATGCTGCTTTTCAAAATCTTATTTATTATGCTCAAAAGCAACCCATTTAAGCTAACGCAATAAATTTTAGAGGAGTTTTATCTGCTATAGGTTAAAATAACTAAACACAAGGTTTAATGAAATAGATGCTTGTTTTTTTACAAGGACTTCCATAAATACAATCTTCTTTAAACAAAAGAAAAAAACAAGCTAAAAATGATCCACAAAGTTTACAACAAATAAAAGAGTAACAACGTTATTTGATTCAAATAGAAAAAGATGTTGCACAAATAATCGCGAAATTGAAAAATAACGGTATCAACACAAGTGTTCTTTAATTTAATCTTGCAAAACAAGCGTCATAAGCATAAACATAAATTTGATATTAAATTTGATTAATCATATATCATTTCAAATATTTTCTTCTACGTCCATCTCTTCTATTTTTTCTAATATTTTTTCTTTTGGATCTATGTTTTGGTTATTTTATTATAGAATCATCAGATTAAGGTTAAGACTTTCTTTATATCTCTACACTATTTAAGAGTTGTGGAGTTTTAATCTGTTTATGTTAATACTAAGCATTTGATTACTAAGCATTAGCAACTTTATTTAAAGCTCCAACAGCTTAATTTCCTATGGTTTTTATGGCATTGAATCCTGCGTTTAAGATCGGACTCTTTGCTAATTTGCTTCCAATGGTTTGAACTAATTTGGTGCCTCCTAACATTTTCCCAACACTTGTTCCAACTGTTTTAAGTATGCTTGGGACATATTTAGCTCCTAAAGATAATAAACTACTAAACATTATATTATATATTGATATAAATCATTTTAATTTCGAAATTTTCAATGTTATGAACATAGGAGGTCCTCCACAAATCACAGGTGCTAGACTTCCTGAAGAAGACAAAGCGTTTATTGTTAATATGAAGTTGCTTGCATTTCCTATTTACCAAACAGTTTTTTGTTGTAATTCAAATTTTACATTGTATGCGACATTTTATTATATGTTGTTTGAATTTATTTATGTCGGAATTAAATAAGCTAAAATATTTGAAGGGTTTCCTTATTTATCTAAAAATCCTCCATTAACTGTAGAGTTTATTGTGAAATATAAAGGTATTTAAGTAGCTTGTTGAGATAAAACAAACGTGCTCACATTTACAATTTATAAAATTTTTTTGCTTTACACCATATTTGAAGGAATATTACAACTCCAATTACAAGCTGTTCCTTAAGAAGCTATGTCTGATAAATCAAAAGAATAAAGTATTTATTAATTTGTTTTCATAAATATTATAGATATCAAGGATCATAATATATATAAATAGGGTCTTTTAAATTATCTCCATTTCTTTTTAATCTTACTTATGTTCCTTTTTATATGTTTATTTTTAAATTTCTTTTCAGATAGTCCACAAAACAATATTTTTAATTTAGCATTTTAATTTTTGAAGGAAAAAGTTAAATGATTAAGCTTTAATTAAGACATAATTATATAGGAAACTGTCTTTTTTAAATAGGACAAATATTTGAAAGAACTTTAATTTCTTTTATTTTCAATTTAGGAGATGTTTGATTGTCTTGAATTAATAATAAATTCATAATGGATTATTAAATCAAGACAGAAAACATTTTAACAACGATTTTAATTCTTTTGTTTACAACAAAATGGATTGTGCAAGAAATAAGATAGAGAAACAAATAGAAAGAAATGAAGAAATTGTGATAAATATTTATTTATGTTTATGTATCAATATTGTTCCTCACCTATTGAAGATGAAGCAACAACAGCTTGAGGGTCCAATCCTTGTTTCAAAACGATTCTTTCCGCGGTGATTAGGTATTTAGGAATACCTGAAAGAATGTCATCAAACATGGAGTTAATGTCTGTTGATGTTATGTTCATTCCTTTTTAATATTCTTTAATTGGCATAAAGAATTAATAAGGAATTCCGGTTTCTCCAATAGTCAAAGGATCTAAATTAATAAATATTCAACATTTTAGTTTACTCGTTTCCAATAGTTAAGTTTAAACTTGTCCGTTAATAATACAAGCTTGAGCAAATAAGTGTAAAGGAGCTGAAACAAATCCGTTAGCAAGAGCTCTATTTATCATAATCTTCCAAGTAAAAAGTCCATATTGATTGTGATCGTGTCTGAATAAAGTAATGTTTTAGTTTCTAGCAAGAGCTTTTGGTAAAGTCATTTAACAAATTCGTTTGAGATATTTTTTTCTTTTTTAAACAACTTCTGGTGTTGGAATTTAAGCATTTCTGTTTTTTAGAACTCTATTTAAACTCTCCAAGAATTTGTTTTAAGTCCATTATTGTTTGAAGAAGTAATTAATGACTTAAGAGCATTATTAACAAACAGGAGTTCCAGAAAAAATTATAAGCATTCCTTATTTATTTTTCTTTGTACTTGGTTGAAAAGCATGTTGAGCAGGATCAAATTAAGAAAAAGGTGTTTAAACTTATTTATTTTGTTTAACAAAGTTTTTGAAACATTAAACACAAGGTTGAAAGTTTTTGTTGAAGAAAGTAAGCATTCTATTGCTTGTCCAACCATTAAGTTTTTAAATCCAGAAGAGTTTTTTATGAGCTGATGAAGGACTGGAATTCAATATTTGAGGAGCATTCATTATTCTAGCAACAGATTCACAAATTTTTCTTTGAGGTTAAACAGGTTGATTAAGAATAGGTTGTTGTTGAGCAGATTGCATAATTTTGAGTTTTTAAAGTTAATGTTGCCTTTATCTCTATTTTCTTTCTTCTTTTTCCTTTTTACGAACTTATTCTAGGACAAGAGCTTCGTATTTAGTATAAAGAACTTAAGATAAAGGGTAGAAAAGATTTGAAGGTCTTTATTTTAATTTTTCAGAAAATTTCTCAACAACAGCAGCGTTTGTTTAATCATACAAAAGTCTGATGATAGAAGGAACATAACCAGCCATTCTTACAACAATGTTTTAATAAGGAAGCTTATGTCTGGTTGGAATTCCGTATTGACCTATTTATTTGCTTAAAGCAATAAGTTTGCTTTAAATTTTTTAAACCTCAACAATTTTGGAAAAGTGTGAAACTAAATTCTTTTTTGCAACAATCAAAGAAATATTTGGATTCAAACTCATAAGTCTCACATAAGGATTAAATTAACTATTGGAAAGTTATAACAACAAAACAACATGTTAAAAATTATAAGTTTAAAATTATTCGTTGAATTGTTTAATACATTAACAATATTAAGCAAAAATTTAAAGTTTTTCTTATTCAGTCATTTATAGACCTTATTAACATTATTAAGGCTAATCATTGATAAAATCTTTGTCTTAAGATTGAGGTTATTATTCTTAAGACATTTATTATTAAACTTAAATGTTTTGAGATTTTTAACCAATTTTTCTTTCTTTGTCTGCAGCAAAGTTTTTTTAACCTTAATCAGACATAAGATCAATTTGTTAAGCTAAAACAACGATTTTCTTTTAAGCTTGTTTTAAAAGTCGTTTCTAAGTCTTTTTTTAGGTTTTAAACTAAGCAAGACCTTAAGAATTGTCTTTTAAACTTTTAGAAGAAGTTTTAGGAGGCATGTAAAGAATTATAAACCATAAATTGATTATTTGTATTTATACGACGTGATATCAATATTAACCATTAATTTATTACATTATATATCAACATATTTCATTTTTAATATAACAAAATGATTCCTTAAAGATTAAGACTACATGTTTAGCCAATTCTTTAATTAAAGAAAACTTATATTGTCTTACGAAGAGAAAATACTTATACAGATGCTTATATAGGAAATAGAGAAGTAGGAACTATTACACAATTTGTTCTTCAAGATCCTACAACAGATGAAGAAATAAAGCTATATCAACCTTATTACAAGGTTTAAGGAAGGATCAACGCTTAATATGGCTCTACTTTTATAAGACTTACTTAAAATTTGGGTTATGTTTTTAATTCTTTGTCATAAGAGCAAAACAAGCTTTTAAACAAATACAAGGCTCTAGATTCTCTTTCGTTGTTAAAATTCTTTGAGACAATAGCTTCTGGACAAAGCCAAATTTAAAAAAATCAGAGAAACTATTAATTTTTTAAAAAATAAAAATAAAGAATTGCTAGTCAACCAGCATACAAAAAACCTTAAAAAAGACCTAATTTAGAGATAAATTAGTTTTTAAGAGAAGAGGAACCCAAATAATTAAACTTAGAAGTTTTTTTATAACCTCAACCTAATATGACGTATTAAAGATAATTAAATGCGTCATAACAATAAATTTATAATTATTTTATAAATTTATTATAATATTATTAATTAATTAATTAATAATAAAATATTTAAATAAAAAAGAGACATCGAATTTTATTGATGAATAGATTAAGAGCTATTCCTTATTAAATATCTAAAATATTAGGATCTCCTTAAAATGTTTAACAAGCTCATAAAAAACTTTAAACTTTTTTTTCTTTAAACGGGTTTTTTGACACCACAATCCATCTTAAACAAAGTATTATAGATTTAAATATTCCATAAAACATTCATAAAATAAAAATATATTAAAACAAATAATATATTAGAGATTATTAAAATTTTTTAGCTTGTTTAAACCAATTTCTACAACCTTAACAAAATTCATCTGCTTAAGACAAATAAGTTTATTAAATCTTTTTATAAACAATCATAAAAAATAAAACATAACTAACTTATCCTTATAAAGAATTTTTTGATCAAATAAAAACAATTAACAAAAATTAAAACCAACAAAGATTTGTTAAAAAAACTAAACCTGTTAGATTACAACAAAACACTTAAATTGATGCAGCTTTTATTTAATTCACACAAGATGTTATTTAATAAATGTAGAGATATCAATAATTTTATACAACATATGTTTTATAAATATGTTAGAAATTAAAAAAAATCTTTTAAAAAGATTATGATTAAAATCCTTATGATGCTTATACTGCAAGAGCTTATTAAAATTTAAATAAAACTATTGCTTTAATAACGATTACACAGCAAACATATGATTTATATTTATCTGGCTAAAGATTTTGGACTCTTTAAGATTAATTCATATCAAACAGTAATTAAATAACTTATAAAGTGTAAATAGTTCCACCAATTTCTGCTAAAACCAGTCTTTAAAAAGCTTATTATGTTTATTAAAAAATATCTTAACTCACAAAATAAACAGGAGATTAGCATTATAAATAAATGAGTGCTTACTCAACTTTCAGACAATATAGTGTTAAGTATACTAATAGAGATCTTCTTTTATAAAGATTTAAAAATATTATTATTGACACGGATAATTAATAAGCTATTAAATATCTCAAATTATTAATCAAATCGTATTAAAATCCTTAAAAAAAACCTTTAAGATAAACACCTTTATGTCATGGTTGGTTTAAAAAACTTAAAGTTGTTAATCCTTCAATATAAAATTGTTTGATTTAAGCGTATTTAAACTTTTGTTCTTGGAGTAATAAAATTCCTAGTTTATAATAACAAAAAAGAATTTCTTAAGGATATATTTGTGATGTTTTTGATTAAAATCATTGGAATTATTATATCTCTGCTTAGCCTTCTCATTCTAAAGTGAATTAAAATAGATAAAGAACTTTATACATTCTTCCAATGCATGTTTAAATGGTTTAAACAAAACAAATTTTAGGAATGATTAATCCTCGAATCAAATAAATGGCTTATTTTGGAGGTTATAGAGGAGGATAAAAAAAAGATAAAATAGACTTGTTGCATAATTCTATTGCTTTTGATGTATAAACTTATAAAGTTTACGACAGAGTTCAATAAATATATTTATTGACTTATTGGGGGTATATTGATGGCGTTCAAGTTCAAGGAAAATTTTCTAATACTAATTAAAAATATCTTAGTGGCGATCAAATAATGAGATTGTTTATAAATTTTCTATTATAACAAACTTCAAGACCTTAAAGAATCAATAAACCTTTATATGTTTATTCTTATAACGGTCCACATTATTAATTTAGATATTTAATAAGAATACTTTTATAATACATTCCTTAAATAAATTCTTTTGGATCCTCTCTATCATCAAAAGGTTTACATTGTTTAGATGGAAGACTTGTTTTTAGAGATCCTAAATTGCTTATAGGTTCAGGAAGTTTAAAACACAACGCTTCTTTATTCAATTAATAAGATCAACAAAAATATGATTTACGTAAATAAGAACTTCCAAAAAACTATCAAGAATATTAAGACGATAGATAAAGAGTTGATCATTATTGTATGATGGACAGCAAATCAGCTCTATTACTAGTTCATAATTTTTATAAAAAAATGTAAGTATTGGTGAAAACACTTAAGAAAAATACTGGATAAAACTAATATTAAGTATATAAAAATTGGACTGCTTCTCAATTTGGAATAAGTATTCTTCAAAGCGTTTTTTGTAAATAACATAAAATAGAGTTATAAAAAGATTAACATTATCTTTAAATATAAAGAAGTTCTAATTTTGGAGGAATGGTTGGTTGTAATTATGCAGCTTTCTAATTTTAAATATGTTCTTTAGATATTAATTCTGCTTATCCTGCAGCTATGACAAAACCTCTTCCTTTCAGAAGAATTAGTACTTTAATTGAAATAAATCAATCACATTAAATAAATTAACTTAGAAATTAGTCTTTGCCTCAAATGTTGAGTTTATATAAAGTATACTATATAAGATTTAACAAAGCTCAACATTGTTTTGTGCCAATAAGAAAAAAAGGTTCTTTAACATATCCTTCTTAAATAAAACAATAACTTTATCTTTGGGGACCTACTATTAAAAGCATTGTTTAAAATGGAGGATTGGTTTATTTTGATTATTGCATTAGGTATACAAACACTGATTAAAAAGGAAAAGTTATTTAAGGATTTAAAAACTTTGCTTAATAATTATACAAAATAAGAAAACATCATAAAAAAATGTTTAAAGAACATAAAAACAAATAAGATTAAATAATGTAGAGTTTGATAAAATTATTGATTAATTCTGCTTATGGAAAATTCAATCAACAATTATTTCCTAAAAAAATTGTTATTCATCCTTAAAATGTGAAATATCATTCTTAATACATTAAAAATTAACCAAATTAAGCAATGAATGTTTTAACTTTTTAATCATAAATTAAATTTAATACAGGAAATCTTGTAAGACTAGCTTCTTATATAACTGCTTTAGTAAGAACGCAATTAAACTAAGCTATTTAATGTTTAGGAGTATAAAACGTTGTTTATTATGATACAGATTCTATATATTTTAGAAAATCTTTGTCTCATAGAGTATTACATCTTGTAGATTCACAATAATTAGGAAAAATGAAAATATAATAAAATTAATATGTTAGAGGTGTTTGTCTTGGACCTAAAATGAGATTTTTCTAAGACAAATAAGGAAAAATATGGCCTAAATCAAAAGGAGTTAAATTTTAAATTTAGAAAGATCAAATATTATTGAATTACATTGTATAAAGAACTTTTTATTTATTGTAAAATCATGATTTAGGAAAAACTTTAAAAAACAAGACTTTTATATCTAAAGTTTAAAATGTATAAAGATGGATCTCTGATAAAGCTAGAACAGGAAACGTTATTTAATTATATGCAAAAAACGTTAATTATTATCACAGAAAAATATTGCAAGCTAGAAACGAATCAAAATATTTCCTAAGACCTTTGACCTGGTCTTAATTCGAATAATTATGATTATAAACATTATAAAATTATAAATATTATAAATAATATAATTTATATATCATCTACCATATGCTTGAACCCCGTTTTATCCATACGCTACAATAACATTATGTCTTAAAAAAACTAGCATTGTTGAATCTCTAGGGAATATGTTAACACTTGAATTATTAAATATTAATTAAAATCTTCCTCCTTTTGTGTCTATACCTGACATAAATTATTTAGAATGAGCGAAAGGTTAAAAAGAATAAACAAAAGCAGCTCTTCCAACATATCTATTCTAATGAAAATAACTCAATCCCATAGCAGTATCAGTGTTTACTGAATTAGTATTCCATTGATAAGTTATTGGGCTTGGAAAACAAGCAGGAGTTATCATTGTTGCTTGATTTGTAGGATTATAACATCTTTAATTCACCGCAAAATTCCATCTGTTTATTCTAGGCAATTATTGATTAACATTAAATAAAAAATTATTTGATTTCAATAATTACATATAAAACTATGAATTATCCATTGTAGTATCTAATATTTCAGGATTACCTGCATTTCCTTGAATTGGTTGTGGAGGATAATAATTAACATCAAATTTTAATTGCATTGTAGTTATATTATGACTTAATCTAAACTGTTTTCTACAAAACGAATATTTAAGATGATCGTTTGTTAAAAACAAAACCACTACTTAAGAAAGAGATTAACAAGAAGAATTGATTTGCCAACAATTTCTAACAGAAGCTCCTGTAGGTATTTGAACATTAGTTCCTAACATCCAACCTTGACTTGTAATAATAATGCCTTTAACCATGGATTGGTTTATATATTCCTTAATAGCTTATTAAGCGAAATAATACAAATTTAAAACATATTGAAATCTGATGATTCTATAATTTCTGGGTTGTTGGATAGCCATTCCGTTAGAATCCCATTAATTTCTGTCATTATATCCAGTAGTAAACATTGCATAAGGATTTAATGTGAATTATAATAAAGTATTATAAAAAGTTTTTAAAGGAAGCAATTGATAACTTTAAGGAGGTATTAACACACCCATTATACTTGAAATTAAAGGTAAATAAAATCTTTTAACCATTACTGGTTGAGGAAATGGTAATAAAACTCCGTTAGACATAGAACATTGAGGTATTGTTGCTGATATCATCGGTTAATTACATCCTTTTGAATAAAAAGGTGAATAAGGATTTTAATAACCTTGTAAAGCACAATTATTAGGAACATTATAATTTGGAACGCTTTAATTATTTTAATACCCATAAGTAATATTTGTTGTTGGAGAAATTCCATAAACATTAGAATTAGGATAATTTGTTGCAGAATTCGAAGATAAAGCTATAGGAGTTTTTAAAATAGAATTCGAAGTTTGAGGATATGTAGGGTTATTCATTTTTATGTTATATTACGCTCTAACACTACCCATATGATTCACCATACTCATACAATTGGTTGTCCATCCTGTAGTTCCTCCACTACCCCAAGTATTATTAAAACTATACAAATTACCATTCATTCCAGCTGTATTTGCAGGAGTGTATATCGCTTAATTAGCTTATATAGCTGCTACACAAGTATTGCTTCCAACAAACATTTTTGTAGGAGAACAAGTTACTGGAGAAGCAGCAATCATATAAGTTGGTTAAGCAAACCCAGCCCCATTAATAACAGTTTGTTAAAAACTAGATTTAGCTATTAAAGGACAATTGGCTGCTGTAGGAACTGCAGACATTCCTAAACCTTATTGATCTCTTCCTTATGCTATTGTTTAAGAAAAACCAATATCTGTTAAATAAGCTGCTAAAGAATCGTATTAAGTTATTCTTTAAATTTAACTACCTTTTGAAGTTACCACTAACTGATTAATAAAAGATTGAGCTGAATTGTCTATTTGAAGTCCTCCTATTGGGTTAGTAGTAGTGTCTACAGCTACATCAATTCTTATAGAAGATCTGAACGGGTCTAATAATCCTTCATTTAATTGAAGCATTATTCTCACAACATCGTTCGGAGTCCAATATTGGTTAGACGACATAGGATCTACAGGCCATTATTTATATTGGCTTGAATATCCTTTAGGGCGAACACTCGTATATCTAATTTATCTAGGAACTTATTACATTTAATATATTATAATTTTTTTATAAATCAGAAATTTAACATCCACTTGTCGGTTTCTAACAAAGTTTATTAACTTTATTTTTTGTGTGCTTATGCATAATATCCTAACATTAATTTTTAAATAGTCTATTAAGGTAGCCAAGGAGTATGTTTTATATGCCATTGTCTTAAAGCGTTCCAATTATTAACTGATTTCCATTAAATCTAAGCTTAAATAGTTGGAGCTTTTGCTCTTATATCCATTATCAGATTAAATTAAATTATTTATTATATATCAAACCCTGTTTATTGTTCACAAATAAAAAATCGTGTTACTTTAAATTCTAAATCAAGTATCTCAGTTTCTTTTAGTTTCCAGTGAATTCTTAGCCCAATCTTTTAATCTATGGAGTTGATAGTTTAAAGGTAAAGATCGCATCTCCCACAACTCTTATATATGTTGGTATAGAAGTAACTTTTTGAGTAGTAATCAAAAACGATAAGCAACATGGTTTTGCGATGTGTCTACGATTGAAAAGAATATGTTTTAACCAAGGTTAAGCTTTTTTAAATTAAGAAACAACGTCATCAAAAATAAAAAGAACATTTTAATATTCTTTTGATTATTAAATTTTTTACATAACCCATTATTTATTAAGTTAATTAAAATAGTTGTCTTACTAACACTACAACTAATCAATAGGAGATGGTGATATAATATAAACATTATCGTATTTACCTCCAAAAAATCTTTTATCTATTATTAATTAAGTTAATAAATGTGATTTACCGCTTCCAGGTCTTCCGATTATAAGAATAATAAAAGATTAAGGAAAAACTTATTTGGCTTTTCCTTATAAATTAATTCCTTATTTTTTACTATATACTGGTTATCTAATACGTAAATCATTTGAATATTGAGTTTTCTAACATTTATTGTTGGTATAAAATAAAGGCTTATTTTAACGAGGGTTTTCTATTTAACAAAAAGAATCTCCAATGACTTGGATGGAACGGGTCATCTATTCTTTTAAGCTTTCCGATAACATACCTTTGCGTTTCAGGATTTCCATCTTAGACAAAATCTAATTGACCTTTTTGTCCGAACATTATTGTCTTAGTTCTTATTTTTCCATCAGATTTTTTATATCTAATTTTTATAGAATATTTTCTACAAGATTTTTATCCTGTTTTTACAGGAGTTTAAACATTCAATAAAGTACATTAGGAATCCCAAATCATTCTCTTTTTGATTTTATTCCCCAGTCTTTTAACCTATTATTTTTTCTATGTTTTTTAAGAAGATTATTATCTCTAAGATTAAGCTTTTTTTATCTATACCTATTTTTTAGGACGAGGAATTACTTTATCAGAATAAACTCTTGGAAGTTTATTTTTTTAAACCTAAACCATTTTTTTGACATTGTGTTTTGAAATAAAATCAACCGCAGATTATTTTGGTGTTGACGTCAGAGAATGAAGTTTTTGAGCTTAAGAAGAAGCTGAAATCATGTTTTGAGCCAAAGGCCTATTGAACAAAGATTATAAAACTTGATTCATATATATTATAATAAAAAAAGAGGGGAGCGATATAAAAAAGATGATAAAAATAAAAGTGGAAAAAATTTTTTGAAAATCGAATTTAAAATTTTTTGCGCCTTCC
>JACCDZ010955032.1_pt1 | contig 13027 bp, 10 predicted proteins | sample 7449551 | NCBI WGS metagenome assembly JACCDZ01 (sample SAMN15323452, study PRJNA562643) | freshwater metagenome | isolation source: river surface water | place: USA:Blue River Watershed | collected 2017-08-18
AGACGAAATCAAAGCGATCATTAATGACATTAAATCATCTAAAGAAAAAAATAAAACAGCTTATTTTGGGAATAAATACAATAATTTCAAAACAAAATATCCCATTTTGTTCGAAAAAGCTTGTGATGATAAATTTGACATAGGCAATTTAGAAATGATGCTAAAAATGTTAGAAAGCATACAAAATAACGAGAAATCGCAATTTGATGCTAGCGCAGTTGTAGGTCAAATTCTATATGACAAATACGTTTCTCCAAAGATCTCTTCCGATTAAACATGTGGTAAATCGTATTTTTTACACCATTTAATAGCTTTTTCTTTATGTTTAGCGTTTATCTCTTTTATTTTGTTTTTAACGTTTTCATCGTAAAAAGTTTTAGAAAACTCGTTTATGTATTGAACGGTCGTTTCAATGTAATAACTTTGTCTTAATGTGTAATACAAATTGTAACACACTATTTTATGAAGCACGTTAATGTCATAGGATATATTCCAAAAAAAATCTTTCAATTTTGGAATATTGTAATTCTTAATCAAATCTCCTAAAACTTTCAAATTATCGTTTATTCCCACAAAATTGCAACAAACGAGATATTTTTCAGAATTAGCAGGACGACTGCTCAAAGGTTTCACGATATGAATCGTTTTGTAAAACTGTTTCAAGAAACAAATCGTTTTAATCGTGTATTCGTGGAAAATGTCGTATATTTTCAAAACAAAATGACCATCGTGTTTCTGTAACAAACAAGCCGCATAAATCTCGCACAAAATCAATCTTAACGAGGATTCTTCTTGACTATTGAAATCATTACTAAAGTCAAAACCACCATCTGCAGTAATAATGTTTATTTTTGGCAAATTTTCAGCTAAATAATCCAAATTATCCTTATTATACAAATTACCCGTGTTATCTTGTCCATAACATATGTTTAATTTTGCTTGAAATTTCCATTCGGGTATGTTTTTATTAACGGATTTTAAAGATATTCCGTAATAGTTATCATTCACATTATCGCGATATTTAACGAAAGCCTCCGCAAATCCACCGGGACCTTCTGCCAAAAATAAAAAATTCATCGAATCTTGCATATCAAAAACATCTTTAAAATCATGTATCATTTCCCACATCTTAAAAAAACTCCTACTCACAGGAGTATAAGTTGATATATTTGATCCCGTGTTAGGAGTCGTGAATATCGTTTCATACTCGTTCGTGAGTTTTTTATATTTATCCCATAACTTGTTCTTGTAATGATCCGTAATCTTGTTTTTGTATTTGTTCAATATATTGTGTAATAACTTGTTTTTGTATAACAAAACAGGTATCAAAGATTGATTCGTCATATCATCATCTTTGATGCACAAAATATATTTTGAAACCATTTTCTTAATTATTAAAATAATTTGTCTTTAAATGAATTTTAATTAAGCATGTCTATAGGCACTTTCTTCCTGTAAACTTTCTTCTTTACGTCCATTTTCTTAAAGACGAAAGTCATGTTTAAGAACGAATAATCTTTCTCAGCTTCAAGAAGCTTGAATTCATCCGTTAAATATTCTTTAAAATTCGTGTATGATACCAACTCAAAACCTTTTTGTTTTAACTTTTTATCCAAAATATCTATGTTAACCAGATATTCCTTAAATACTCTACCGATGCTTTCCATGAAAACATCGATTTGTTCGCCGTAAGTAACATTTTTATCGCCCGTATACAGCTTTTTAATGCTCCATAGGGTACGAGTATGATGTTTTCCTTGAATTTCTATTTTATTTGATAAAGCTTCTTTAACCTTTGATCCGTCCAAACAAGTTCCTATGAAATAACCACCTGGTTTAATGTGCATATCGACGTTTGTCAGGAAATTTTCTAATTTCATCTCATTTTCGAAAAAGTAATGAATGGCAAATTGACAGCTCACCAAATCAAATTTGTTTTTAGCCATCTCATAATAACTGTGCAATGAAATATCGTCTTTTTCCCCATAAATAACTTGTGCTACCAATTTATCGTTTGCATCCTTAAAATTAGATGTTTTAATGATTTCTGAAAGGTCGTAAGTTAGAAACACTCCTTTCGTTTTTTGAGGCTTTTCGTATCTGATAAGCTTGTCAAAACGAGAATAAGCTCCATCCATCGGATTAACGATGTTATCCACATTAGAATCATAACCTAAAATTCGTTTAAATCCGTTTCTGTAATATTTTCCGAAATCTCCGCCTTTACCGCATGCCATGTCAAAGACGGATTCTGATTTATATTGGTTGATCAAATTGTTTTTGATGAAGTTGTGATATAACATCATTTCCTTTGATGCAAAAGCATCGCGCGCCAAATATCTATCGTAATAAACATCGTCATCAGGAGGTAATTCGCCTATTTCTTTAGTTTTTCCAGTAATCATTTCTTTTGTTACCGGATAAGTAATGCTTCTCCAAACGTTTAATGCGCTCTTAAAATCATTAGCAGCTCCACCGATAGATTTCATTTTTTTGTAAGCTTCCGTTTTATCGTTCCTGACGCGAACAGGCACCCATTTTAAACTCGTGTGCTTTGTTTCATTATAATCATATCTAAATTCCACGATGCTTTCATCCTCAAATTGAGATGCTTGTTTAATCGGTAAATAAGAATAACTTATGTTATCATCGACCTCATCTCCAGGTTTGAATAATTTTTCAATGTAATCCGTGTTCTTCTTGTAAGATTTATCGAGATATGATTTAGCATCGATTTTAATCCAATCTCCTGGTTTATAACCTACATAAAGCTCAAATATGCGATATTGTTCGTTATTAACGAATTGAATCAAAGGATTGTTCGAAGATCCCCTTTTGTATTTGATCAAAAAGTCAATCGTGTTATCCTCAGGAGGTTTCCACTTAAATGCGGCATGCCACGTAGATTCGTGTTTATAAGGTTTGATCTCTTGTTCTTTATATAAAGTACCTACTTTATAAGTGCTAGGCGTAAAAATCAAACCGTCGATTTTGTATTTAAACTCTTTTTTCGTTTCTTTCAACAAAATCTGATTAGCTTTCACGAAAATATCCGGACCAAATAAGAACTCTTTAGTCATCAATTCATACTCTTCCTTCTCAAATGAAACTTTCGCCTTTTTAACGAACTCTTGCGCTTTTGATATTCTGCTGTTTAAACCGATCAAAGGTAATGATCTCACATCTTCCGACTCAACGTAATATGCATCAAATATCGCGTAATATTTGATGTAATTGTTATTAATGTCAGATGTAATGTATTCTCCGTCTAGTAACATGTTTTTAACGGTTTTTAAAGTTACGCCGCAAAACTTGACGTTTAACCTGTTATTGATAAAATAACATTTTCCTTTTTCATTGACGAATAACAAACACCTTTCGCCATCCGCTTTTTCGGTAACCGTGTAATCATTGAGAATACATATGTTTTTAAATGAATTGTCCAAATTCTTTCTTTCCAAAGTAACGGGCTGAGGTCCTGCGAAATATTTTCTCGGCATCTTTTGATAATCGGAAGGTTGTTGATCGTAACATAACTTGAAATATTCTTTTAAGATCTCGTATTTTTCTTCTTTCGTGCAAATGTATTCTTCATCCACTATGGCTCTATAAAGATTCAACATGTAATCCAAAAATTGATTTGCTAAAGCTTTTGTTTCTGCTTTATTGATTATTTCAATCTCGATTTCATATTTCTCGGGTTTTGAAACAACCTTAGAACTCACGAAATTTGCGAAATTACCGAATGATTCTTTGACGATGGTAAGATCGATTCTCATGTTGTCCTTTTCGTTTAAGAAACTAAATCTCTTTTTGTATCTGTAACTTTTATCTATAGCGTGTAAACTTTCCAAAATATCTTTTGCTTTTTCATCTTCTATTTTAGATTCTGCTTTAAGATTAATCTTAAAATCGATCTGTTCAAACTTAATGTCCCTAATCTTTGATTTTTGAATAACAATAGCTTCATCAACTATGTTAGACTTACAATAAGAAGCGATCGTATCGTTACCATCGATGGTAATTCTGTAATTATCAGTTAAAATATCCAATAATTCCTCGGTTGAATACTTAAATTCTCCTAAATTTTGACAATACTCGATACACCTTTCAAATTCGATTCTCGAAGTTGGTCCGGTGTATCTAGCCTCAAGTTCATAATTTTCGGATTTTTTATATTCCTCAACGAGAGAAAGGACGTTGTTCCAGAATTCCTTCCCTATCTCCATTTTATATTTAGCTATATAATTTTGCTTTTATAACATCTTTTAGCTCCGCCTTAAGTAGATTTTTCTTTTTGCCGTTTTCTACTTTTGTCGTTTCTAAACCCAAATCCTCAGCGATAACTTTCAAGTCTTTTACCAATAGATCATTCAATTTTTCTTCCGTGTTTTGATTAATATGATGACTTTTCCTTAAATCATATTTCAAATTTTTACATTCTGAAAAGGTCATGTCTTTAAAACTATTATCATAAAACATGACGATATCATTAGAACCGTAAATTTTGATGTTATCTGATTCTTGAATGGCAATAGACTTCTCAAACAAAAACGAAAGATAATGATATAAAGCTTCCCTATTATCATTATTATTAATTGCTTCATTAACGTCAGATTCTTTAAATCCTAACTTGGAAAGTTTATTCATGTAATTAGGCATTTTATCCCTTAAATCGGATTTAAACTTGTTAATAAATACTTCTTTTTCATTGATGAGACTCAACGTATTGTCCAAATACAACAAGACTTCATAAATAAATTTGTCCGATATCTGTTTTTTATTGATAGATTTGTATAAATCCATCAAATTTTCTATTTCGTCAAATTTGCTATAATTAACTTGAGTATAATCGAATTTTTCTTCATATTTGTTTGTTTTGATTTCCAAAGTAACTCTATTGTTTTGAATGTTATCTTTTATATAATCCATTTTTATATATAGAACGAGATGGCTTTAAGTGATTACGTAAGAGTCGATATTTAACTCTATGTTATCTTCGGTCTCAAATTTTCTTTCTATACATACTTTTTTTGAATACTTTTTCTTTGCATTGCTGAACTTTTGATTTATTTTTTTTTTTGTAATTTTTTCTTGATCATTCATCACTTTTTCTATAAAAGTCGTGATTTTTTGTATGGATTTCGAATCTGTTACTAATTGATTCCAATCTTCGGAATTATCTGTTTTGATTTTAGGTATATCTTCTAAAGATACTATATTTGCAAAACTATTATGTATTTTACATTCGTTAATTTTTTTATCGTAATCGTCCAGCTCTTGTTTATTACTAATGCAATAATCGACGAATTTATTTATCTTATCTATTGTTTGATCATTTAAGGAAGATAGATTAAAAAAAACACCATTTTTATTTTTAGAATATGAAATCGTTGAATTGTTTTCTTTTATTATTTTAAAAATTTCTTCATGTTCCGTTTTGGTCATGACATTGATCTTTTCAAAAAGATTTTTACGAAATTTGTTGTTGTACTCCATAATTAATTAATTAAATTAATTACGCTTTAAGTATTTATTCTCGATCAGATAAAACATCAGATTCTGCATCTGAAGGTACCAAATCATCCTCGAAATCATCCTCTAAATCCTCATCTGAAAAGAAATCGCTACCTCCTCCAATCTTTTCCTCCTCTTCCTCTTCTTCCTCCTCTTCTTCCTCTTCTTTTTCGGATAAAATCTCCGATTTTTCCTCTTCATCTTCTTCTTTTACAGAAGCATCAGGATCAGCTTCCACTTCTTCCTCTTCAGAAAGATCAGCATCCTCTTTTACTTTTGTTAAATATGTTGGTTCTTTTTTAATATCTTTGACTATTTTACCGATTACCGAAATTTTTTTATCGCCCAAATTAAATTTTTTACCGACTACTTCCACGTTTACTTCATCTCCAATTTTAATAGCATTAACATCAACATCTGAAAGAATACCAACGCTATTTTTAGCAATAATAATCTCTAAAACAGACGTAGAATAATTATCTTCTGATATTCTAACCTCTGCTAAAATACCAAATCTGTTCATATTAATGACTTTAGCACCTTTAATGATCATTCCAATCAAAGGTTTGCAAACATCCGCATAAAAGTATATGTTATAATTGATGAATGCATTTAAACTCAAAGTTTCGATAACACCAGGCGTTATTTTTTGAATATCCACGCTATTTTTTCTTATATAACCATGTTTTGTGCATATACCTTCTACTTTTTGCTTTAATCTGTTTAAAATCTCATTACGAAAGTTCTTATTTAAATAAACAGGTTCTAACTTGATTTTTTCATGAAGAAGAGTTCTAACGCATAGATCTTCCATTTGTTTTATATAACAAAATTTTGCTTTAAATCAATTTTTAAACCATTCTTTCAAATTTATCTAAACCTTCATCATAATAAATCCATAATATTCCCATGATCTTTTAACCATGCAATTCAATGCTTTATTTCTTTCTAATGAACAATCTATTCCATTTCCTGGTTGTCTCAATTTTATGTAAGATTCGTCGTATAATTCAATTTTATCGCGACCATGTTTGTCCAATATGCGTATTTGATCGTTTCCTTCTATTTTATTCGAAACTATGACGTATCCTTTATCCGTTATTTTACAACTAATGTTATTATAAAGCAAATTCACGGCTTGACCGCCTAAAAGTATATCTTTCGATTTGTAATTCGTAGGATGTCTAATCTCAAATATGCTAGATGATGTTTCGTTCGTTCTTATCTTTTTATCATCAGGATCAACATTAAAATATCCTTGTTGAAAGCTATAAAACTTAACTTTATCGCCATATCTAATATATTGACCTTGTGAAACGTTTGCCAATAAAAACAATAAAAATAAAATATACATTTTAAAATAAAAGATTTTTTAAAATTTGTTTAATTTCTAGGTACCATGCTATTTATGTATAATGCTCTCTTGAATTCTGAAGTTTTTCTGCTTAATAATTCCAATATCAGACATAATTGTGATTTTTGGTATGATCTATCTGGTAAATCTAGTTTTAGATAATTTTTTACTTTTTCTTTCAATTCATCCAATGTAGGCGCCGTATCGCAAACAGCACCTAACGTTTTGTCGTTATCGCGAACTTTAAATACCAATTTATTCTTTTGCCATCTCGTATAATTTTTTACTTCATTCGGCGGTTTATCTTTAATTTTTGCCAATAATTCATCAAAATGATTTTTAACTTTTAATCTATCCGCTGGACCACATAATACGGGTTCATTGATATTATTCAATTTGTATAAATTCTTTGTATTTGGGTCTAAAATAAAATCGTCGATGACGAGTTCTGATCTTATTAATGCTTCTTTCATCTTTTGATAAAACGGTGAAGACGATTTCGAATTTTTAATGATGAATAGATTATCTATGGTCAAACGATCAATCACCAAATCGTAAATACAATCTTCGTATTCTGTAATGAGATCTTCCAACGTTTTGTATTCTTTTGAACTAGCTTTTTTGCTTTTAATCTTTTCAAAATAAGTTATGATGAATCTTTGAAATAATGTCGGCGAATCAATAGTTTCTAAATAAGCTTTCGTTTTCCCAGGATCTGTGATTATGATGTTTATGAAGAAAGTAACTATTTTTTCATAATAAGAATTGAATACATCTTCCATAGATTCTGTAACTTCACGAGGTTTCTTAGCTTCTTTGTGCACTTCTGTTTTTTTCAGCTTTGAAACGTCTAATTCCAATTTTTTTCCCAATTCTGATTTTAATGCTTTGCGTTCTTCTAACGTTAACGTTGTATCGTATAAAGTTTCATATTGAAAGATGTATTTATCCGATCTATATATTAAATATCCGTTCTTTTGTTCTTCTGGTAATCTAATCCTATATTTTTGATTAATCATGTCTTCTATCGCAAAATTAACTATATCATCTTCTATTAACTTGTAATTGGCGTGCAATTCTTTCAAAATGTTTTCGTATGTCCTAGCTTTTTGATCTTTAACGTATAAGAATGCTATGTATTTTTTCATGAGTTCAACGTCATCTTTGATGAATTCTGTATCGAAAGTTGTGTTATCTATGGGTTGATTATTTTCGATATTAGGATCGCATTTAAACTCGCATTTTTTAAAACCACATATGAAAGAATCGTCTTTATCGCCGACTTTATAGTTTTTAATAATTTTTCCTTGTGATGTAACTATATCCAAAGTTAATTTCAATTTATCTGGAGTAAACATCAAAACGTCTTTATTCAAATTACAATCTATCGAAGTTTCTTTTAAAATCGTTTCCACTTCTATGATCTTTTTCTGTTTACTTTCACTTATTCGATAAGTGCGTAAATCTACGCTTTCCTCATTTTCGCAAGTATTCGCATGAAAATATATTGTGACGTTTCTTTGTTCTTTTGGAAGATCTATATGTGAACAAGTACGAACAGCACGTCCAATGATTTGTTCTGCTCTGTTTAAATTATACCAAGGCTCTAATATGTGAACTTCGCGTATTCTCTTAAAATCAATGCCTTCTGTGCCTATTTTGCTAACAATGATGACTTTAATGATCTCTCCGTTTAGGTTTTCTTTAGATTTTGCTTTTTCAATCTCCAAATTATTAGCAGGCGATAAAGTTTCTCTTCTCGATAAAATTATATATTTTGGTTTCTTTCCGTTAAATTGATCATTTATCGAAATATCACTCATAACATTGCGATGTTTTCCATCATGACTGTATCTCATCATCCCAACGTGTTCCAAAGCACATGCTAAGGGATAAATTCCAGCTTCATAGTAACGAGAATATATAAATACGATACCATTCGCTTTTTTGATGTAATCTATTAATGTTTTAATTTTTGGAGCATAATCTTTTAATTTGTCATAAGACAAGAATTCGCCAAATTTGTTTTTGACTTGATCTATGTATTTGATTCTTCCGTATTTATCTCCTGTTTTGTCGCTGCTTTGGAAACAATTTTTAAAACCCCTGCTACCGTAAGTTATTTTTGGATTTTTGTCCCATTCAATGGCCGGATAAACAACGTTTGATATTTGCATCGTGTTTTGAACGTCGTTATTTTCTATCATTTCTTCGGGAATATCATCGTCATAATCTTCATCTTTAACTTTTGTGATTTTGCTTTTGAAATGATCGTAAACTTCTTTTTGATATTTGCTCATTTTGCTCGTAATGATTTCGAGAAATTTTATTTTTTCGGGTATTTTTTGACCATAAATATCTAATTTGGGATAAGTTGTCAATATATTCGGATCTTTAGCATTATTAACGTTAGGAAACAATCTAAAAGGGAACGTGTAAGGATTTTCTCCTCTCATATAACTGACGTATCCTCTACATACGTCTCTTAATAATTTTCTGCCTTCATCTGTTAAATTCGCATCTTTATCGAAAATGTCGCTTCTTTTAATGGTATCTCGTTTATCATTCGTTAATAATAGATTCATTAACCAAACGATTTCATCGGCAGTATTATACATGGGTGTTGCCGTCATCATAACGAGTTTGACATTTTCTACGGTTTGTAAAAGTTTCTGAAAAGCCGTTGATATCTGTTTGTGTCCATTTTCAGATGGTAAACGTAAATTATGAGCTTCGTCTATGATCATGAGTCTGTTCGAATATTCTTTTCGAATTCTTTCGGTAAATTCGTGTTTACGGCGAATGTTTAAGCTTTCTAAATTCTGAGGGTTTGGTATTTGCTCATTTATCTGTTTTTCGAGATCTTCTATTTTCATGGCTAATTCTTTATAACCTATACATTTATATCTTTCTTCGATTAAAGATTCAATTCATGATGTTAATTCGGCGTTCGAAAGAGCATATCTATTCAGTACCATATCCGGATATTTTGTACCGGTACATTGACTTACTTTTGTAATATCGAATATTTGTTTCATGAAATTATCTTTAATATTGCTAGATAATATCACCAAAACCTGACGTTCATTAGTATCATAATATTGTTCCGCAATGTTAATGGCAGTACAAGTATTATGAGTAACTGTAAAATCTCCCATTAAATATCTGTGATTTCCATCAAGAGTAAATCCATAATAATCATCTATTTGTGCTATTTTAACGTTTATTTTTGATAGATTGTCTTTATGGAAATAAGTAGTATTTTCATCATAAGTAACGGCAAATCCCATAGATCTACCCAATGTTATTAAATCTTTGGATATGATGTTAAACATGATGCTGTTTTCTTTTAAAATGGCTTTCGTTTTGATGAGACCTATTAAAAATTTCATTCTTACTTGGACGGAATTATGCAAAATATCATTTGAAATTGTATCTACGAAATCTTTACCTGCTTGAAAAGGACAACAGGATGTTTTTTTATTAGGATAATCCACTATGACAGAATAACCGAATAATTTATCCTTACTGCTTTGCGGAAGAGTTAAATATTTTAATAATTCAAATTCGTAAATATTATCGTTTATATCCTTAAAAACGAGTATATGCGATGAATTAACTCTGTATGTTTCGGCATGAGATTGTTCAACATCATATAACATATCTTTACCTGATCCTAAAGATAATACGGTTCTTGGTGTTGAATCATCACCCATGAGTTTATCTCCAACTTTGATGTCTTGAACTAGTTTGATGCTACCATCATACATTAAAATAGGAGTATCTTTCGCATGACATTTTCCTACACCGGTTCCGTGATAGATTAAAAGACTTTTGTAGGGTGTCATCGGTGATATGAAATTTTTAATAAATTTTTGATTTGGCGTTAATTTAAATTCACCCATGCATCTATCAGCAACCACTTCATCGTAATCTTCGTCAGTAAAAATGCTTTTATTTCTGTTAAATTCCTGTTTTTTGTAAATATTTTCATTAAAATTAGGATCTTTGTGTTCTGGATAAGGAATGAATGATTTATAAGTAAATCTAAAATCTTTATCTTTGATTTTACTTTTAACAATATCAGCTTGTTTTTCGTATTCTAATGAAGGTTTATCTTTATAAATTTGAAATAACTCTTGATATAGTTGTTCCATTATTTATTACAATAGAGAATTAAATTCTTTATTTATTACTGTTTTTGATTTGGATCTTTGTGGACACATTTCTTTAAAATAAAACAGTAAATAAGATTCAATTTTTAATTCTAATAAAAATGATTAAATTCTGGTTTGAGACAAACGTTTCATAATAACAGAATAAACTCTTTTGGCCAATTCTCTTCTTTCTACATTATATGGTCTTATTTTTTCGATCATTTCGTTAAAAGAAAACCATTTGACATCTTTAATCTCTTTACAATGATATTTGTTCGATTCATCTGATGGATCTACTGCATATCTGGCTACGTAATAAACGTGTTTGTATCTGATTTTATTGGAACCTGAGAAAATTTCTTCTAAGGGTTTGATGTCATGAGCGATTCTGATATTTCTAAGATGAATACCGGATTCTTCTTTAAATTCTCTTAAAGCACATGATATATCGTCTTCATTAATGTTTCTACGTCCTTTAGGAAATCCCCATTCTGTCTCGTGATAAATTGATTCGGTATTTTTAATGATGTATTCGATTGAGAATCTTATGATTTCTTTTTCTTCTGTTTGTAAAAGATAACCTTTCTTTAGCATATCGAATTTTTCAGAAGATTCTGCATATTCTTTTGTGAAATTCTTGTTAGTTTCTTCTTCTGTAGATTTGCACCACATGTTTTTCCAAAGCGTATCAAAATTATTGTCAAGTAGTCTGGATCTTTCGTCATTCGTCATGTTTGAAAACAGTCTCATAATATAAGACCTATTCTTGAGACAATATTTGCCTCTGATGAATTCAACATAAGATAGCGAATCCTTACGCTGTACCATCAAAAATTTTGGAATGAATGTTTTTGTTTCATCATCAAAGCATAACTGATAACAAATCACGCCATAACTAATAACAGGATGGTTACATGATTTGTAAAGATGCCCGTATCCTCCGCAATTAGCGCACATAATCATTGGTTTTTTCTTCACATTAAAGAAATTCTCATCATAATAAGGTGTTGCTATTAAAACGACCATTTTTAATGAATCAGAAAGATCTCTATAATATATATTTATATAAAAATCTTTAAATAGGTTTGCGTTTTATAAAAAGGAAAATTAGTATTATAAAAAAAGAAAGACATAATACATAGTATAAATTGTATTTAATTGGTTTATTATTGTTTAAATAATGTAATTTTGCTTGATCAACCGTCCATTGTTGTTTTTTTTGCTCTAAATTAACTATATTATGCAGTTTGACCGTCCATTCGAATAATTGATCTCTTGTATTCAAATAATTATCGATTGGAATTTCATACAAATGTTTTTGAAAATTATGGATGCATTTCTGACAAGGAAGAACGTTGCCTATCGCTAAAAAGAAATTTTTGTAATTTTGTTTATCTTGCTGATTTAATTGTAAAGGTGCACCAAGAGCGATATAATGAATTGAAGCCCATATAGAGTTACCCCATATTGTAGGTGATAACATTTTATTAATTAAAAGATTTTTTTGCACATTCTTAGCGCAATTGTTTTTGTTTGTAAATTTAAAGATGAGTTGTAAATTAATTGGAACTAATAGTATAAATATAAATATTAATAATAACTTTAATGAATTTAAAAATGCATCTGACGAATTATTAAGAGAACATATTTGTATATGGAATAGTTTAAATTTTTATTTTCAACAATTGGAAAATTCACTTAAATTATCTGAAGAATCCAAAAAAGAATTAAAAACTATCTTTGACAATTTAAAAACTTTTAAGATAGAAGAATCTGGTAAACCTATGTACTCAAATAATTTAAAAAAATTAAAAGAATTAATTAATAATTATAAAAATAGCATTTTAAATAATCACGAAAATCCTAAAAAAATAAGTATTAATCCATCTATACAAATAAATTTAACAAATACTGTAAATTTTGAAAATAAAGAAGAAAAATACAAATTCTCAAAGAAAGAACTTGCCGATTTAATAAATAAAGCTAATATATATGATAA
>JACCDZ011236454.1_pt1 | contig 13027 bp, 14 predicted proteins | sample 7449551 | NCBI WGS metagenome assembly JACCDZ01 (sample SAMN15323452, study PRJNA562643) | freshwater metagenome | isolation source: river surface water | place: USA:Blue River Watershed | collected 2017-08-18
GCACGCCGGGCGCACGACATTGCGCTGGATTACGCCAGCCGCCGCCACGCATTTGGCAAACCGCTGGCCGAACACGAAGGCGTGGGCTTCATGCTGGCCGACAACGACATCGACCTGCACACTGCCCGCTTGCACATCTGGCACACCGCCTGGTTGCTGGATCAGGGCCAGAAATGCAACTTCGAGTCCAGCCGCGCCAAGGTCGCCTGCTCCGAAGCCGAATGGCGCGTGGTGGACCGCTGCGTGCAAATTATGGGCGGCCAGGGCGTGACCGCCGAAACACCCGTGATGCGCATCTTCATGGACATGCGGGCCTTTCGCATCTACGACGGCCCGAGCGAAGTCCACCGCTGGAGCATGGCGCGCAAGCTGGTTTACAAGGCGCAGCAGTCAGCTCAGAACTGATGCGCCACACCAAGGGCCCGCTTACAGCGGGCGACCATTAATGTCTTGCGGCATGAGCTGACCGGGTTTTTCAGCCAGATCAATCATGCAAGCACTAGCCTCAAACACCATAAAGCCATCGGCTGAGAGGTACACGATGTTGAGGTATCCCCACATGCGCGGGGGAAACGTTTGCACTTTGAGTGTGAAATTACCCGTGGTGGGCCTATCCCCGCATGCGCGGGGGAAGCAGGCTGCACAGGCGTACCTCGCTGCAGATCTGGGGCCTATCCCCGCATGCGCGGGGGAAACCGGCAGGCGCAGTTGATCCCGCACATCATCCCGGGCCTATCCCCGCATGCGCGGGGGAAACAAGCCACTGTGGACCTGACAAACCCGCTGGCAGGGCCTATCCCCGCATGCGCGGGGGAAACTGTACCAGCGCCAATGCTGGATTGATGTCTTGGGGCCTATCCCCGCATGCGCGGGGGAAACGAACGGCGGCACTTTCAACATTGCCATCAACCGCGAGGGCCTATCCCCGCATGCGCGGGGGAAACGGCGTCATAGTAGTTGCTAGCCGAATACTCTCGGGCCTATCCCCGCATGCGCGGGGGAAACTAGAGCGGGAAGGTGTTCCCGAGATTAAAGACGGGCCTATCCCCGCATGCGCGGGGGAAACGTGTTCCAAGAGATAGGGAGACTAGTAGAGGCGGGCCTATCCCCGCATGCGCGGGGGAAACAGGTCCACGGCGGACACTGCGGCCTTGACCTCGGGCCTATCCCCGCATGCGCGGGGGAAACCAAATACGATTCTTCCAACGCTTCCAGCGCGAGGGCCTATCCCCGCATGCGCGGGGGAAACGCTGATCAGGTTTCCCATGCGCCGCCGCACAAGGGCCTATCCCCGCATGCGCGGGGGAAACGTAGCCGACAAAGTCAGCGCCTCGCCGGATGGGGGCCTATCCCCGCATGCGCGGGGGAAACTGGAGGTCGATCGCGTGGCGGCTTTCGGCCCAGGGCCTATCCCCGCATGCGCGGGGGAAACCGATTTCTATGCCTGCTTTTTTCATTTCATGCGGGCCTATCCCCGCATGCGCGGGGGAAACTGCGGTGGGGCGGAAGCGTTTCCTCGCCTTCTGGGCCTATCCCCGCATGCGCGGGGGAAACCCCGTCGACCGCCCAACCTCGCTGGGGAATTCGGGCCTATCCCCGCATGCGCGGGGGAAACTCGCACAACCTTCACGGTGGCTCTACGCACGAGGGCCTATCCCCGCATGCGCGGGGGAAACGGGCTTCCAGTGTTCGATCGTGCTTTTAAAGAAGGCCTATCCCCGCATGCGCGGGGGAAACCCGGTGCGATTGCTGATCAGGTGGACAACATCGGGCCTATCCCCGCATGCGCGGGGGAAACCGCCATGGCCAAAGCCGAAATGGAGCGCCAGGGGGCCTATCCCCGCATGCGCGGGGGAAACTCACGACTTTGCTCTGAGCTTTTCCCTGCGTGGGGCCTATCCCCGCATGCGCGGGGGAAACCGTGCCGCAGCCGCGATGCGCAAGCGCTTCGTGGGCCTATCCCCGCATGCGCGGGGGAAACTTTTTTTAATTCTTGAGTGTCTATTCATGCGGGGGCCTATCCCCGCATGCGCGGGGGAAACGGTGTAGCGAGTACGTGGTAAGTGGTTGTCATGGGCCTATCCCCGCATGCGCGGGGGAAACGGATACCCAAAATATTTACATAGGGCTTTCCCGGGCCTATCCCCGCATGCGCGGGGGAAACTGTGATGCGTTCGCTCACTCGCGCCTTGGCTTGGGCCTATCCCCGCATGCGCGGGGGAAACCACTGTGGGCAGCTGGGCGTGATGGCTTGCGCGGGCCTATCCCCGCATGCGCGGGGGAAACTTCAAGCCCTGAATACGCGCTTGCCGTGTCGGGGGCCTATCCCCGCATGCGCGGGGGAAACATGACTTCGGCCCGCACCGATGAGCCCGCCAGGGGCCTATCCCCGCATGCGCGGGGGAAACGCTTGTCGCTGTCGATCAGCATTTGGCCCACGGGCCTATCCCCGCATGCGCGGGGGAAACGCCCGCACCCACAAAGTGCCAAACCTCACCTAGGGCCTATCCCCGCATGCGCGGGGGAAACTCTAGATCATAAGTTGTTGATCCAAATAAAGATTTCACGATATCTATATGTTTTTTAAAAGAACAATTCGCTGTCATCCGACAGCGCCGGCACGGGCGATCCACATGCCATCCATTTCCACCAGTGTTTTCGCCGGCGTACCCAAATGCGCCAATCCAACACCACCCGTGGCCTCTTTTTCACGCCAAATCATGACGATGCTGCCGCGTGATTCAGCAGCATGCCATTCCGTCATGACCGTCCAAACACGTTCTCGCACACCTTTGCTCATGCGAGGGCTGACGTAGGTGCAGGGTGCAACCTCCAGCATCACAGAAGCCAAGAAGCCGCGAAACCGATCTGCGACATCACGGGTCACTATCGTCACCAGTGCCATGCACGACCTCGTCCATTCTTAATATTTGTTTGATACGGTCAATCATGGAAGGAATGACTGATTCTTTGCGAAACACGCGTGCTGCCTCGCGGCGCACAACACGGTCCATCACTTCACCCGATTTTTCGCTTTGCTTGACCGCTGAAAAAGCAATCGACAAGGTGATGTGGTCACGAAACAAATCAGCAATGTCCAACACAAAGGCTTGGCCTGAAGCTTCATGGATAAAGCCAAGCTGTGGAATGGCCGCAACCGCTTGCACGGCAATGGCTGCTGCGGCCTGCACAGCTGTTGCGGCGTGGTTGATCGCTTGATTGGGCAAATCATCTGCATCCGGCTGACTTCGGTCAAAGCAGCGGCCATGCCATTCAATGCCGAATCTTTCTGCCATCAACTTGTATGTGGCCTTGACACGACTGCCTTCAATGCCGCGCAGGGTGTCCAAATCGCGGTGCGGCAAAACCTCGCCCAAGCGCAGCGCGTACATGTGGCGCGCCACGCTGATGCGTCGCCTGGGGTTGCCCCACAACTCAGCTTGTCTGCGGGCAACGTCTGAACTGTCGGGCATCATGGGTGGCGCCGTGTAGCTGCGCACACCGTCCACGCCCACAGCGGCCATCAAAGTGCCGTGCCTGGCCAACAAGCGCAATGCATCATGCGTCACACGACTGCCTGGCCCAAGCAGGATCATGGACACCGCTTGGTGGGGAATTTGGTCCATACTTGGCGTCAGGGTGTCAAGACCTCGGGCAAAGTGCAAGCAGCCATTGACGACACACAACTCGCCGCGCTCGAGCCAAATCAAACCATGCCGATCTGCATGCGGCACGCGTGCTTTTTCAAGGCCAAGACGCCCTTTGAGCATGCTCAGTCCCAGGCTGGGGCCGCTGGTTTGAGCAGCAGCATGCCAAAACCAAACGCACGATGTCGCCCAACTCCTCGCGACACCAGAGTTGCAAAGGCTTCGCTGTCGCGTACCTGCAAAACGCCTGTCAAAACTGCGTTGGGCCCCAACACCGGTTGCTTGGCTCGCTTGCCGTCAGTAGAAGGTGCGCTTCGCCGAACCACCGCACTGAGCTGAAATTCGGTCATTTGCACTTCATGCAGATCGGCTACGTCAGAAAATTGCCATTTCAGCCATTCCGTGGAAACCGCTTGACGGCTCAATCCAGCGTCTGGCTTTCGCTCAATGGCCGACAAATAGACATCGCGCTCTCGACCATCTTTGGTCCGCACAATGGGCCGAACACGCAACTCAAAGGAAAGCAACTGCTCAGGCTTCCAAGCTTGCGGAAAGGGGCGAATCAACAAACCTGAAGATTGCGACGAAGCTTCCAGACCGAGCATCTCAGCCACTTCAGGTGTCGCCATTGCGGCTGCCGATTTGAGCGCCTCACCGTGTGCGCTGTAGGCCAACAGACCTTGATCTTGTCGGTAGCTGAAGGGTTGCGGTGCCAGATCGGCAAAGACCGCTTTGAGGGCCGCGTGAAACGCATAGCCCAAGTCGCCCTGGCCGTTGCCAGCCACCAAGCCATGCCGATGCGCCCAAGGCAGCAGGCGGTTCAGTTGAGGGCGCAAATGCATCAAATACAGTGAAGTGCTCATACAGCCTCCTGCTGAAGCGTTGGGGACGCAAAGCGCAACTGCCCTTCGCGAACGGGCCGCCAACCGCCATGCACGCCGCTGGTCCAGTTGCGTTCATCACAGACGTCCAATGCACGATCAGGCGTATCCGTCAATCGGCCTTCGCCATCCGGCCACTGCGCACGCACAGCGCCTTGGGGCGTTGGCACAGCGCTTTGCAGCGCTTGCAGAATGTTGTCGGCTTCGACCCAACCCGCCATCAGGCGATCGGTGGGCAAGCAATTTTTTCGGCCCACAAACAAGGGACGTGCGGGTTTGTCCAGGGCTGCTGCCAAGTCAGCCAGTGTGGGCGCTTCGTCAGGTGATTGCAGACGCAAGGTGACCAAAACGTTCATGTCGGCGTGGTAGTGGCGATAGCGAAGGTGGGGCCCAGCATACGAGCCCGAGCCACCAGCACGCCCCTCTGCAACACCCCGTGTGGTCCAGCCTTGGTCGTTGGCTTGCAACTGCGCTGTCTGGAAATCAATTAGCCGTGTTCCATCCTCTTCCAGCCGCGCCCCCATCACCAAACGCGCTTGCAAGCGGTTGTGCTGATCCACATCGCCCCGGTCCCAGCCCAAGGCGTTGGCAAACAAGCCAGTGACCATGGAGAGCGCCGGAAAGTCTCGAATCACGCCATGGTTATCAATCGCTTCACCGCCAAACGCGATCAGCGGGGCGCGAAGTCTTATCAATAAGTGCTGCGCCATTTCAGCCCCCCACTCCAGCGCCAGCAACGATGCGGCTTTGCACCCACTGCGCCAGCCCAGACAAGGGCATGCGTTCAGCACCCGGCACTTGGCATTCATCCACACTCAAAAATCGACGTTCGCTGGGTGCGCCATAAGCCAAATCAAGGCGCTGCAACTCACTGGCCAACTGACCAACGGCGCGCTCGCGAATGCCGCCCGTTTTGTCATGCAGGCTCAAGGCATTGTGAAAGGCGCCCGCCAGGCTGCGCGGCTGCCAGTCCCCCGCCTCCACCAGCATCAGCTTGGCCCATTCAAAAGGCGCTGTGCTGCCACGCTTGGCACCTGGGCTGACCGTGGCGATCAGGTGCAACAAATGATGCACCACTTGCGCGGCCAGCTCACGTTGTTCAGCACCCACCTTGAAGCAATCCTTGATGCCCACGCCTTCCAAATTGGCCACCAACTGCGGTACATCCACCACCACATAGCCGTAGTAGAGGCCCGAAGCCAATTCGGTATCGAAGATGCCTGCTGAGCTTTGCTCGCCTGCGTCACGCAACAAGTCATCCACCACGGTGAAGTAGTCGTTTTCAACCTGCGCCTCATGCACGGTGAAGGCGTGCGCCACAGATACAGCCGCATCGCGGCTGGTCAACACGTCAGAAGTGACCATGCGGCCAAACAACGCTGACTCCAGGCCGCTGCCCAGCTTCATGGCCTCGATGTTTTTCTTTTCGTCCTTGTCTTTGAGCCAAGCGACAACCGCCTCTTTCAATGCTTTGGCGTCGGTGTGTTCCTCAGTCAGCGCTTTGCATTTCCCAACGAGGTAATCGCGTTCGGCTTTGCCCAACAGCACGGCCTGCCCCGTGGTCAAGGCGTCTTCGCCCAGTGGGTTCTTGCCCGCTTTGTCCAACAGCCCCGCGTTGCGCATGCCTTCAATGGCGGCTTGCGCCAACACCTCACTCACGCCCTGCGCCATCAGCATGTCGCGCATTTGCTTGGGCAACTCACGCGAACGAATGGCCATGGGAACACCAAGGCCCGACAAGGCAAAGGCATCGTCAGCCACGCGCCAGTGGCGCTTGAGGCATTGAGAAGAAATACGGGTCCGAATGGCATCGCCATAAGGCAAGCGTTTGGCCAAGCCAGCATCGTCTCGGTTGAGCAAGGCAGCAGGGTAGTTGTGCAGGGTGTGAATTTGAATAAAACGTGGCAGTGTGGACATGATGAATTCCTGGAAAAAGAAAATTGAAACGGATGGGGTGTACTGATCAGGCTTTGGCAGCTCGGGTCAATGCGCTGTAGTAGTCGCCCGCCAAGCGCAATCGGCGGTCTTCGGCTTTTTGTTGCGCAACAGTCTCGATGGCATCGTTTTTAAGGATCAGCTCGCTCAACTCGTACCAGTTGGGCTTGACTTGTTTGCTGGCCAGCAGGCGCAATAGGCGGGGCACGATTTGCACGAAAGCGTCATCGCGAGACACCAGCAATTTGGTCACGCGTGACTCAGCCACACTGGCGATGGCCAACTGTTGGCCCAATCGACCTTTGGGGTCATGCCCGGCTAAGGCCATGCCGTGGGCAACCAAGGCCCAACGCCACCATGTAGCCGCTTGCCATTTTTCAGGGCTCAGGCCCGCGTGAATGAGTGCACGCGACAAGGCTGCCATTTGATGGGGTTGCAAGGCTTCTGGGTTGAGCCGCGCCAGCGCGGCACGGGTGCCGTTGTCTGCACGGTCAATGAAGCCTGCTAATAATCCAATCGGGTGACCGACAGCGGATTCAGTAGGGGGCTCGGTGGCTGGGGCAATATCAGTCGGGCTCATGGGTTTCCTCGGTTGGAAGTGCTTGACGTTGTTTGAGAGCTGCGGCCAAAGCGGGCAACTTGGCTGGATATTTGGGGCTTCCATACATGGCGCCGCGTAATCGCGCCAAGGCAGTGGCTTGGGCTCGGTAACGCAAATGACTGCTGCGTGGACCAGCCACAAAGGCGGTGCGCAAGACTTGTTCGGCCCGGTCGGCCAGGGTCAGCAACCACCGGCTTCGTATCGCTTCACGGGTGTCTGCTTCTGCCTCGATTTCTTCGATCAATTCAGGGAAGAAAGTGGCGTCGCATTGGGCTTCAAAAGGTGCTGCAAAATCCCTGGCATTGCGCTTGATCCCATCCGGATCTTTCTTTGAAATATCTGTTTGTGCTTCTTTAGAGAACAACACAATTAGTGACTTGATCAGCATCCAGTTGATTTCTCCAACGACTTGGACTCGCGATTTACTGATTTCTCCAATTTGGGCGACTTCCGAAGTCTTCTTTGCTGCCAATAAGGTAGCCATCTTTTTTCCAATAGCCACATGGCGTTCGTGATACCCATGGTTTGTATTTTTCGGCCCCCAAGCGATGCTTTGCATCAGCATTTTTAAGCCTTCTAGCTGATCCCCTCGTTGGATCTGCATCGCGTGCGAAAACTCGTAGCTTGCAGGCAAGACAAGATCTGCTGCTGTCTTGTAGTCGAATCCGTTAGTGCGTAAAGTCAGTACTTTTTTTCCATCTTTATCTGAATCGATGGGCGACCAAATGTCACCTGTCAACCCGCCATTGATAGAACTAATCCGTGCGTTTGGCGTTGTTGTTGTCTTGGCGACGATGCCCTCTGGGCTCTTCAACAATCGGATTCGCCTCGTCACTTCAATGTAAAAAGGATCGAGTTGGAAAACTTGAAATGCGCTATGCGCCAAACCGTCCCAAGGCTGCAACCATAAGAGCGCTAAACCAGCGCGATCAAAGCCATAAGTCTCTACGGTTCGATTACGCTCTATCAGCAAAATTTTTAAATCACGATGCCATCTAGCACCCCAATATCCAGGTGGAACAACCCCGATACCCGGTCTGCGCCCCCAGCCGCCATCCATACGCGAAGACTCTTTATAGGAACCACTGTCGCTTGGTGATTGGGTCTGAATACTGACCAGCACAAATGCCCAGTCCTCATCACTTGCGCATATCATTCGTCGCGTCTTGAGGTCATGATTTTTCGAGGTTTTCAAAACATCAAGCTCATCAACCGCTGAGGAAAGTTCCCACTTAGCATCCAGTCCAGCTAAAACTGGTGCCTGCATGAACGCTGGCCGATTTACAGGACTAACCAAACACCATGCTGCACCGTCTGGGTCATCGGGTGTCAACGTCAGCAGTGCGCTTCGCCATTCACCAGCCGTAGCGAACGGCTCATTTCGCCCCGCCTGATGCAAGGCAATAGCCGCCAGTTGCACCAAGAACGCATGCCATGGGTGGCGCTGATGTGGGCGCAGCGCAGGAAAGTCACGCACGGTGTCTTGGGCCATGGCCACAAACAACTCAGGCAAAGTGGCTGCGATGCGCTCGCCTGCGTGGATGCTGCGGTAGTGCAGCAGTTGTTCGTCCAACAGATTGCCTGCCAGTGGTGCCGCGTATGCGGGTGCTAAAGGTGTTAACGGGGGTGAAGTCATGGATTGGCTCCAGTTTTAAGGGGTGTGATGCGCTCCAGCCCCAAGCGGCTGTAGCGGTAGATGTGTTGTGCCAAGCTGAATGTGAAGCCTTCACCTTGCGCGGCTGTCTGAACGACGGGTTGTTCATCGGGCGATAGGCCTTTGGGCCACATGTGGTGGCGCATAGGTAAGTCGCGCACCAGGTTGCCAAATGGCCCCGGCTGTGGCGGGTCAAGAGTCAACAAGTAGTCGGATGCACCGAGTCGGCTGCTGATGTGCTGGTCTTTGTCTGGAAATCGGAGAACAGCCAACTCATATCCCGCGTCATCCACTTCGATGAAATGCTGATCAAAGGGCAGCACATTCAGGTTGGCTTGCACTTTTTCAGCATGGGTTTCACCATCAACAGCCTGACCATGTGCGCGCCAAGCGTCTCCCAACTCCACTTCCAGCGCCTGCAAGATTTCCGGGTGCGTGGCCTGCTCCACCAGCATTCGGTTGTCCTGCGGAATGCGATGTGATGCGGTGTCGCTGATGAGGCGGCGTGTGGCCTCCAAAATGCGCAGATCGGTATAGATGCCGCCCCCGTTGTGAAACCGACCCAACCCATGACGTGACTTTTGAAGGCATGCATCGAGCGTGTGGCCTTGTGGCAGCAGCACGACTGCCTGGGCCGTTTGGTGTGCAGCGGGTCTCTCGACTGGCAAGCGCTCATGCCGGTGCAAGCGGCCTACGCGTTGCAACAAAACATCCATCGGGCACAAGTCGGTGACGAGCAAATCGGCATCGATGTCCAGACTTTGCTCCAGTGTTTGTGTGCCTACCACGATGCACGCTTGCAATGGCTTGCTCCGGTCTTTGCCAATTTGCTGCTCCACAGCTTGGTCCAACTGCGGACGATCTTCCCGGCTGTAGCGGCTGTGGTGTACGGTGTGCACGCCACCCACATGAAACAGTGCGTCATGCAATCCGCGTTCAATTGCCAGTTTTTCAATGGCACTGAACGTCGCCAATGCGGCAGGCACGGTGTTGCGAATCACCAAAACTTTGGCTCCTTGCGTTGCAGCTTCAATGACCCGCTCGGCAATTTGGTTCGGTCTGTCCATCCAATCCAACGCTTGCCAATGCACTTGCTTGCTGCATCCAGAATCTGGCAATGCATGGGTAGCGTCGCCATCGCTCAGTGCCGGATAAGGCGTGGCCATCGCTTGCGCGAGCGAGGGCAGAAACGCATGCGGCGATAGCAATTTTTGATAACGGTGCCTGGCGCTTGCGCCCAATGTGGCCGAGAGCAACAGGGCATGCCCGCCAGTACTCAGGTGAGCCTTGAGCAAGTGGGCAAGCAAGGTGGACATGTAAGCATCCGACGCATGGACCTCGTCTACCACCAGTAGACTGCGGCTCAGCAAACTATGGCGCATGTGCGCATGCCGCACTTGCAAAGCGCCCAGCAGGGCTTGGTCGATGGTGCCTACAGCCAAGGGCGCAGCCAAATAGCGTTTGCTCGACTCAGCGGCCCAGCGTTTGTGTGCGTTTCGCTCGTCCGGGTGGTCTGCCCAAAGAACATCAAAGTTGGGTAACTTGCGCTCAATGACGTGACCGTCTGCACTCGCGTACCCAGAGAGCGCGCGGACAACCAGCGGTGCCTCTTGCCCCGTGCCTTGCCAAAGTTGGCTGGCAAATTGGCGTGTGCGGTTGTAGATTTGCGAGGCGGCAACGCGGGTGGGCAAAGCAAAGTACAAGCCATCCACTTGACCCGCTTGAAACAGTTGCGCAAAGCGCCAAAGCGCAGCCTCTGTTTTCCCGCTCCCGGTTTCTGACTCCAGAATCAGTAAAGGGCCCAAGCTGGCATCCGCCATCCGAGCCTGAATGGGTCTAGGCGCAGCCACTTTAAAAACAGCGCCAAAGTCTGGCAATGTTTGAAAAACTTGTCTTTGCTTATCAACGTCCATGCCAACGCTGTTGAGGGCATCGACAGCTCGTTCCCATGCAGTGACGTTGCGATCTTCGCCTGGCTCTGCAAAAGGAAAGAAATCGGTATCCGATCCCAGCCAATCGGCAAATTGAACCAACCCTGCAAACAGATGCTCGAACTGCGGGCTGTTTGGCAGATCGTCCCCTACCTCAAATGCTTGGCTAAACCACTGTGTCAGCCGCTGACCTATCTGACTGAGCGTTGCGCTGGGGTTGTAAACGATGGTGCCTTCTGCGATGACAGGCCGCCAAATGGTCAGATCAACTTGAGTTGGCTCTTGAACGGGCTGTCCGTGGTGGCTGATGGATGCACGCCAAAGGCTGAGGCATGCATCACCCCATAAATTCATTTCGTCCACAGGCATCAATGACAACAATTGCGGATTGTCAAAAATACACAAAGCCTCATGTGTATGCCCCGCCGGTGTCGGCCAACCTTTGGGGCTTGGCTGAGCGGTCGCTGCCCATCGCTTGGCCTGAAACCCGGCATTGGCTTTCCCAATGTCATGCAAAAAAGCCAACGCACTGAGTCGTGCCAAATCAAGTACTGTCAGTTGCCGCCCGGCAGCATGATCGAGCGCGCGCTTGACGGATTCAAGTTGAGCGGTGACGTGAAAACATGCTGCGACGTCCAACATGTGCGCTTCCAGCGGATGAATGTCTCCCTGCGGCTTCAACTTTCCCCAAGCAATCATGAATTTCCTCCACCTTGGAGAATAATTCTTTTTTGAATTTAAATTAGATCTTAAGATAACTTTAGTAATTTCAAACGATTGACCCCAGACACACTAAAGTAACGTATGTGTTACCATGAAAATTCAGCTTGTTGAATACATCCGCGAAGATGGCACGAGCCCTTACCAAATTTGGTTTGAGTCTCTGAACGTCCAAGCGGCCGCGAAAGTCACGGTGGCCAAAGTTCGGCTGGAGTTGGGCAACACCTCAAACGTGAAATGGTTTCGAGGTATTGGTGAATATGTGATCGACTGGGGCCCTGGCTATCGCGTCTATCTGGCACAAGACGGCAACACCGTGATCATTTTGCTGGGGGGCAGCACCAAACAAGGTCAACAAAAAGCCATTGATCAAGCGCTGGCATTGCACAACGAATTCAAGACACGCAAAAAGGCAAGAAAGACATGACACTGACCCGTGATTTCAAAACCACTGTGGTCGAGCGCGTGACGCGTGACCCTGAGTTTGCAAAGGCTTTGCTGGATGAAGCAGCCACACTGTTTTTGAGCGGAGAGCCCGATGCCGCACGCTTGATCTTGCGCGAGCTGGTGAATGCGACTTTGGGGTTTGAACACCTGGCGCAAGCCACGCAAAAACCCAGCAAAAGCCTGCACCGCATGCTCTCACCCAAAGGCAACCCGAGCATGGACAACTTGGCCGCTATTTTTGGAGCGATCCGCGAACGTTTAAGGGTCAGTTTTGAAGTCAGGGTGGTCGAAACCACCTGAACCCGAGATCAGACAGCCTTGGCCGCTTCCAGCGTCTGCCGCGTTTGCATGGCCACCTTGCGTGCAGCCGCTGCAAAGTCATCCCCGCTGGATGCGTAGAGCACGGCACGCGAGGAGTTGACGATGATCGGGCCTGCACTGGAGCCATCGGCGTTGGCGCGCCAACCGGCCTTGACGGTGGCCACCGCATCACCACCTTGTGCGCCCACACCGGGAATCAACAAAGGCACGGTCGGAGCCAATTCGCGCACGCGCTCGATCTCAGCCGGGTAGGTGGCTCCCACTACCAAGCCAAGTTGACCATTCAGGTTCCAAGGGCCTTGGGCCAGGCGAGCCACATGCTCGTACAAGAGCGGCTGACCCTCGACCGAGGCCAAGCGCTGGTTTTGCAGGTCGTCACCACCAGGGTTCGAGGTGCGGCACAGCAAAAAGGCACCTTTGCCGTGGTACTTCAAGTAAGGGGCCACCGAGTCCCAACCCATGAAGGGCGACAGGGTCACGGCATCGGCACCGTAACGCTCAAAGGCTTCAATCGCATATTGCTCGGCGGTGGAGCCAATGTCGCCGCGCTTGGCGTCCAGAATGATCGGCACATAGGGCGCGACACGGCGCATGTGTTCCATCAAACGCTCCAGCTGGCCTTCGGCGCGGTGCGCGGCAAAGTAGGCAATTTGGGGCTTGAAGCTGTTCACCAGATCGGCGGTGGCATCGACGATGGCGGCGCAAAAATCGTAAATCTTGTTCGAGTCGCCCTTGATGCGGTCCGGAAACTTGGTGGGCTCAGGGTCCAGGCCCACACAAAGCATAGAGCCGTTTTGGCGCTCGGCGGTGCGCAACATGTCGAGGAAGGTCATGGGCTGATTTTAAAGGCGCGGGCTAAGATGCCGGTCATGCACAAACTCTCTACCCGC
>JACCDZ011907578.1_pt1 | contig 13021 bp, 10 predicted proteins | sample 7449551 | NCBI WGS metagenome assembly JACCDZ01 (sample SAMN15323452, study PRJNA562643) | freshwater metagenome | isolation source: river surface water | place: USA:Blue River Watershed | collected 2017-08-18
CTCCCACCAGGCCACCGTTTCGATCAAACGGTAGCGCAGCGCCAGATCCCAGCGCACGGACTCGATTTCCTGCTTACGTTTCATAGCCTCTCCATCTGCTCGAAAACTTTACCTGTACGGGCAAACACCGTAGATACGTCGCTCAACACTACATATCGTGATAGCCAGAGACAAGCAGGCTGATGTCAGTTAGTCCGAGGGCTGTAGCTAGTCCAGTACACAAGTTGGATGTGCGGTTCCTGATTGGAGGGGCGTGAAGATGAATCAACTGGATCGAATTCGTGGTTGCCTGTTGGCCGGTGCGGCTGGTGATGCACTGGGCGCGGCAGTGGAATTTATGGACTGGCCAAGCATCCGGCAGAAGTTCGGTGAGCGCGGCATTCGGGATTTTGCCCCGGCGTTCGGCAAGCTGGGCGCTGTCACCGACGATACCCAGATGATGTTGTTCACTTCGGAAGGCCTTTTGCGTGCATGGGTTCGGCAAAGTTCACGCGGACTCTGCCATCCGCCGTCGGTCATCCATCATGCACTGCTGCGCTGGTACATCACCCAGGGCGGCAAACCAAAGGCTCAGGTCACGCAGGATGGCTGGCTGGTCGGTGTGAAAGACCTGTGGTCGCGCCGCGCGCCTGGCATGACCTGCATGAGTGCGCTGGGCGTCAGCCAGGCGTTCGGCGACAAGGCCAGCAATGACAGCAAGGGCTGCGGTGGCGTGATGCGCGTGGCACCCCACGCGTTCTTCCCGCAAGCCTTCGAGTTGGCGGTCGAAAACGCACACCTGACCCATGCCCATCCCAGTGGTTATCTGGCAGCAGGCCTGTTTGCCGACATTCTGCAGCGCATCTACGAGCAGGGTTGCGACCTGAAAGAAGCCATCCGTCAGAGCCTGGCCGAACATGGCCAGAAACCGGGCATGGCGGAAACCCGCGAGATGGTCGAGTACGCCCTGCGTCAGAGTCAGGACGGAATCGCGCCTACGCCCGAAGGGATTGCCGTGATGGGTGGTGGCTGGGTGGCCGAAGAAGCTTTGGGTATTGGCCTGTGGTGCGCCTTGATGGCTAGCAGCCTGGAGGAGGGTATTTGCTGGGCGGTCAATCACACCGGCGATAGTGACAGCACGGGCCTGATTGCCGGCAACCTGCTGGGTGTCCAGCAGGGGCCTGATGCCATTCCTGCGCGCTGGCTGGAGTCGCTGGAGCTGCGCGAGGTGATTGAGCAGCTGGCGCATGACATCGAATGGGTGCCGCGTACTTATTGTGGGGAATACAGCTCGGGCGCTACTGAGGACGAGCGCATATGGGAACGCTATCCCGGGTCCTGATGCAGGAGGGAGCAAGGCCATGAGTCGAAGAAAACATTGTGATGCCCTGCAATGGCTGGCAGCCGGATTGGCGGTGTTCCTGCTGGTCAGTGCCCAGGCCCAGGACCGAGACCTGGATAACGATGGCGTCTGGGATTACGGCAGAGGCGGCATCGACCGGGATGTCGATAACGATGGCACTTGGGATTACGACAAGGGCGGTATCGACCGCGATCTGGATAACGACGGGACTTGGGATCACGGCGCCGGTGGCATTGACCGAGATGTCGACAATGACGGTAGCTGGGATCATGACGCCGGCGGTATAGACCGTGACTTGGACAACGACGGGCTATGGGACGAGACCGCCGACGGCATTGATAGGGATTTGGATAACGATGGAGCGTGGGATGAGTGACTCAATGATGGCTACAGCCTGTGCCGAATTGACTGTAGATGGAGAGGGGCTGGAGTTGCTCATGCCCTGCTACGTGGCCCGTCAGGAGCGTGTGATTGCCAGCATGGGGACGATGGAACGTTTCCGTGAGTGCTTTCCTGCTGCAGTCGAGGGCGCCGGGCTGGTGGCTCTGCCTTGGTATGAAGGCATCGAGGAGTGTATGGAGTCGGTCAATCTTCATCCCTTTGAAGATGCGGCTGGCTATATGCCCACCGGGCATCGCCTGAGCATTCCCTCCGTGCATATCCGCTTGGAGGAAGGCTTCGTAGTGGCGCGTCGCGAGCGCATCAGCCTGACGCGGCATTGAATGTCGGCACAAGCTGACCACCCCGGCAAAAACCGGGCCCCGGCTTTACCCTGGCCTTTTCAGTGGATAAGGTGACGGGCATCGCAAATGGCAGGTCGCGGTATCCTAGGGATGGCTCTGCATATGCGCATCGGCATTCGCCGTGTGGCGCTCAGCTTCCCTCCGGTTTCCGTTGTTACGTTGCCTCCCTTGTTTGAGTTGGGCTGGCCACCGTTGCTGCGGGCGGCTGTGGAGTGTTTTGCATGAACGAGTTGGAGCAGGCCCTGCTGGACTTGGTGCCCGTCGATGGTTCGAGTATTGGCAATCAGTCTCTGCTAGATCGCCTCAAGGGGCCGTTTCCCGATCTGAGCGAAGACGCCTTCTGGGCTGCGCGGGATAGTCTGATTGAGCAGGGCTTGCTGCAGAAGGACCGTGCTCGGGGCGATTCTGTGCTGCTGGGTCAATCAGATGCCAACACTCTGGTCAATCAAGATCTGAACAGGTCTTGTGAGCAATTTGAGCTTCTAGCGGCTCAGGAAGTCAGTGTTGAGCGCGATGAAAATACCTCATCGACTTGGGACGCTATTGTTAAGAACTTGCTTCCCTTCAAGCTAACCAACCAAGTGGATGCCTGTGTGAAGCTGTTGCAAGACTGCTTCAGAGGAAGTCTTCCTCACGGTGTGATTCAGGCTGTTGCAACGCTGTCGGCGCTGGGGTTTGAGCAACAGGCTCGCATGCTTCTGGTCGACTTTTTCAAAGAACATCGTGATGCCCCTCGGCTTTACCGACTTCTGCAGATGCAGTTGCTTTTCCGGGAGCGGTCGGAGAAAGCAAAAGAGGCCAGAAGCACCAATGCTTCGCCAGTGGCCGAGCATCATTCAGAGATACAACCGAAAACGGATTCGGACTGGGAGTGGGCGCCCTCCAGAGAGGAACTTGACGCCCCGGATGTGGACGACAGTTCGCTCAGGAAGGTAGCGGCAAGTCTTCAGGAGCGGATTGGCATCTACCGTGCCATAGAGTCAGGTACGAAAGTCCCTGAGCTAGAAGAGCTAGCAAGTGGCAAAGGATGGCTTCAGCCTGCTACAAGTATGGCAAGTGACAAGAACCACAACGATAGCGCGCTTCTCGATCGCACCTCCAGGCTGGGTCAGACGGCGCTGGATCTTCTGAAATACTTTTCCGATAACCCGGGTGACAAGGCAGTTCATGCGGAGACTGTTCTCGGCTATCCAATGACTGAGATCCGACGCCTTTTACTGGGCTCTCTCGGGCATTACCTAAGGAAAACAAGCTCTGGTGGATGGGAGTGTTATCCATGGGTGTGCGAAGTACTTTCAGCTCTCGAAGAAACCCGCAATGAAAGTTGACCTCAGTCGTCAATTACGCGCGAAGGGGAAGCTCTCGCAACCACTCCAGCAGGTTCCCCAGTGCGGACTCGGGTCTGCGAAGCTCGCACTCCCAGACGACAAATGTCATCCAGCCGGCCTCATTCAGAGACTTGAGCACTCGCTGGTCTCTATTCGCATTTGCCAGGAGCTTGGTCTCCCAGAACTCCGGCCGCGATTTGGGCAGCACCGCGAATCTGCACCCCGGGTGATGATGCCAGAAGCACCCATGTACAAAGATACAGACCCTCAACCGAGGCAGTACAATGTCGGGTTTTCCCGGCAGATCCTTGCGATGCAGCCGATAACGATAGCCGTGGGCATGCAGAAACCTGCGCACCAGCATTTCAGGCTTCGTGTCCTTCCCTCTGATACCCGACATCATTCGGGATCTCCGGGCAGGCTCAACGACGTCCATTTTGAACCGTTCCGATACAGCGTGGTTTCATGAGCCGTACCCATCCCATTCAGGTCGTAGATCTCTTTGCAGGCCCTGGCGGCCTCGGAGAAGGCTTTTCATCCCATAGGGACAGCCAGGGCGAGACCTTTGAAATCAAGGTCTCAGCCGAAATGGAAGGCTCTGCGCACTCGACACTTCGGCTCAGGGCCTTCTACAGATACCTCAAGCGCCACCAGCCCGAGGATCTGGACGATTACTACAACTTCTGTGAAACCGCAGATGCATCTCCTCCATATAGCAGCAGGACCCAGGATGCCTGGAAGCATGCGGAGCAGGAAGCACAGCAGCTAGAGCTGGGCACTCCGGAAGGCAACACTCGACTTGACCGGATTCTTGAGTCCCGCCTTGTTGAAACAGAACCATGGGTTCTGATTGGCGGCCCGCCCTGCCAGGCATACTCAATCGTCGGTCGAGCCAGAAATCGCGGCAAGCAGGACTACAAAGCCGAGAACGACCATCGACACTTCCTGTACCGGGAATATCTTCGCATCATTCAGAAAAAGCGCCCTGCCGTCTTCGTGATGGAGAACGTCAAAGGCATCCTGTCCTCGCGCGTCGCCGGCGAGCAGATGTTTCCGAAAATCCTGCAGGATCTATCGGATCCGGATGCGGCATTCGGAGAGAGCAGCAACGGCCCCAAGTACAGAATCTGCTCACTCGTGGCGGACGATATTTTCGAGGATGGCGCATCCCCGGACAGCATCGACCCCACAAACTACATCATCCGTGCAGAGAACTACGGGATACCTCAGGCCAGGCACCGGGTCATTCTCTTGGGAGTTTCAGAGGAATACGTCGGCGCTCTGGGCGACCATCAGCTTACACCCTTGGCCGGTCCATCAGTCGACCAGGTAATTGGCCGCCTCCCGCCCCTGCGCAGCACGCTCACTCGAATGAAGGACTCCCCCGAGGCATGGGCAGAGCTAATTCGACACAACCTGACTGAGCTGAGCCACGAGTGTCACAAGCAGACAGAGGCACACCTTAGACTCAATCTCGCAACGCGTCTGGGAATTCTCGCAAGCGCCTTCACAGACCAAGGAATGAACAATGGCGCACTTCGCGTTCTCCGCAAGAGCGAATGGGACGGGCTGACCGATACGCACCTGGATGACTGGCTGCTTGATGATCGCCTCAGGTACTGGCTGAACCACGAGGCTCGCGGACACATGGAGTCCGACCTGCGCAGATATGTCTATGCCGCTGCATTTGCCGAGATTTACAAAGACTCTCCGAAGGGCCACCACGACTTCAATCTTCCGGGGCTGGAGCCGGATCACAAGAACTGGAAAACCGGCAAGTTCAGTGATCGCTTCCGTGTTCAGCGAAGGGGCATTCCGTCCACGACGATCACCAGCCACATCGCAAAAGACGGCCACTACTTCATTCACTACGACCCCAGGCAGTGCCGCAGCCTGACCGTTCGAGAAGCTGCCCGGCTGCAGACCTTCCCGGACAACTACTTCTTTCTCGGTAACAGAACCCAGCAGTTCCACCAGGTTGGCAACGCGGTTCCGCCGCTGCTGGCAAATCAGATCGCCAGCGTGGTCGCACGCATCATCAACATCGGAAAGGCAGCTCGATAGAAAGAGCTGTTCAGACAGGGAGTCCAGCCATGCAATTCTCCTTCAAAAGCCGAAGTGCTCCTCCCAAGGCCAGCGCCATGGTCGAAGCACTGCGTGGACTGGGATACAACACCCAGACAGCTCTGGCAGACATCATCGACAACAGCATTGCTGCTGGCGCGAGCGAAGTACGCATCGAATTCATCTGGGCTGAGCAGCAAAGCCGAGTACTGTGCCTCGACAACGGCTCAGGGATGACTGCAGACGGGCTCGACCGAGCGATGCGACTGGGTGACAGGAATCCTCTTGAGGAAAGATCGGCGGGCGATCTTGGCCGTTTTGGCCTCGGCCTGAAGACTGCGTCCTTTTCCCAGTGTCGAAGGATGACCGTTGCCACACGCGGAGCCGATGGCCTGCAGACACTGCGCTGGGATCTCGACTTCCTTGCAGGTAGCAAAGATGATGGCTGGCACCTGCTGGAGGGCCCTCATCCCGGCTCTGAAGAGTTTCTGGAGCGCATCACCAGCGCAACGGGCACCTTGGTTCTCTGGGAAGAACTGGATCGGATCGTCACGCCGGGAACGACCGTGCAGGACTTTCTCAACCTGGTCGACAAGGTCGAACAGCATCTGGGAATGGTGTTTCACAGATACCTGGGAGGCACTAGGCCGCGATTGCGAATCCTGCTGAAGGGTCAGCCAGTCAAACCCTGGGATCCCTTCATGACGGATCATCCCGGTAAGCCATATAACCCTCCGGTATTCAAACACCCCAGCCGCAAGGATATCGAGGCCGAGTGCCATGTTCTGCCGCACAAGGACATGCTCTCTCCCGGAGACTTCGAGCGTCTGGCAGGCCCGGAAGGCTGGACTGCACAGCAGGGTTTCTACATCTATCGAAACGAAAGACTGCTGGTGGCAGGCAGCTGGCTAGGACTTGGTACAGGACGTTCATGGACTAAGGATGAGGCTCATCGCCTTGCCCGAATTCGCCTCGACATACCCAACTCCGCAGATGCGGACTGGAAAATCGACATCAGGAAATCAACTGCACGGCCGCCAGTGTATCTGCGGGACTGGCTGACAAGACTTGCCGAGGTTACGCGCGGCCGCGCAAGAAGGGCCTTTGCCCATCGAGGCAAGCCGACCATGCTGGGCAACAGACAAATCGTAGAGGCCTGGAAGGTCGAAAGACTTGCGGACGGTATGCGATATCGGATCGACACGGAACATCCGGCAATAAGAGCGGTTCTGGATGATGCCGGCAGCCTTCTACCCCAGCTCAAGGCAATGCTCCGCGTGATCGAGGAGACGGTTCCGGTTCAGCGAATCTGGATAGATACCGCCGAAAACAAGGACACCCCCTGCACAGGATTCGACAAGACGCCGCCTCAAGAAGTCAGCGACATCATGATGGTGATGTACCGCAACATGATCGAAAGAAAGGGTTATTCCCCCAGCGCAGCAAAGGAGCAGCTGAAGCAAATGGAGCCGTTCCACGCATACCCTGCCCTAATCGGCGCTTTGCCAGACAGTCTTTAAGGAGTGACGCCTCATGTCTGAGGAAAACAAATGGAGTGTGGTCAAGTTCGTTCAAGAAATGCTGGCTGATGAAAAGGACAAGTCGGCAATCACCCCTCAGTTCATTTCCCAGAAGATCGACATGGTGCTGAAGATCATGCCGAACAAGGCGGAGGGTCTGGATCGCGAGTCGGTTACGGAGGAGCTGATTAGGCGCTTCAGTGTCTGGGTAGGCGATGACTCCTCACTTGAGGACCAGTCCGGGCATGAGCCATGGCTTACCAGTGAGCGAAAGAAGGACTGGAGATACTGGCAGCGCTATCGCGAGTGGCAGGAATTCAAGCTGCCACTGAGCGCCATGGAGGCGCTGGACAGAACTACTGATAAAGTTCTGTCGATGCTCGAAGACCCTAAACGAGATGGCACTTGGGACCGGCGTGGGATGGTGGTTGGCCATGTACAGTCGGGCAAGACCGGTAACTACACAGGTCTGATCTGCAAGGCAGCAGATGCCGGATACAAGATCATCATTGTGCTTGCAGGGCTGCACAACAACCTGCGAGCACAGACCCAGATGCGCTTGGACGAGGGTTTTCTGGGTTACGAGACGAGTGCCATTGAAGGTGAAGGAAACAAACTCATCGGGGTCGGGAAAATCGACCCTTCACCGGCGCTGCGACCTCAGTATGTGACCAACAGAACGGAAACTGGTGACTTCAACACCAAGTTCGTCAGGAATCTGGGCGTTTCTCCCGAGCAGCGCCCTTGGCTGTTTGTCGTAAAGAAAAACAAGACGGTTCTGACACGATTGTTGAAGTGGATCCAGACACACGTAGCCGAAACCAAGGATCCGGAAAGCGGTCGCCCAATCGTTAAACACCTACCGCTGTTGATCATCGATGATGAGGCAGATCACGCTTCTGTCGACGCAGGCGAAAATGTTGTCGACGAGCATGGCAACCCTGATCTGAAGCATGAACCTAAGGCCATCAACAGCCTGATTCGGCAGATTCTCCATGCCTTTTCAAGGAAGGCTTATGTTGGTTACACAGCAACCCCCTTTGCCAATATTTTCATTCACGCGCACGGTGAAACTGCCAAAGAGGGCCCTGACTTATTCCCGGCAGCCTTTATCCTCAACCTTTCGGCACCATCCAGCTATATAGGGCCATCCAGAGTATTCGGGCTCGCCGAAGAAAACGGACGAGTGGGAGCGCTAAATCTGGTCAGGATAGTTGGAGACCAGTGTTCCAAGGACGGCAAGAGTGGCTGGATGCCGGTCAGCCACAAGATCAGTCATGTCCCGCTGATCGAAGGCCAGGATGTAATGCCAGCCTCACTGACCGAGGCCATACACGCTTTCATTCTTTCATGTGCGATCAGAGGCCTCCGTGGACAGGGCTCCCAGCACAGTTCAATGCTGATCCACGTCACCCGATTCAATCAGGTTCAGCAGCATGTCCACCGTCAGGTTCTGGGCTATATACACGGCCTGAAACAGCGATTCAGGAGACGCACCGACCATCTGAGCGCGTTGGCTGAATTGAGGTGCCTCTGGGAAAGAGACTTTGTCAGCACTAGCCACGAGATCGAAGCCCAGATAGAAGAAGAGTCCCGCCACCGTGCTAACTCTTGGCATGACATCGAGGCTGTACTGCTGGATGTACTTGAAGAAGTAGATGTGCGCATGATCAACGGCAAGGCAACGGATGCTCTCGACTATGCCGACAGCCCAACGGGACTAAAAGTCATTGCCATAGGCGGGGACAAGCTTGCCCGGGGGCTTACCCTAGAGGGGCTCTGCACAAGCTACTTCCTGCGCGCATCCAAAATGTACGACACTCTGATGCAAATGGGGCGCTGGTTTGGTTATCGGCCCGGCTACCTCGATCTGTGCCGCCTTTACACGACGAGTGATTTGGTCGAGTGGTTCGAACATATTGCCGACGCCTCTGAAGAATTGCGGGCCGAGTTCGATTTCATGATGGAAAGCAGGCTGACTCCCAGAGAGTTCGGGCTCAAGGTGCGCTCCCATCCGGTGCTGATGGTCACTTCGCCGTTAAAAATGCGTACGGCCAAAACCCTGTATCTCTCTTTCAGTGGCGATGTCGTCGAGACAGTGAGCTTTCACACTGACAAGGATGTTCTGGAAAAGAATCTTTCAGCTCTGAACATCCTTACCAATGAGCTTGGAAGGCCTTCACCCATCCCTCCACAGCAGCGCAATGGCAGAACGGATAGATGGACCGGGATTCATTGGACTGACGTGACAGCGCATTCGGTCACCAGCTTCCTGCGCGGTTATCAAACTCATCCCGATTCCAGAAAGGTGAAGAGCGATCTTCTGGCAGACTTCATCGAGGAAATGAGCCTTACTGGCGAATTGAAATCATGGACGGTGGCTGTCATTGGCGGAGGAGAGAAGGCTGTCGATATTGCTAACAGCCCAGTCAGGCTGATGAAACGGAAGAACAAGGCTACCGAAGGAGAAGGGAAATATTCCATCGGTAGACTTCTGTCCCCTCAGGACGAAGCTATGGATCTAGATGAGGCCGGCTGGAACGCTGCGCTTGAATTGACCAAGCGGGCCTGGGTAAAGGATCCGGGACGATCCGATCGCCAACAATCGCCCGATGTGCCGAATGGCCCAGCCATCAGGCACGTAAAGGGATTTGGTGCAGAGGGAATTGCGCCTTGCCCGGAAAAAGGCCTTCTGATCATCTCGCTGTTGGATCCCGATAAATCGGGCGTCGTAGGTGTGAATCTCCCTGTTGTTGCGTTTGCCATAAGCTTCCCCTCAAGCAACGCAGGCAAGTCCGTACCTTATGTCGTGGATCACCTTCTTTGGGAACAGCAGTATGGCGCAAGTGAGTGACGTCGAGATTCTGGGGGTCTGGAAAGCGCTATCCGGAAACGCCACCACTCCCGGCTGGCGCGCGATAGATCTGGTTCAGCAGACGGGCTCTTGTCGGATCAAGGCCGCCCGACACTCACCGGGTAACGAGGAAGCGGTTCTGGTCGGATTTGCGACAACAAAAATCGCACCGGCGGCGCAGCTTCCCCAAGGGCAGGGTTTCCGTATGGAGCGAGCCACACTCGGCGAAACTGGCGGCAACCACAGTTGGCTGGCCATTGTTCGTCAGCCTGCGGGCAGTCTGGAACTGTTCGCCAAGGTAGTCTCCGATATCGTACTTCTACTCCAGTCATTCAGCGACTGTCCGGAGGAAACACTTTATCAGCGCTTCCTCGGACGGGTGCGGGGCTGGCAGGAATTCATGCGGCAGGGACGAGAAGGGCTGGGTCCAGAGAAAGAGCTGGGGTTGGTCGGGGAACTGAGCTTTCTGAATCTTCTGCTTGATGTCGGGATTCTTCAGTTCACCGCAGTAGAAGCATGGAAAGGCCCTAATGACGGGTTGCATGACTTTCAGATCGGCCTTGGCAGTGTGGAAATCAAATCGACGATGATTCAGGAAGGCTTCCCTGTCCGTATAGGCTCTCTGGATCAGCTAGATGACACCAATTTCCCTCCACTTTTTCTGGCAGGCCTTCGGTTCAATGCTCAGGAGACAGGAAGGACGCTCACTGAGCTTGTTGATGCCACTCGGCAGCGTCTTGACGCAGACCCCGCCGCAATCCGCCTTTTCGAGCTGGCGCTTCATCAGGCCGGCTACTTGGACATGCATGCTGCTGTTTACACGCGTCGATTCCTTTTGGCCGAGATTAGGTTGCATCTGGTGGATGGGGCATTTCCCAGGCTGGCGCCCTTTAACGTTCCCTCGGCAATTCGCCATGCCGCATATGAGCTTGATCTTTCTCTCGTTACGGCAGCCAGTCATTCACTGGAAGATGTGCTCGAACAGTTAGGAGTCGTTTGATGGAACTCGTCGATTTTCTGCGTGAAACGCAGGCCGCAATCCGCGATGAAGTTGAAAAGGATATCGGCCCAGGGGAGGCGCCCATTCCTCCTGAAGCCGTTTTTACCGAGCATGTGATGACGCATATGGCGGACGAGGGTATTACCTTCGAGCCGACTGTCTGCCATTACGAGGCGAAGGTAGGCACGTACAAGGTAAAGATCAGCGGATACGCCGTATCCGATACCACTGATGAAACGGGTAATCCGGATCGTCTCGACCTGTTTGTGAGCCTGTACAAAGGCGTGGACGAACTGGAGCCGCTTCCAGACTCCGAAGCAGGAAAGGCTGCCAAAGAGGGGCTGCAGTTCCTGAAGTTCTGTGCGACAGGTCAACTGTCTGGCAAGCTCGATGAAACCAACGATGCTTACGCTCTTGTCACCGAAGTTGAACGCATCTTCAAAACACTGGATAGCATTCGAGTTTTTGTCATCACGGACGCTGTAGCCAAGACGAGAAACTATGCGCCGCAGGATGTCGAGGGAAAGCAGGTCCGACTTGAGATCATGGACATACAGCGCCTCTTCAACCATTGGCAGCAGGGGCGCCCGCGGGATGAACTGGTAGTCAACTTCAGGGACATCTGTGGGACGGCCTTGCCTAGCGTATGGGTACCTGGATCCGGTGACGATGAGTATGACTACGCCCTGACCGCCGTACCCGGCGAGGCCCTGCGGTTCTTATACGAGAAGTATGGCCCTCGGATCCTCGAAGCAAACGTGCGCTCCTTTTTGGGAGTTAGCAGCAAGGGGGTCAACAAGGGAATCCGTGACAGCCTGCGTGACCACCCCGACCGTTTTATGGCCTATAACAACGGCATCGTCGTTGTCGCTGACCAGGCCAGGCTCGACACGGCCTCAGATGGTTCGCCAGGAATTCTGTGGCTCCAGGGCATGCAGATCGTCAATGGCGGTCAGACCACCGCATCAATCTACTTCGCCAAGAAAAAACATCCGGACATTGATCTTTCCGGCGTCCGAGTTCCGGCCAAGATCATCGTGCTCCGCTCCGGGCAGGCAGATGATGAGGAGCTTATTGCCAATATTTCGCGGTATGCGAACAGCCAGAACGTTGTCAAACAGTCCGACCTGTCCGCCAACAAGCCCTTCCATCGCGAGCTGGAAAAGCTGTCCATGCGCACCTACTGCCCCGATGGCGTTGGACGCTGGTTCTACGAGCGCTCAGCAGGTAGTTACAAGGTGATGCTAGAGAAGGAGGCAACTACCCCAGCACAGAAGAAAAAGCTCCAAGCGACAATTCCCCCTTACCGAAAACTCACAAAGCCCGACCTGGCCAAGTTCCTTTTGGCTTGGGATCAGAGGCCCCATATCGTCAGTCTCGGCAGTCAGAAAAACTTCCAGGCCTTCATGGATGAGCTGATGGAAAGGGAAAGTGCTGGTGAGAACGTGATACCGGATCAGGAACAGTACAAACAGATGATTGCGAAGGCGATCCTGTTCAAGTCAGCTCACAAGATCATCCGCCCTATGTTCCCAGCGTTCCAAGCCAACATCACGTCCTATACGGTTTCGATTCTGGCGCTCAAGCTGGGAGCGGCCCTCAATCTGAACCGAATCTGGCAGGAGCAATCCATATCCCCGCAGCTCCATCGGCAAATTGCGATATGGGCCCAGGAAGTCAATGAGGCACTGCATCGAGGTGCGGGTGGAAAAATGATCTCCGAGTGGGCCAAGAAAATCGAATGCTGGTGGCGGGTGCGGGATGGTTCATATTCCTCGGCGATTCTAGGGATTCCGGAGTTGGATTTATAAACTTTTAAGTCTTGGGGGAACTCGGTGGAGTTGACTATCTAGGGGGATAGCGGGGCGGAGAGCAAGCCATGCAGGGCATTGAACTAGAGGGCTAGTCATTCACTAGGTGGGAGTGAATTAGCGGTTTTTGACAACAAAGCCTGTCGCTGCGCGATGGCAGTTGCGCATTTTTCCACTTCGCTCGGTTTGCTGCACATTCGTTCCGCAAACCATGGCTACGCGGAAAAACACACAACTGCCCCATACTTGAAGGTTTCAAGTATGGGGGGGAGGGGGCGTACTTGAAGAATCGCCTGGACGGCTGCTTCAAGTACGCCCCCTCCCTTGTATTTGTTGTCAAAGCTTAGCCAGCCCGGCAC
>JACCDZ010631426.1_pt1 | contig 13020 bp, 9 predicted proteins | sample 7449551 | NCBI WGS metagenome assembly JACCDZ01 (sample SAMN15323452, study PRJNA562643) | freshwater metagenome | isolation source: river surface water | place: USA:Blue River Watershed | collected 2017-08-18
CCGCTCTTACAAGCAGAACCAGTCTCGCGCTGAGCAAAAACGTGAAATTGATACGATTGGTGGCACCATTCGTAATGTCGGAAGACCTATCTATCGAAGTCAGACCATTACCCTGTCTGAAAATCAGTCTGTCGTTGTGACTGCATCGAATTGGGCAAACACCACTGCATCTGGCCACACCGCATGGTCACCAGCTGCTACCACACAAACAGCCAACTTTACGCAGACTCGTAGCTTTACACAGGCGCAATCTCGCACTTGGACACACAAAGTTGGAACAGCTACTGTGCATTCAAGAGCTGAAACACAAAATCTGACTGGGCAAACTGAGTCACAAACAGTGAGTGTGACATGGTCGGCATGGGCTAACAAAGGCGCTCATCACACCTGTGGAGAGTGGACTCCGGAAGCAAATACAATTGCTTCTGGCGTCGCATACACGCAAACCCGCACCTGCAAACAAGATCAGACCCGCAACCGGATTTATAGTGTCGGAAGCACCACGATCAATACTGTTGCTGAAGCGCAAACCATTAATGAAACTGAATCTCAAGCCTCTACTGGTGTTGGCAGCTGGGCATCTACAACATCAACATTTACCACATGGGTAAACAGCGGTGCGCCTTACGAATATAGCGCTTGGTCTCCTGCATCAGGTGCGCAGACGGCCAACTATACACAAAACCGCTCTTACAAGCAGAACCAGACACGCACCGAGCAAAAGCGTGAAATTGACACTATTGGTGGCACAATTCGAAATGTCGGAACACCTGTCTCTCAAAGCCAAACTATTACTCCATCTGAAAGCCAGTCTGTAGTGGTGACAGCATCAAACTGGACAAATACCACTGCATCTGGCCACACTGCATGGTCACCGGCAGCCACTACTCAAACTGCAAGTTTTACTCAAACTCGCAGCTACACGCAGGCCCAATCTCGCACATGGACTCACAAGGTTGGAACCGCAACCGTGCATTCAAGAGCCGAAACTCAAAGCTTGAATGCACAAGCTGAATCCAGAACAGTTACGGTTAGTTGGACAAACTGGGCTAACAGCGGAGTCGCATACAACTGTGGGGCATGGAGTCCTGCAACAAATACCATTAACTGGGGACAAGCATTCACTCAAACTCGAAGCTGTAGCCAGCTTCAAAACAGAAACCGCAACTATTCGTCTGGCGAAACGGCACAAGAGTCTCAAGTTATCAGTGTTACTCAGTCACAAGAATCGTCTGGCACCAAGGATTCGATTGTAAGCCAAACATATGGAGCTTGGTCAAATTGGACAAATTCAGGTGATGTATATGGATGCAGCTCGTGGTCACCAGAGCCATCTACAGTTTGTTCAGGAAGCACCTTTACTCAGGCTCGTTCTTGCTCGCAAAACCAAATAAGAAACAGATCGGTAACTGCGGTTTGGGCATCAGGTGCGACAAGTAGCGCAGGAACAGAATCCGGTGTGCAGACTATTTCCTCTGGACAAAATCAGTCGTCATCAGGCACGAAAAACTGCTGGGCTCCGGCATCTTCAGAATTCACAGCATGGACAACGTATAATTCTGAATATGGCACATGGAGCGCTATTCCATCTGGACAGCAGATTGATTTTGATCAAACAAGAGTAATTACAGCCTATCAGGAGCAGTATGAGCAAAAGAGAGAGTACAACTCAGGCGATGGCACATACAGAAACGTTGGCTCACCTGTAAGAACGACAAGAATTGTATCTGGTGGCACAGAATCTAGGCTCGTTAAAGTATATAATTCTGGCTGGGTAGACAATGGCCCTATCTATAACTGCGGAGGCTATCTACCAGATCCAAGCAACATTTATTCAGGGCAGGTTTTTACGCAAATAGGTTATTGCAGCCAGAAACAAATTGCATACTTTTCATATAGTACCGTCGGTATTGGTATTATTGGAACTTATCAATACGGGTCAAGAGAAATATCCATTTCTGCCAGTCAAACTGCGGTTGGAACAAAAAACCGAACTGAATGCCGAAACGCAAATTTAAGTAGCGACGCTTGGGTTGAACTCGTAGATGGATTGTCTGGAATCAGAACTTATTTGCTGACCTTTAACGGAATAAGAGTTTCCAACAATGCTATGTACACCTATTCACGAGGAGAGTTTAAATACATTTTAGGCGGAGGAGCATTTTTGGATACCCCGTATGTGTATGACATCTGCCAAACAGCAAATTAAGCGAATTCTAGCAAGAAAGTTTGCTCCAACAAGCTTTCTTGTCTTTTACACTGACTAGCCGCAGTTAAAGCTAAAGCTTAAAAAAACCAGCAGGTTTCAGCTCAACTGCACACATCCCACCGTATTTGCTGCCGATAAGTCCCAACGCAGCCCGCTTCTGACGGTATTTTTTAAGCTGCCGTGGGTTCATTCGACTCTGTCGGCGAAGACGCCTTTGATGACTTTGCTGGCCACGCAATTTTGCCTCACTTATCGATGCAAAATTAACACTACTTATCACAACCGCTGTTGGCCGTTGATGAATGTCTGCAATTTGTTTAAATCTCGCAGAGAGTCGCCTCTTATTCCTTGTGATCAGTTGTCGTTTCATCAGCGCTTTCCTGTAGATATTTTGAGAACCACATATTTACTCACTCCCGATATTCCCGGATTGCCTTATTTTTTTTTGAGCCAATGCCATGGTCTTGGGCAGCTTATCCGCATATTTGAGCAACCATCCATGCGCACCAAGCTGACGGTCGAGAGCTGATAATGAGGCCGCAGGTTGGATCATATTGCGCATTTTGATGGCTAGGATGCTGTCTCTTGCAGCCCAGTCCAGTGACGGATGGTACAAAAAGCTCTGAGCTGGTGGCAGGTGGTCATAGAGCCACTCTTTATCATTTTTATAGAGCCACATGTAGCTACTACATGAATTTTTAAGCTCGCCACGGCTCAGCTCAGGCTGTGATTGCATGCGCTCTAACAACAGTTTCCTGTTTTCGGCTTTTCGCTGGCACATCAGTAAATGATGCCGCCACTCTGATAGTCCATTGTGGCTCTTGATAATCTGTTCGACAGCGCCAAGGCTTACGTTGTGAAGCTTTGCGATATCAGCCCGGTGCATGCCAACAAAAGCTTTCCGCCAGATATCACGTTCAATGTCTTTAGTAATTTTTTTTCGACGTCTACCAATACTGACATTGTTTCGCAGGGCAATAGCCTTAACTGTACCAACTGCATACCCGGTTTCAGTGCTCACTTGCCTCATAGATAAGCCTGCATCCAGCAGAGTTAAAACCTTGCCCTCGCTAATTTCCTTAGTTGGTAAGGCCACGACTACAGCCTGATTAGCCTGAGATTTTCCAGACTCAAAAAAAGCCTTTGGTGATGGGCAGAGATAGGACATCAGCAAGGCATGTTTTAAATAGTGCATTGGACGAGCTGCATGTACTGTAATTGCTAAGTCGTGAAAGCGTGACAACTCCAGAGGGATCGGCGGTGCTACCTCGCTAAAAAGCGGCTTCCAGTAATTGAACAAGTCTCGCTTTAATATCCGGGTACGGATGCTCCTAGCTTTGGTCAGATATCCCGCGAGTTCAAGATGTTGTTGATAACAGCTCTCTAGTGAATTCCGATGCGTGGCCGACTGCAAATATACGAAAAGAGTCTCAATAAACTCAGATAAATAGATAGATTTTGATGACAGGCTTGACTGGCATGGGTCAATTTCAATATCAGGAGTTACGTAACGCCTATTGACTCCACCGTCACCGCAAACCAAATGCTGAAGAGGTAATTGATGTTTAGCACACCAACTCACACCGTATAACTGATGACTAATTCGCCAGACAAAACGATTGTGTTTCTCCAGATCCTCCTTCACGCACTCCGGGCAATATTGATGCTGATGCCTAAACGGTAGTGCAAAGGATAGTTGCTTCGAAGCAGTAATAACTTGTCCTGCATCGCCATTGAGCATCTGCCCGGCAAGTTTATTGGCTTGCAGACCAAGCGTCAGCTCATACAAAGGGTAAATCGTTGCTCGCTTGAGTAGCTCCACTGGCGCAACATCAACCAGTGCCGCTATTTGTACCAAGTTCCCTGTTAAGCTCGGATGTAGACGAACGTGACTCCTTCCAAACACTTTTTGGTTGGTATGCTTCCAGCGTTGCACTGGTTGGAAAAAATGGTACTGTGCGACGATGCTATACGCAGATTCGCCCTCAACGTATTGCATGTACGCACAGCGATTGTCCATTATTTACGCTGCCAGCAATTGTGATTCGTGGTGATGGTGGTGATGATCCAAGTACACCAAGAGCATCGCATAAACCACTGGATGGGCAGGAGTATACTTAAAACGGATGTCGTATGTTCTTGAATTACAGAGAGTCCGGCACTTAAGTTTGTCGTTGTATTCGATAACAAAACTAAAATACTGACTCAGGTCGTCTAAGCCAAAAAAATTCAACATCCTGCGATTAAATGCCCGGACAGATTTCCCACCGGTCCGTGCAAGTATCGATTGTTCGTTGATGCCTATGTGTTCGCATACACTCGCTGCAATTCGCTCAAAATTTAAATCAAGCTTTCCTTCAGCCATCAGCAGTACATAGGATTCGACCTGATGCATTTTGTCGGAAATATACTCCTGTCCGAGGAATTCAGTTGAGCCACAACAAGGGCATTTGTTGTCCACTGGTGGCACATATGCTTGCTTTATCGTATCAATACGAAAATCGCAGTTCTTACATTCTGAATACAACAGGCAACCATGCTTATAGCAGGTATGAACCCCCAGCAACTGATGGTTGCGGTGATAGTAACTACAGCCGAATTCTGCCACGTCCGCATCGACACATTCCGGGCACCAGCGCCACGGGAGTTTTAAGACACTCTTCGAATCAAAAAAGGTGATCTTCGGCATTTTATTCGTCGTCGAAGGATCACTGAATTTATTCAATTCATCTCGGGTCATGCAGTAACGCAATAGATTCCTCGATGTATGATTGCTGGCTAAACTTTCCAGACTGTGCCCAAGCAACTGCGATACTTTGTATTCGTCTTTGTATGTGACTTCCCCAGCCTTGAGCAGACGTGTCGTAAGACCTAAGCGTTGTCGCGTGTCCTCAAATGCCTGAAAAGGGCCAAGATAATGAATTCGCCCGACGAAGCCCATCAAATCTTCATTCGGAAGCAATGTATACAGGTTACGCATCCCGGCCTCTCGTAATCATCATCATCCGCTTAACACCTAACTTTTCAGCAATTTCAACATTTACCTCTTTTGCGTTCCGAAGATTTTTCTGCGTTTTTTCAGGCTTGAGTCGCTTGGCAAACTTCATCGCTCGGGCAAATTGTTCATTTTCTGATGGACCGCTTTTCTCTTCCTGCTCTTCCTGCTCTTGAATTTCCTTCAAAATTGCTAAAACGCTATACTCTTCATACAAGTGGTAATCCTCATCCTCTAGTGCTCGAAGAGGAGCAATCAGTGGGGTGTATTGCCGTTTGAATACTAAGTTTATTGAGTCAATTCCTAGGTCTTGAAACTCGGGCGGCACTTTAGTTAGATACTGCAAAGTAGAGATAGCTAAACTTTTCGCAATCGCCGTGACTCCCTGAGTCTTTACATGAAGATGCTGCTTAAATGTCTCAAAATCCGTAGTCTGATTAGACAAAAATTCTGTTCGGAATAAATGTCGGCAAAAGCGATCCCAAAATGGGCTTCCTAGCTCGCAGCCTGCGATAATCTGGCCCCCAGATTCGATTACGCGGCGTATCGTCTTCACGTCAGTCAGTAAATTCAGCACTGAATGTGTACCTACAAAAAATAAGGGAACACCAATTCGATTGAAAATTTCTTCGACAAACGGGATCGAGGTTTTCTCGTTAGCGCCAATTTTCTGTACATCATTGGCGGCAGAAAAGTTCTGAGCTTCATCAATAACCAGCAGCCCAACTCCATGTATGATCATGGCTTTACGAACGCCTACAATCAGTTCTTCGACATCAGCATTTCGATAGACAAAACTGTATGATTCACCTGTATCTTCATCCAATGAACTCAGGATGGACCGCAATAATGCCTTTTGTCCTTTGCGAGTATTGAGCTTTACATACAAATGGGTTTGCTGCACGAAATCCATTTTGTGTTCATTGCCATCCTGATCGACATAAGACGTGTGATGTATCTTGCGCTCAATCAAACTAAGAGCCTTTGTTACAAGCGTCGTTTTTCCATCACCGCTCAGTCCTACCAACAAGCTTGACCCGTTACTAACATCTGCGCCCATCATGCTATCGCCGTATGTAACCTTGATATGCTTTGCGGCTAATGGACCTGCCATATCTCCCTGTATAGCGGTCAGTACTTTTTTGTAGCTTGCATCCAGTGGATTGCGGTTTACATATCCCTGATGCATTAACATCAGCATTGTCTCGTATATCGCATGGGCTTCGTCTCGGGCAATATAACTGTCTTTCATCCTCCCAATTGCAGAGCGCATACCAAATTTTCGGCGATTTTCTGGTATCAGTTTTAAGTCAGTTGGTTTAGCAGTTTTGGGGCTATAAAAATTGTTAAACGTCGATTCATCAAGCCCCCAGCCAATAGCCTCAATCAGCGGGTTTCCACGATACCCTTCAATATCCATTACTACATAGTTAACATTACTCATTACTTTTTCCTCTAAAAAATATTACGTGTCGCATCAGCCAATGCCGATGATTTAGTTTTTGTCTTTTCAGGCTTAGCGATGCTCTGCTGCTCATTGAGCTGATTGACAGTTTCTGCATAATCTCGATTTTTCTGGATCATGGCGGTTTCATCTTTGATAGATTTCATATTGGGCTGCATCCCCTTGGCCGTAGACGCTTTAAGTTTCGTGTTTTGGCTCCGAATGTGTGCGTCCATTTGGTCAAGTTCCAAATCGATCAGTATTTGTGATACAAATTCATCCTCACGCTCCCGCGCTAACGAATCCTTCAATACTTCTAATCGCTCCTCGACTTGTACCCACAATTGATTTGCGTACTTTTTACTGCGATCAGTCGTCTCAAGCTGAATGACTTTGCCGCTGCTATCATCCGGGTCTTTGCACCAAATGAAGGTGGTATTTATGTCGCTATACCGAACATCAATGGGCCAGCGCCCTTGATTCTTAGCCTTGGTTAACCATTGCTTCGCAACCACTTCTTTTGAGGAATAAAACAAGCCTCGGAAATAGATCCCTTTGTCTTGAACAACTGCTTTTTCCTCAGGCAATAAAGCAAATCTCAACTTGTCCTGTGACACCCGATTTGGCGGAATGATCGAATTGTTCATCCCCCAGTTCCAGACGTCACGAGGCCGACAGGCGACTCCTGCTTTCTCCATTTCAAAGTTATGGCTATCAATTCGTTTGCTTTTGTTGTTGATTTGAATGATGTGCTTAATCAACCGCTTCATGAATTGATTGTATGTATAGACCGGAGTCCGGGACGCATGCTGATCTTCCTTTTTCGGGATTTTCTGAACTTTGCCGTTTCCCTCTGGGATTGTATTGCTTTGCAAAATGTCGAATTTTTTCTCAACCGTTCCTTTTGCATCACCTCTGTGATAAGCATTGTAATTAACGCCAGATATTCCAATTTCCCCCCTCAGGATGGCGCGGACGTTTTTGTGTGAGTTCTCTGTTCCTCTATCCAGAGTCAACTCATTACACACAATGCTGCAAGGCCAATCCCCTTCCTTGTATTCCACTCCAAAGCGCTCACAAAACTCGCGCTTGTCGGTGAAAGCGTTAAACAGAGCTTGTGACGCGCCGTGCCAGTCAGGGCCGTGAAAACAAACGTGCAAGCCAGTGATCATCGTAGTCATAACGTCAATCACTAGATAAATAACGGGGCGACCAATACTGAGTAATTCGTCTGAAAACTCGTAACGGATATAACAATCTGCAATAGTGCTATCGATCTCAAATCGGCTTCCCGGCCCACGTAAACCTTTCAGCGCCAACCCCGGTTTTCCCTCATTATCACGCGCAAAGTTGATACTTCCTTTTCGCATTTTTAGCCACTTGAGGGGACCAGTAATTTTCTGCAAATAAATTTTGAAGGTACGTTCTGAGATCCTGTGGCTAGGTGGCAAAACTGCATAAAAATCAGCCGCCATTTCGCCTTCTGGAACATTTTTAGGTTTCAGCTTAAACAAGCAAGTTGACTTGACGTACTCTCGGTATAGCTCCTTCAAAACGTAGCTGTCCTGAGGCTTTATCGTTTTTGCAAACGCTTCGATTTTTCGATTGTCTTCTTGTGTGCGATACCGAAATGTTTCGCCATACGATGTATGTCTACCCGGCTTAGATTTTAAGCAGACCTCTCCGTTGCTTAAAATGACAGGTGCTTCTGGACCTCTGTAGTGTGCGCCGCACTCGTAGTACGTCGGCAGCAGGCTGTTTTCAAATTGGCCACGTGCAAAGAAAGTGTTGATGTATGCTTGCACCACCTTTTTTGTCCGGCCCGACGTTTTAACTAAGCTATTTAGTATTCCAGTCGCATCACCAAAGAGATAGTTGTGAAGCCTGTATGAGTCCTCGACTAGATCTGTTATGACAGAGTAGTTCTTGTCTCTCAGCTCACGCCAGAGCAGAGGAATATCCTCATCACGTTTATAGAGAATCTCGTCAAACGAATGTTCTTCAATACGCCATATTTTTGCTTTGCAGTTGTCGGTGATAGTTTGAAACAACAGTTTTTTAGGTCGGGTGTACGGTGATGCCAATAAGTCGCTGACAGCAACCATGCCGCTATAGTGGTCAATAGCGACAACCAGCAGCTTCAGCGGATTCTTATTGTTGGATACAATTACTTTATTGATTCCCAGCATGATTTACTCTTCATCAATCATGCTGACAGGGTGATACAGTTCCAACGGTACTTTCAGATTGATGGGCAACTGGAATTCATAGACTGCTTTTTGAAACAGGCACAATGCTTGATGAAGATCTAAATTGATCTTCCTTGCGACGGACTCCAAAATTTGTTTTAAAGTTTGCCCACAAAAAGTGGTCAGCTGCCACTTCAATTCTCTCAATACGGCGGTATATAGATCTTCTGATACATTGATTTGAGCTGGGTGATGGTAGCACTGACGCAAGAACTCCAAATTGTAGATAAGATTTGGATCATAAGTGTTCTCATCTTCGAGGATGAATTCGACATCTTGGCTACGCCAAAACTCCTCCTCTAATCGAAGCTTTTGTTTAGTCCTTGCTACAGATCGCGGATGTTTTTCATCTGGATTCAGAGCTGATGAATATTTGAACGAATACGCGACTAGCTTTTGTTGCCCATCAGCTAAACGCTTCTTCACCAAAAAGTCCGTGGTCATAACCGCAGCAGGAATGATACCGCCATGGTTTTTACGTTCTTTGTAGATCCCCGGATGCACAATGTTTAGCTTAGCTGCAAGTGCCAGAGTCTCATTTAACGGCAACGGATACTGGTCAAAGATTTCAACAACCGTGGGATCTCGCTCTAAATAAAAGAACGTTGGACGCTCTCCACGGCTCAAGAGGGAATGAACACGGCTTGTTTTGTGGCTGATAAATTCTTGCCCCTGACCATAGGTATGTGATTGACGCACGTTCACCCACGGTTTATATCCAAACTTCTCGACATAGGTCGAGTACCTGCGAATTTTTTGCGCAGTCGATGGAACAATTTGAGGCTGTTTAACTTTTTTCATGACTAACTCCTATAAATTCAGATATTACAAATTCATAGCAGCTCATTTTTTAGACGGCAAGATTCATTAGCCATTGATTTTATTGAATTAATTACTTTTAAATTAATTCAATCCAATGATTACATTGTGTCTCAAAGAAAATAAAATCGCCTAATTTCAAGTATTTACAGCATTCAAATAATACATATTTGAATAATACGATTGAAAAAGGCTTCAAAACCACGAAAATTGCATGTTGTTAATTATCAATAACTTATAAATTGCAGATTTTTCTAAGATTTTTCTAAGATTTTTTAAATTTTCTTCTGTATGAGCTGCGAAACGACGCCTGAGTCTCAAAAGACTCCCGACAGCGCTACTTAAAAAGCATTCAGATCAATTGCCGCTTTGAAGCTAACCATTGAATTCCTCCTGCTAAACAGGTCCCGCAGCTCACCTGTGAAACTGCCAATCTTCGGCAGTAATTGAGGTAGGTGAACTTGATGCCGCAAGCCAGCTTCGCTAGTAAAGCGAGATGACTCACAACTGTTGTAAAACTCGTTTTTTGCTTTTAACTCTCTCTTATTTCTCTTGTTATCCATGTGAATTTCCGATCAATCTCAAATTTCAGCATTTGAGATGTTGATATTATGATTGATCGAAAATTTTCCACTGTCAACATTTTAAATGTTGAATTACAATGCGTTCCTTGCCGAGGGAGTAATAATGAAACTGAAAGACATCGCAACGATCCGCGCCGGGCGCACGTTTACGGGGGGTGTGCAGGAGTCTGATTCTGGCACTTTGTCTGTTATCCAGCTGAGTGATATCACTGACGCCACGAGCGTCAACTGGCCACGTGTGCTAAAAGTTGTTCCCGATGCAAAGTACGCTATTAATTACTTGAAACCGAAAGATTTGCTCGTCGTTGCGAGAGGTCCGCACAAAAGAGTCATCCTGCTCGATGATGAGACTCCTCAGTACGCTGTGCCGACGCAGCATTTTCTGTTTTTATCGCTAAAAAATATCGAGCTTTCGCTGCCCGAGTTTGTCCATTACTACCTCAGTTCCTCGCCCATTCAGCAATGGATGAACAATCAGTGCAGCGGCAGCACTCAAAGCACTCTGACCAAAGATCTACTTGAGAATCTGCCTTTTCCTGATGTACCTATTGAGCAACAGAGTGACATTCTGACCTGCGTTGACTCTGTCAAAAAAGAAATAAATTTGCACGAGCAGCTGATTGCTGCCCGGATGTCTCAGTTGAATGACATAGCAACAAGGCTTTTTACAAAATGAATACTGAAGATTTAGTGATTAGCCTGATTGAGGACTATAAGTTCGCAGGCTTGCTACCAGAGAACCTAGAGCATCGAAAAACATTTTTAGCGATCCTTGCTGCTCTTCTGGTGAGCAAAACGCACAACAACTATCTTGATGAGCTACTCATCAATAGCTTTAGTGATGGATTCAAGAACACCCGCGAACTTGCGTTTTTAAAGCAATCCCATCGAGCGCTTTTTGACGAGTTAAAGGATAACTACCTGCAATCCAGCTCTGTTTCTCAATCTACATTTAATGCCATAAAACCTCTGATAGAGCATCAGCAACTGAAAGGTATTTCTGTAATATCAGCAGTTGAAATTTACGACAGAACCCTTCAACGCCTTCAAAAAATGAATGTTGCGGACAGATCATCCAGACTGTTTCAATACGACTCTTTCCCTCCCGAGCTGGCTCAGTTTGTCGCAAAACTAGGTGGAAGCAATAGAGGGTTATCCGTATGTGAACCATCGAGCAATGACGCAAAGATGGCAATCATGACCTGTTCATATCTTGACGTTACTTTTGCAGCAGTCTCTTGTGAAAAACAGTCACCAGACTATGTAGCTAATATGCTGGCGATAGCCGGGGTTCATAAATCGGTTGCATCTGAAAGCCCGATATCATCAGATACCAAATTTAACCTGAACCTACTTCTACAACCTGAACCTGCCAAAATTGAAGAGTTAATCAATTCACATATACCAGCACTTGCTGACAACGGCCTATGTATTGCTCTTGTCGGTCAGGGCTTTCTGGTGGGAAAACAGCACCTCGAAATTCGGAAACAGCTTCTTGCAAACGGGTTTGTCCAAGCGGTCATCGAGCTACCTGCAAAGCTGCTATCTCCAGCAACACCATCATTGTTTGCTCTGCTGCTATCAAAAGGAGACCCAACCCGTAAGGTCACTTTTGAAAGCTACGGCGACCACTTTGTCACCAAAGGAAGGGTTAATGTTCTTCACATTGATGAGAACGCCAAACCGGAATTTTCGCTCTCTGTTAGCAGCGATTCTATTCCAGCAGACAACGCTAATTTGGTTCCGAGAAGTTACATGCAAATTCAGTCTACCGATGGTGGCTTGAACATCGTTGATATTAGAAAGCAACTCCTAGAACTACAGCAGACAAATGACAATTACCTAAGACAACTAAGTCAGATGCTTTGACATGAATTTCGGAGCTTATGATTTAAGCTCCGCTCCTTTTGGCAGTGTGCGAAAAACGCTTAGATGGCAAATTCTCAATTTAGTAAATTGCATTTAATTTTCCATCCATTTGCAGCCTCTTCTAATCACTTGTTGCAGTTGGCCTGACTATTTGGCCCAATCGCCTTACCGCAATTCCAAAAGAAGCTTAGTGCCAATTGCAGACATTCCAACTTTAAGGCTGTAAAGTCCGCTTTTAGGTGTTAGCAGAACGCCGCCAGCATGCGCGGCTTTGCAGTGAAGGCGAAGCCGCAGCGGAAAAGACGTCGCCGTGACTGGCCTTGTTATAAACCACCTTACTCACTTACTGCCGCCGACGCTGAACCTACATCTTTTTTAAACAACAGTATGATCAGATAAATTACGCTACAGATTGGAATAAGTGACAAAACAGCACCGAGTAAACCTGCAACCGCAGGCTTTTGCATTTTACGACGAGCTACGTAATAGCATAGTGCGCCCATGACCAGCGCGAAAATGATTACAAAATGGCCGTACAAAGTAGCATTGATATTCAAATGAACTGTCCTTGTGGTTTATAACGCCCGCAGCACGCGCGGCTTTGTAGTGGAGGCGCAGCCGAAACGGAAAAGCCGTCGCCGTGCCTGCGATTGTTAGATGCCTGACTATTCAATGAACACTAGCCTTGGATAATAGGTTAAGCACTGCCACACCGCTCACAATGAACCCGATACCAACAAAGCCCCAAGCGTCCAACTTCTGCCCATAAACACCCCATGCAATCAAAGTCACCAAAGCGATTCCCAAACCTGCCCAAACCGCATACGCTATACCTACAGGGATTGATTTAA
>JACCDZ010175248.1_pt1 | contig 13016 bp, 10 predicted proteins | sample 7449551 | NCBI WGS metagenome assembly JACCDZ01 (sample SAMN15323452, study PRJNA562643) | freshwater metagenome | isolation source: river surface water | place: USA:Blue River Watershed | collected 2017-08-18
CTCCTCAGTCCCAAATGATTCGCACAGATCAAGACATCTCTTTGCGCTATCTTGTCATTGGCTCTTTTTCCATCATCTTAATTTTATGGCTTTTTCCTCAGTCAAACATGAATTTTCTAACCATTTGCCTGCTCGCCCTTCTGGCTTTTTTATTTGCCGCTATCACCTCACTTACAGTCGGCATCGTAGGAAGCACCTCTAATCCTGCCTCTGGTATGACCATCACCATTTTGCTTATCACCTGCTTTATCTTTGTCGCTCTTGGCTGGGTTGAGCGTTTTTATCTTATTGCAGCCCTCACCATGTCCATTGTGGCCAACATTGCTGTTTGTTTGGCTGGAACAACCTCTCAGGATTTAAAAACAGGCTACTTACTTGGAGCCACTCCCAAAGCCCAGCAGCTTGCTGAAATCATCGGAGTGATTTTCCCGGCGCTTGCTATTGGCGGCACCGTCTATCTTTTAAATGATACCTATACATTTGGCTCCTCTAAACTCCCTGCCCCTCAAGGAACGATGATGGCACTCATTGCAAGGGGCGTAATGGAAGGGAACATCCCTTTTAATTTGGTCGGCATTGGAGCCGTCATTGGACTTTTATTAGAAGTTCTCTCTTTGCCTATTTTACCCTTTGCCGTAGGGCTCTATCTTCCCCTTTCCCTTAGCACGCCTATCCTGCTTGGAGGTCTTGTCCATGCCTATACAAAAAGAAGGCATAAGGGGCAAGAAGCCCTTGAGCAAGGAATTTTGGTCTCCTCTGGTCTCGTCGGCGGGGATGCGTGCATGGGGGTTGTGATTGCTTTCTTGACGTATCTTGGATGGATTAAACTAGATACCCCCTCTTTTCTGGGGAATGGAATGAGTTTTGCCCTTTTCCTCGGTTTAGGAGGCTTTTTAGCCTGGTTTTCGCGATTTAGAATAAAATCTAACTTTTAAATAAAAAATTAAAGTTATAATTAATAATTAAATTAATTATTATTATTTAAATAATAAAACAATTAAACTATAATAGTTCATTATGCAACAAGTAAAAAAATCAGAATGTTCTTTAAACCCGGGGTTGATCGTTGAATTGCCAGCGCCTCATCGGCGTCTATTTACCTATATCTGGAATCTTCTAGCTTCTCTTTTTTGTTGGAGAAACGAGTCGCTTAAAAATAAAAATATAGTGATTATATCGCCCCCACCCCGACCGCCTCTCCAGACAAGTTTTCTCAATCAGGCGGCGAATGAACAAGACTCAAGAACGACTCAAGAATTGAACACAAAAGTTATAGATATCGATTTTTTGCCACCTTTATCCACCACCATAGGATCTGGTAATTTATCAGTTGTGATCAATTTTTCTACAGAAAAAGCAAAAGAAGTCTCTGCTCCTTTAAGCCTTAAAAACGAAGACTCTGACGAAGAAGAAGAGCCTATCTGGTACGATTGCCTTCCCCCTAAAGATGAGGACGTGGCTGAACATGCAGATGAATGGTATGACCCTTGCAGCACAATAGAAGAGATTCAAGAGAGGTTCCCATCTCAAGAGAACTCCTTTACTGTTTATGAGAAACAAATCTCCCAACAGCCCCAACAGACCGTGGTATTACCCCCCGCTCTACCAAAAAAACGGGAAGAAAAGGTGGGAATTGAAAAATTTACCTCCCTCTTAAATACCATTTTAAACAATCAGGAAGAGGTCGATTTTTTTGCTGTAAGCTGTCAAGAATTCCAAATAAATAACATTTCTCATCAATTTAATCAGGAAGAAGAATGCCATAAGATTAATCTTGAATGGGCGTCTTTTAAAGAAGAGATTTACTTTTATCCTATCACGAAGGCAATTGTTTTTTCTGGGACCCATTTATTTCGATCCTTTCTAGAAAAAAGACTAGCTCAAACCATGGACAAAGCCCTCAGTCGCTGTATTGCAACCCAGCTAATTCCAAGAGAATGCCAAGGGGTTTCAATGGTTAAAAAACCGCAAACAGAAGGTCAATACGAACTCAAATTTTTCCTTGAAAGCTCTATAAAAAAAGAATTTAATGGAGTGGTTAAAGTTAAAACTTTTTCCACATCTTTTGCATTTGAGGCTTTGTACGAAAAAGTTATTTCCGCAACGCTTTTCCTATCCCCTAATTCTGTTGAATTCAGACTAGATAACGGTTTTTGCTTGAAAAGGACGCAAGAAACTCCTGGATTTTTTAATTTAATACCTGGAACCATTATTACCCTTCTTTCTTTATCCAAAAACCCTCATTTACAACCCTTTCTAGAACCCGTGAAAAAATGGCAAGGTAGCAACTATGCCGGCGATTTATCTATTCTTTTTCCAAGCCTAGGATTTAAAGCGGATAATAGTGAGGATAACCTAATTGATTTTAGCTGCACGGCTGAAATCACTGCAAATGGACAAACCACTGCTATCGATAGACAAGAAAATCTTTATGCCCCTGCGGAGAGAATTTCTACATTTTTTGAACATCTTTAGTTCTATTTCGGTATAAGAAACTTTCCTGTATGCTCTAAAAGCGCATGAAAAAACGATCTTTTTCTCTCTTAGAAATCGTGATTGGCTTTCTCTTGGTCGCCCTTCTGATGGTTGTTGTTTTTGAAAGTCAGCGTCATTTTAAAACCCAAGAAAAAATCGTCGCTGAAATGCAGGAGTTTTCTCTAGAGCGCCAACGTATTTCTTTGCGCCTAAAACCCCTTTTTCTACACCTAGAAAATCTACAGTGGGATGGGAACAGACTAAATATTTGGTACGAAAATCTCATCGACCCAAAAAAAGAGTTTCGGGGCTCTCTTGTCTCTACTCTTGGGTGGCATAATGGAGAGCTTTTTCTCACAACCTGGGGCCCTAAAGGAGAAGTCCACCATGAAGTTTTACTAAAAAGCAAAGAGAGTTTTTTAAACTGTCTTCTATTCGACGAAAAAGAAAACAAATGGCGTGAATTTCATTCTAAAGAACCGATCCCCGATTTTTTTAAATTGGTGATTAATGGGACAGAATTTCCTTTTCCAATACAAAAAAAAGAAGGTCATTAAATGCAGGTTTTACCCTTTGTTTTTGCCCTCATTATGCTCTTTTCTCTAACGGTAGGATTCTTCTTCCACAGCCACTTAAATTCCCGTCTTTTCCATGAAGGATTAAAAGCAAAAGAGCGCGCTCTACACCACGCTAAAAATACCCAAGCGACAAAAGAGTATAGACAAGCAGCCCGCACGCCCAAAGCCCCTAAACCACAAGGCCCCTCAATCCCTCAGGGGATAGAAACAGATCAAGAAGAGGAGGCGCTTGATGAAGAAAATCTTGCCCAAGATGAGACGGTCTATTTTCGTGAGTGGAAATGCCTTAATGAAAGCCAAAAATTTAACCTCTCTCTTTTACAAAAAGAAGGCCCAGGCGACGTTTTAAAAGATGACCTATTTAAAGCGGCGGCCCGCATGATCAAAAAACTCTATGAGCACACACCCTTTTACACCGAAGGGTGTGAATCTGATATTTTAGCAGAATTGTTGACACAAAAAGATCTCAAGCTACCTTGGACTCTTGAAAACCCTTCCCTGGATAAGATCTTTTACCAAATGCAAAGGGGAACAAGCACTTATGATGTGACCACCCACGAAGGCTTCCCTTCTTTTTGGGACTATTTTACTTTATCAAACAAACAAACACTCAGTTTTCCCCATCTATCTAAAGTCGTGTTAGAAGAAATTATCGACTCTCGCCTTCTGAAAATCGTTCTCACCCAAGAGAAAAAAACCAACAAACCCTTAAAGTATAAAGAACTGAAAGACTTACTAACTACACACCCAGAACTCCACTCTCTTTTTCTTCCTCTTGATAAAATTTTTGAATTTTCAAAAACTAAGAAAACAGAAGAAGACGCGAGCATAGATCTGAAAAGCGGTATGGTTGTTAGAGATTAACTCTTCACTTTATGCCCTGCAAGATTGGCCAGTCCATCATAAGCGGCATACTTATAGAGGTCGTGTAACGTAGGATAATTAAATGCTTCTCCAATAACATCGTAGAGGCTTTTTTGGTCTTTGACGAGGAGAACACCGTAATGAATGATCTCTGTGGCAATATTTCCAATAATATGGACTCCTAAAACCTTTAACGAGCTTTTTTCAAAAACAATTTTTAAAATGCCCGAGGTAGCTCCCATAATACGCCCTCTTGTCATGTCTGCATAACGGGCTTTGCCCGTACAACACTCTATTTTAGCCTCTTTTGCGCTCTCTTCTGTCACCCCTACCATGGAAATCTCTGGTACTGTATAGATTCCATAAGGAACAACGGTAGATAAATGGTCAAAATCTTGCGTGTGAAACATATGCCCTACAGCAATTCTTCCCTGATCCATCCCAGTGCTTGCCAGCGCTGGAAATCCAATGACATCTCCGACTGCAAAAATATGGGAGATAGTGGAACGGTACTGACTATCGACTTCTATGGTCTCTCTTTTGCCTGTTTTAACTCCGATCTTTTCTAAATGCAAATCTTGTATTCTCCCACTTCTACCTGCTGCAAAAAGAAACATATCTACCTTTAAGAGAAGTCCGGTGTTAAGAAGAACATCGATCTTTTCTTTTTTTTCTACTTTCTCCAAAGAAGCATTAAAAAGAACATCAATTCCATTGGTATGCATGTCCGAAATCAGCTCTTGGCAAATTTCTCCATCGACATGATTTAAGATTTGGTCTTTATCATTAATCAAATAGACCTTCGTGCCTACCTGTGAAAAAATCGTCGCATATTCACAGCCGATCACTCCGGCTCCTACGATACAAAGAGTGGAGGGAAACCGTTTGATCTCTAGAATGGTATCTGAATCGTGAATGTATTCCCCATCAAAAGGGATCTCTGGGGGGTGGTAAGGATACGATCCTGTTGCAATTAAAATAAATTCCCCATAGAGCTTCTCATGCCCGACACATACCGTATGAGGATCTTCAAAACTGGCAATACCCTGATAGATAGAGACTTTATGGCGTAGCAAGTTTTCATAAACTTCTTTGCCGGCTGCATCGCAAACTTTATTTTTACGAAAAAGAAAATCGCCGACAGTCGCCTCTCTACTCAAATCTCTTTCAATCCCATAGAGTCCTTTTTCATATTTTCCCGAAAAGTAAAGGGCAGTCTCTTTTAACGTTTTAGAAGGGATTGTGCCTGTAAACACGCCGGCCCCCCCAAAATGATTCTCTTTTTCTACAATAGCAACTTTTTTTCCAAAGTAGGCCGCTTTTACGGCAGCCTTTTCTCCTGCAGGACCGCTCCCAATCACAATTAAATCGTATTTCCTCATAATTGCCCTTGTATGATAAACAAAGATTTTATGGAAGACTCTCTCTTAAACTCGACTTTGTACATGTTTGGTCCGAATACCTCGAGATATTTGTTCTCGAGGGGGTTTATTTAAACAGGAAGGGGTTAAAAACCCCTTCCTGTTTAAATAAATCGACCAGTTTGGCCTTGTGGCCAAACGTTCGAGAGCAAATGGACGAGATAGGCGGACCAAAAAATGTGCAAAGTCGAGTTAAAAACAAAAGCCGAATTGCTTGCTAGCAAAATCAAACACTATCTCATTACCACAATGGGAAGAACGGTAGATGAGGCTAGTAACGAAGAGTTTTATCGCGCCTTTTGCCTAACACTGCGCGAAGAAATCATGATTAACTGGACAGCCTCTTTCCACTCTTACCGGCTTAAAAAAGCAAGAACTCTCCATTATCTGTGTATGGAATATATGCCCGGCAGGATGCTAGGGAGCAATATTACAAATATCCAAGTGACTGATCTTGTTAACCTTGTCATGAAACAAATGGGACGAGACCTTCAGATCATTTCCCTCATGGAAACAGACCCGGGCCTCGGGAATGGGGGCTTGGGACGCCTAGCTTCTTGCCTTCTTGACTCTCTTGCTACCCAACAATACCCAGCTATTGCCTACGGCCTGCGCTACCAATACGGAATCTTTGAACAAGAAATGTGGGATGGGCAGCAGGTGGAACGGCCAGAAAACTGGCTTTTACATGAAAACCCTTGGGAGTTGCGACGAGAGCAACATGCAGAATCTGTCCTTTTTGCAGGAACTGCTGTTCAGGCAGTGAATAAAAAAGGGGTAGAAGTCTACGATCTGACAGATTATGAAGAGGTCAGAGCTCTTTCTTACGATGTTCCCATCATTGGATTTAAAGAGGGTTCTGACTTTAATGTAAATGTCTTACGTCTTTGGACCACCAAGGAGTCACCCCGCAACTTTCAACTCCAGCGCTTCAATGCAGGCCTCTTAGATCAAGCCTCGGAAAATATAAGCCTGACTGATGTTCTCTACCCGAATGACAATAATGAAATTGGAAAGAGAATTCGCCTCAAACAAGAATTTCTTTTAGCCTCAGCCTCTGTGCAAGATATTCTCCATACGCATTTACGTTTTTATCCAGATATGAGCTCCTTTGCAGATAAAGTACGCATCCAAATCAATGACACGCACCCCGCCCTTGTGATTGCAGAGCTCATGCGTCTTCTCATTAAAACCTGTGATTTTGGATGGCAAGAAGCGTGGGAAATTGTCCAAACAGTTTGCAGCTACACAAATCACACGGTCTTAAAAGAGTCTTTAGAAGAGTGGAATGAAAATAGATTGCAGTATCTTCTGCCCCGTCAATTTCACATCATTGAACGCCTTAACCTCGAGCTCTGTAACTCTGTGCGCAAAACATTTCCTGGGGATGAAGACCGTGTCCGTCGCATGTCCATCATCGAATCAGGGCAAGTGCGCATGGCAAACCTGGCTATTTACGGCTCTCATAAAGTCAATGGAGTCTCTCAGCTTCATTCGGATATTCTGAAAAAGACGATCTTTAAAGATTTTTCTGAAATGTGGGGCAGTAAATTTGTTAATGTCACCAACGGTGTCACGCAGCGTCGATTTCTCCTTCACTCTAATCCTCTTTTATCTGCCTTTATCACAAAAAAAATTGGGCCCAAGTGGACAACCGATTTTTCTCGTATCCAAGAGATAAGTAAGTGGGCAGAAGATAAAGAATCCCAAGAAGAATTTTTGCGCATAAAAAAAGAAAATAAAAAAAGACTCTTGCATTTTTTACGCGAAAAAAATCCCCTGCGCAATGAAAAGGGCTCTGTCATCCGGATTCCTACTCTCTTAAGTGAAGAGGCCCTCTTTGATGTCCAGATTAAGAGGATTCACGAGTATAAGCGCCAGCTGATGAATGTGCTCCACCTCATCATGCTCTATCATGAGCTCAAAGGCAATATCCAGTGTCGCAAAATCAGGCGGCTTGTTCTATTTGCAGGAAAAGCGGCTCCGGGCTATGTCACAGCTAAAAATATCATACGGCTTATTTACTGTGTGGCGCGTAAAATTGAGGCAGACCCTGTTGTGAGCGACTCTTTGCGCGTCTCTTTTATTGAAAACTATAATGTTTCGCGGGCTGAGTATATTATTCCGGCAGCCGATCTCTCCGAGCAAATCTCGACAGCGGGAACAGAGGCCTCCGGGACAGGAAATATGAAACTGGCCATGAACGGGGCGCTTACCATTGCGACAGAAGATGGCGCGAATATTGAAATGCGGCAAGCTGTCGGTGATGCGTGGTGGCCTTTTGCCTTTGGTAAGCGCGCCGAAGAAAATGATGCCTTAAGAGCTCACTATAATCCGTGTGATATCTACATGCATAATCTACCCATTAAACAAGCTGTCGATAGTTTAAGGGATAAAACCTTTGCCGAAACAGAGGAAGAGCATGAGGCGATCTCTTCCCTCTATTACTCGATTTTGGAAACACACAACGCAAGTCCCCTCGATCGGTATTATGTGCTAAGCGATCTCCAAAGCTACTATGAAACCCAAAAAAGAGTAGAAGATCTCTATTCTGATCCCTATAAATGGGCGCAATTTGCTCTGCACAATATGGCTGGCATGGGAAAGTTTTCTTCCGATGAGGCCGTTCACACCTATGCTAAGACGATCTGGAATATCGAGCCGCGCTCGGTGGAGAAGAAAGAGCGTGCCAGGGTAAGAGATGAGTATAGTGAACACGATAAGTGCCGTATTTTGAAGGTGGAGTAGGGATTCGCGCTTTAGTCGTAGATATAAAATACAGGTCTTGTTTTCTGTGCAGGATTTACAGACCTATAATTTTGGGCAAAATCATTCACAAGCTTTTGAAGAGCTTTGGACAAATTACTCTCAAAATTTGGGGTCTTTTGTAAAAAAGCATTAATAGACCAAATCATAGGAAATGTTTTTATCCCTGTTTTATCGAGCAGAACAGACGTCTCAATACTTAGAGAAAGTCGCGCAATCGGCATTTCACTCTCGTCCCATCCTACAACATTACCCATTTGAATAAGCAACACACTCCCAGATCCAAATCCTCGCATATCAGTATCTTTTAGATGGATCACTTCGCCTATTTCACTTAAGATTTTTTGTAGAAGTTGTCCTACCTTTTTTTGTATATCCATCTCCTTTAACGAAAAAGAAGTGATCACGGTAAAGGCCTTTAGCCCCGTTAGTGGATTATTATCATAAAAAACCGGAACATCTTGCGGACTGAGAGCAATATGTGAGCTTTGGACTCTATCCATCGATTCATTTTCGCAAAATCCATGAGAAATACATAAAATGGCAGCCAAAAGAGAGATACAAACTCTTTTCATATAACCTCTTTAGTTAGTGTAAAGAGGTAAATTTTGCGTATTGGGCACGACATTTTTTTCCTTATTATTTTTCCACTCCCTCCACTTCCTAGTAATAGGAGCCACACAAGCCTTCCAAAACCCTCCAGCTTGACAGCATTTCACACCCCTTGTAATCAAAGCCTCAATAACACCAATAAGTGTAACTTTAACAGCATAATTTGGTGCTAAACAAGCAATCGCATCCATTGCCCTTCCTACACCTGTTACTACCTCTTCACACCAATTAGAATCTGGAGGTTGATTGGGTCCCCGAATATCCTCATAATTATCTTGAGAGCTTTGCTGCTGCTCATTTGCACCCTGATTATCCTTCTTATGCTTGCAATTAACAATCCTATCTTTAAAATACACCTTATTAATAGCGGGTTTTACAAAATCTCTAAAATGAAATGAAGTAGCTGAGGTTATAAGCATTTCCTGACAAGGGCGATGTTCAATACAATCATTGCAGACGATGTAATCAGCTATTGTTTTGAGCTGATCCAGCGCTTGCTCTGTTTGTTGAGTCATTCCTAAATTGTCATAGCTTACAGCTTCTCCGAATGCTGCTCTAAAAGCAACAATCATAGCTGCTTCCCCATCAGAACAATATCCTATATGGGATGTCGCTTTTTGGAAATTTTCAACAGCTTTTTCATATTGAGCATCTAAAAGATAGCTTTCACCTCGAGAAGCGTAAAGCTGAGCTAACTCATCGTGATTACCCGGATGTGTGCTTGCAATTTCTTGAGTCTCTCTTATGATAACTTCGTGGACTGACTTGCAGCTGCTATAGTCTATTTCATTGGCATAAGATATGCCTATTGTTGCCATAAAGAGGCAAAAAACAAGGGATATGATTCGTTTCATTCTATCCTCCAAAATCAAGAAAATATTTAGTCTATTTTGGATTTTTAATTTAGTCAATGAATTTCTATAGAGAACCACTCCTATTATAAATTCCACTTATCCGAAATTTTCTGATACGTCCCATCGTCTTTTAAGGCTTTTAACCCCTTATCAAACCGACGGATCAACCCCTCGTTTTTACCATGCATCGTGACCAGGCGCAGCCCCTCTCCATTTAAGGGAGGAAAAACAATTTTCAACTTTCCTTGGAAAAGATCGTTGCAATAGGCGCGCGCTGTCAAAATATCGATCATGACTCCGTCAATATCTCCTGTTACAAGCGCATTTAAGGCGGCAGGAATTGTGAGATAAGATCTCTGGATCACCCCTGAATATTTTTCTAAAATAAGCCCGTAATCAGAGCCTTGAATGACAGCAATCTCTTTCCCAGATAATTCCTCTAAAGAAGAGACTGTGCTATCCATACGCATGACAATAGTGGGGCCGGTGGCTAGGTAAAGATCCGAAAAATCGTAGACCTTTTCATAAAAAAGATAGGCCGGCAGGTTTGTCAAAATTCCCTGATAATTCCCCTTTTGCAGGCCTGAAATAAGGTTATCCCAACTGGTCTCTTTAATCCCTATCCGTATACCCTCTTGCTTTTCTACAGCTTGGATGATTTCCCGAGAAAATTCTCTTAGCTGGATCTCTCTTCCAGGAAGATTTAAAGCGGTCCATGTAGGATCAAAGGCGACTTCATAATCGACTTTGTTTTTGCTACTTCCACAACTGAAAAAAAAGATGAGACATAAAATAGAGATTAGGCGCATAACTAGCACACTGTAACTGCTTGCCCAGGATGTTGTCAATGGATCAAAAAACCGCCTATCTTCTTGTCAATTTTGGAGGACCTCGCAGTCTTGAAGAGGTTTTTCCTTTCTTAAAAACGCTTCTTACAGATCAAGATGTGATTCGAACTCCTCTACCCTCTTTTTTGCACAAAATTCTCTTCACGTATGTCGCTTATAAAAGAGCAAAAAAAATCTCTCCTGAGTACGCCCTGATTGGAGGTAAGTCCCCCATACACGCAGACACAGAAGCATTAAGAGATTTTTTAGAAGAGAGCACATCAAGGGCCTGTTTTACATTCCATCGCTATCTTCCTGAAACACATCTTGATTCGTTAAAAACCCTTGGTCAATCTTCTTTTGAAAAAATTTTGGTCTTTCCCCTCTTTCCTCAATTTAGTTATGCCACAACAGGAAGTATTGCTAGGTTTTTAAAAGAGGGCCTTGGGGAAAAGACTCTGAATAAACTGCATTGGGTTTCTTCTTATGCGACGCACCCGCGCTACATCGAGGTGATGCAAAAAAACATTGCCGATTTTTTAGAATCAAAAAAACTAAATAAAAGCGAAGTTTTTCTCTTTTTCTCGGCTCACGGAGTTCCCCAACCCTTTATCTGCATGGGTGATCGTTACCAAAAAGAGTGCGAACTCTCCTACACAAAAATTGCAGACGCTTTCCCTGAAACAGAGCACTTGCTTGCTTATCAATCAAAATTTGGAAAAGGAGAGTGGATTAAGCCCTACACGATAGATAAATGTGAAACAGCAAGCCAATGGAACCCCCAGAAAAAACCTGTGATTTTTATCCCTCTTACTTTTACCTCCGATCACATTGAAACTCTCTCAGAAATTGAGCATCAGTATCTGCCTGTTATAGAAAAGCAGGGAATAAAAGCGCTCAGATGTCCTGCTCTCAACCGGAGAGCCGACTGGATAGATGCTATTAGAGAGATTGTAGAAACAAGCGAACTTGTACAAACAGAAAAATTGATCCGTCCCTACCAACCTAAATGCTGCACAAAAAGAGGGGGCTGTAGGACCTGATCGTTACCCACAAGTCTCAAAACCGCGAAGTCAGCGAAGTCGGCGAAGACGCCGCGAAGAAAGTTTAATTGTAGTGCTTGCTCTGAATAAATCGTTTGATGCCATCCTTGACAAGCCTTTCCTTAAAATTAATCAATAAGCCAGCAGGTAAACCCGTTGACTTTAGATATGAAAGAATTTGAGCTTCGTGAATTGGTATGAGCATCTCCACGGATTTTAGTTCCAAAATCACCTTTCCTTCGACAACCATATCCAAAATTTGACCGTGAATTTTTTCACCCTTATAATGAACTGCCACGGATACTTGTGTAGCATAAGCTAAACCACGATATCTTAATTCAAGTGCCATTGCCTGCTCATAGACTTTTTCAAGGTAACCTGGCCCAAGTTCACGATGAACATCAATAGCTGCCCCAATGATGTTTCTTATGATTATTTCTGTTTTCTCATCCAGTTGATTATCTATACGAAGCTCCATAAAATCCCTTTTCATTCTGATTAATGAGAGTAACCCTTTCTTCGCGGCGTCTTCGCTGGCTTCGCTAACTTCGCGGTTTTAAAATTTGTGAGTAAGGATCAGCTGCAGCACCCTTCTAAACAAAAATAGCCTTTAATAAATAAAAACAAAGAACGCTGATAAAGGCGCTTGCGGGAATGGTGACAACCCAAGAGAGAACAATCTCTCTTAGCATAGACAGATTTAGAGCAGAGAGGCCTCGTGCAAGTCCGACCCCCAGCACGGCTCCGACAAGACAATGGGTTGTGGAAACGGGCAACCCTAGCTTTGAAGCAACCAAAATGGTTGTGGCAGCGCCAAACTCGGCACAAAAGCCGCGTGTCGGCGTCAGCTCTGTAATTTTTTTCCCAATGGTTTCAATAACGCGCCAGCCCCATGTGGCAAGACCAATCACAATCCCCGCTCCTCCCATCACCAAAAGCCACGGAGGGATGATAGATGTTGCAGAAAGAGCTCCATTTTTAATTACGTCAAGGGCTGCTGCCACAGGGCCAATTGCATTGGCCACGTCGTTTGCTCCATGGGCAAACGCAACATAAGAGGCGCTTAAAATTTGTAAATAGACAAACATCTTCTCCACAAAGCTGTATTCAGACGATCTTTCTGCCAGGCCCGTCTCTTGCCGAAGAGCAGACGCCATCCCCTTCATCTCTCTTAACATCTCTCCAATGCGCTCCGAAGAAGCGGTTGCAGAGGAGGCCCTTACGCGCTGCAGATGTTTCATGGCCTTATCTAAGCTAAGGGCTGCGTAAGAGACTTTAGAAAGAGAGCGCATATACCCCCGAGGCAGAGGAATAAAACGTAAAATCATGTAACCGATAAGCGCTCCTAAAAGACCTATCCCCATAGATAGGCAAAGAGCGTAGGGTAGAGAGAGATGCACCTGAAAATTTTGCAGACCATTAAAAATAAGGCTGAGGGTAAATGTGCTAAAAACAATGAAGTAAAAAAAGGGGATAATCTGCCAGGCTGCCTCTATAGGATTTAAAGCGTAGAGAATTTTTTTCTGCACCAGGCTAAAAATAAGATAAGAGACAATGGCACTTAAAAAAGGGGAAA
>JACCDZ010546307.1_pt1 | contig 13015 bp, 10 predicted proteins | sample 7449551 | NCBI WGS metagenome assembly JACCDZ01 (sample SAMN15323452, study PRJNA562643) | freshwater metagenome | isolation source: river surface water | place: USA:Blue River Watershed | collected 2017-08-18
AATGATTATTTTACCAAAAGAAGAACTTTTATCTACAAAAGAAAACTTAGAAAAAGATTCACAAAAGTTGAATGAATTTATAATGGATGATCCACTATTTTTGGATTTACCAAAAGAAGAACAAGAAAATTGGAAATTTCTTTACAAAAGAATGTGCCAGTTTTTAGATGCAATAAATGTTACACTTACTAACCAAACTTAATTTTTTATTATGACAACAGAAGAAAAATTGGCAAAAGCCCAAGAAGATTTACAAAAATCTAAAGAAAAAAACGAAGAGCTTAAAAAGGAAAATGCTTCTTTAAAAAAAGAAAACACCGAACTGAAAAAATCTGCAGAAACTGATGCTAAAGAACTGGAAAGATTAGGAGAAGTAAATTCAGTTTTAGAAAAAGAAAAAACTGAAGCTGCAGAACTGGCTGAAAAATCTAAAAAAGAATTAGAAGATTACAAAGCTGAACATGAAAAATCTTTCGAAGAAAACAACAATTCAATTGTCGAAAAAAGAAAAACAGTTCGCGATTTCAATGAAAAAAGAAATGCTGCCAAGAAACTGACACAAGAATTTGTTAAAAATCTTGAAGATGTTTTATCAACAAAAGAAGAATAAGTTTCTTTAAAAATTGAATAAAAGACTAGGATGTATTTCTTAGTCTTTTTTTTATATTTTTGTTGTATGGTTACAGCAATAAAAAATCCTAAACATAAAGTAGAGATTCCCGATTTTGAAACTTTGAGTAAAAGTAAATCGTGGAACCCTAAATTATATCAGCCTTTGATATACAATGAGGAGATAAAAAGAAAAGCAGAAACATTATTGCCCGGAACATTAGAATATGATGATTTTTGGGATGAAATGGACTATTATTGCTATAATGGTTACAAACCAAAAGGAATGCCCGCTATTTCTGGAAGACATTTTTTTTATTTAAACTTCTGCCAAATTTTAAGATTATTGCCAGGCTCCAAGAGAAAAACGATGGGTGCTCCATTCTACAGAGATTTAGATCACTGGATTTTTCTTGAAATAGAAAACGCTATTAAAAATGGTTATGGATTAATTATCACAAAACCAAGACGTATCGGAATGTCTGAAATAGGTGTTGTAAATTGCGTATATGAAATGACTTTTTACCAATACAACAAAATTGGTGTTTGTGCAGGTAAAGAAGATAAGGCAGCAGAATTCTACCAAAAATTCAAAGATTCATTACAAAACATTCACGTTTCATACCGAAACAAAATAGGTATCAACAACTCTGACGAAGTTCAAGTTTATTACGAAAATACCGAAAACAAGCAAAAGAAAAAATACGGAATACAAAGTTTAGCTTACATGAAAACTATGTTTGCTGACTCTTCTGCTTTTGAAGGTGGTTCTTACTCTCTTGTAATTTTTGAAGAAGCAGGTCTATTTGAAAACCTCATCAAATCATATATGGCAACTAAGCCATGTTTCATGGAAGGAAATATTCAGTTTGGTTTACCACTCATTTTTGGTACTGGAGCCGAGATTGATGGAAACTCAAAAGGTTTCAAAGAAATGGCTACCAATCCACACGCTTACAATTTGAAAAAAGTTTTTATTCCAGCTTATATTTATTATCCCGGCGATGGTGAAGAAGATAAAAAGACTGGTAAAAAAATATCATTTTTTGATTACAAAAAAGGTGTTACTAATAGAAAAGCAGCGCTTAAATATATTCTTGAACAAAGAGAAATTGCTAAGCAATCTAAAGATGCTTACATCAAGCACGTTCAATCTTATCCTATTAACGAAAACGAAGTATTCTTATCTGACAAAGGTGGAGTATTAGACAAAATTCTTTTAAATTATCAGTTAGAACAAATAAATGGTGGTAATTCTCCAAGTCCTGTATTAAGAGGAAGATTAGACTGGGTAGACAGCGATGAAACTAAACGACTACTTTTAAGAGCTCACAACCTTAAAGAAAAAACAAAAATTAGAGTTAAGAACAAAAGTACCGTAAAATTTGTTGAAGATGAAAACGGTACAATTTGGAAAGATTCTAACCCTATAAACCCTAATATTCAGCATTTATCTTACAAACCAGATATAGGTGGTTGTGACTCTTATGATGATGAAGGTGATGAGAAAAATCAGCTTTCTTCTGGTTGTGTTATCGCATACAGATGTTTCTCCGGCCCAGGAAGAGAATTTAATAAACCAGTAGGAGTTTTACTTGAAAGAGGTGATGGTTCTTATGAAGATGATACTTTTTATGAAAACTCAGTAAAATTCTGTTTGTATTGGGATATGGAAATGTTAGTAGAACATACCAAAACTCACATTATCAGATACTTCAAAGATGTAGGAATGAGAAGTTATCTTAAAAATAAGCCAGATATTCAAGAAGGAAATATTGCCAATCATAGAAATGAAATCGGTGTAAAAATGCCTAAAGAAGTAAAAGTCATTGTTACCAAATTGCTTAAACTTGAAGTAAAAGAAAATATTGGTAAATACTGGTTTGAAAATATCATTCTTGATTTATTAGATTACGGATTTAAAAACACCGATATTTCTATGGCACTTGGTATTGCATTGTTACATAGAATGGATATCTTTGAAGAAGTAACAGAAGGAATTGAAATTTCATCTATTAGTAAAAATGAATTTTATCCAGAAAGGGGAAGTTATTATCAAGATCTTGATGGAACTTTAAAAATGCAAGGTGGAGATTTCGAATTTGAAATACAAGAATTTGACCACGAAAGAGATTTAAGTGAATCGGAATATGAAAGATATTTGGAAGAATACAGAAAAAGTATGACACCAGAAGTTAAAAAAGTCAAGCAGACAACCGATTTAGACGATGCTATATTGAACTTAATATTATCTGAACAAGGTAGATTAAATTAATAAAAATAAGTTATACATTTGCAAATAAGTCATTTAAGCCATGTTTTATAATTTTCCAGACCAAACCATACCAGAATCAAAAAAAGACGAAAAATGGCATCGCCAGCACATTCTTAATTTCGTTTCTTTTACTCGTTCATCAAATTACAAAGAACAAAAATTAGAAATTGAAAAACTGTATTATGCTTATGCTGCCAAAATACATCCTGCTGATGAAAATTTAATCAAAAAAACAATTACTGAAAGGTATTGTGATTTGAATTTGGGACCAGGGTATGATGTTTATCCTTTGATTGAAAACACAATAGAACAAATATTAGGTGATTATAGACTAAGACCATTAAGACTTTATGCTTTAACTCAAAATCCGGATGCAGTAGTTGGAAAATTAGATGAAATGTATGACGCTTTGCTTGAAAAAATAACAAGAAAAGTACATGCTGAAATTGAAGAAGAAGAAGGTTTATCAATTCCAACTGATAAGCCAGATATGAAGTTGCCGGAAAACGATGACATAGAATTTTTTAAAAATTACAGAACCAATTCTGAAAAACAAGCTGAAACTATTTTATATTTTCTTCTTGTTATCAAAAAAGAAAAAGAAAAAATTTATCAAGCTTTACTGCATTACCTCATCGCTGGAACGTGCTCAATGATTATGACAGTAAAAGACGGGCATCCGTCTTTGCACGTTCCTAATATTTTAGCTTGTGATTATGATACCAATCCTCACAGCGTTGTTCAAGATGATCCTCAGTATTATGCTTATACTGAATTCATAGGAATAAACGATATTTTCAACACTTATGATTTAACAAAAGAGCAAAAGGAAAAAGTAATCAAATATTCTACTATTTCCGCAAACAATTTGCAAGGTAAATTTGCTGATGATTGGTTTTTTAGAAATGGTAATGATTCTGAATTAAGAATTAGAACCATCAATTTAATTTGGAAATCTCGTATCAAAAGAAAATTCAAAAAATACATCAACAAGTCTGGTAACGAAGAAATGAAAATTCTTCCAGAAGATTATAGAGTTAGACCAAAAGAAAAAGACGACATTGTAGAATTGGATATAGAAAATCTTAGACATTGTACAATGATTGGTCCAGACATGGTTCTTGAATGGGGGCAACTTAAAGACCAACTTAAATGTATTGGAAACAAGAAAAAAAGATTTATTCACGTTGTTGGATTAAACGTAAATAATAACACTGGTACAAATACCGTAAGATCTATTGCAAAAAAATTGAAATTTCTCCAAGATTACGCTTCGGAGATTTTGTACGAAATCAAAATTGCAATGAGACAAGTAGATGGTGGAGTATTAGTATATGATTTATCTAACATTCCAAAAGAATGGATGAGATTAGGAATTACTAAAGCTATTGAGCGTGTAAATTACAGTATAAAAAAGGACAGAATCATGTTTATTAACTCGGCAGATAAAAAATCTACCGGTTATGCTTCATCAGTTCAATTATCGCAAAAAACAAGATTAGGAGACCTTACAGCGCTACTTGCTTTAATAGAAGATTTAGCACAAAAAGTTTCTGGACTTAATGGAGCCAAAACAGGACAATCAGCTGATTATGCAAAAACTGGTGTTGCTCAAATGAATATGCTACAATCAAGCGCAAGACTTGAAAACGTATATGGTCCTTTTGACACTTTTGTTGAAAAATTCTTAGAAAGAATTGTACTTAAAGCGCAACATCTTTACAAAGAAGGAGATATTTTCAATTACTATGCTGGAGACAACGGACTTCAATTCTTAAAAATAATGCCAGATTTCTTTATGGATGATTTAGGAATTACTCTTTCAGATCCACGTAAAGAAATGGAAGCTAAACAAATTATTTCACAAGCTGCATCTCAAATGCTTCCAAATATGCAAGATCCTCAAATGATTTTAGAAATGATTAAAATTCATTGGGCGGATAGTGCTTCCGAAGCAATTTCAATTTTAGAAAGAGGTGTTCAACAAATGAATAATGCAATGGAAGAAAGAGCTAAACAAGCACAAGCAGCTCAACAAGCAGAAGCAGAAGCTAAAGCTAAAGCAGAAGAAACTGAACTTTTGAAAGATAGAGAAAGAAATCAAACACAAGTTGCTGTTGCTAATATTTATGCTGACAACAAAACTCAATCAGACCAAATTAAAGAAACTAACGCCAATCTTAGAAAGGCTGCTGAAATTGAAGCGAAAATTCACGAAAACGTTCAGAAAAATAAAAATAAGAATGTTTTGAATGATAATTAAAAAAAAATTAATTTTGTTAAATATTAAAAAATAATTATGGATATTACAAATTCAGAACAAGGTATGGAAAACACATTTGACCAACCTATTCAAGTTCAATCTGAAGCATCAGATGAACTAATTCAATATGAAGATTTTTTCTCATCATCGAATTATAATGACGAACATGAACAAGCAGAATCAACAGAAAATACTGATGATAACGCTGCTCCAGTAATTAATTTTGATGATACTGATGATGAACCTAAAGGAGATGAAAATCATCAAAATAATAATCCTAATCAAATTAATTTTGAAGATGATGCTGCTCCTGCAGAAGAAGATGATATTTTCAAAGAAGAAGAAGCTATCGAAAAACTTAAAGCATTAGGTTATGATGTAAAAAAAGATGAACCTCAAAATGCTTTCGAAGCAAAACAAGTTCAAATTCAAAGTATAGACCAAATAATTTCCGGATTGGAATCATATTTAGGCTATGATGACATGGAACTTTGTAAACAAAAAGCTATTGAAGATTTAAAAGCTGATTACAAAAAAACAGGTAGAGAAGGTTTAATCAATACGGAAGAATTCAAATTAGAATTGGAATCTACAATTCAAGAATATGAGTACAATCCAAGATTGACTAAACTTGAAGCAAATACTATTAGAAATGACATCAACAATTACATCAATCAAAAAAAATCAGAAAAACAAGGTATTGTTGCCGAAGTAGAAAGAGAAAAAGCTGATAGAATAAAACAAAACAGACTTTCTCTACAAAACAAAATGACTTCTTTTGCCAATAAAAATTTATTTGGTAACAAAGTTGATGAAGACATCGTAAAAAATTCATACAAAAAAATAGTTTCCGGGGATTTTGCAAAAAAAATCAACGAGGATCAAGAACTCCAAGCCGAGTTTGCTATATATCTTGAACTTAAAGACAGAGGTCTTATTTCAAGTTCTGGAAAAGCAACCTATGGAGAAGGAGTTGCAGATGCCGTAAACGCCTTAAATGGTCAAAACGTAAAAACATCAGCAACACCTCTCGACAAAACTGTGTCAAGACCAGGAGCAGGAAATTCAATTATTGATCGTATCTCTAAATGGGGTGCTCGTACTGAAGTAAAATCCGAAGGAAAAAAATAGCAAATAATAATTAGACAGCTACACCAAAAAAGAATTGACAGGTCATAACGAATTTGATGTAGTAAAAAATTTCCACTATTGGCAGGCTAATTAAGGAGAAAAGGTCTTATTGTTATTTCAATTTTAACCTTAAAAAAAATTTACAAATGTTATTTAAATCATTACCAGAAACGTACAATCCTCAAATTCACACAGAGGAAATGTCGCTAGCCTTACAAATGAATAAGGCTCCAGAAGTACACAAAGGTGTACTTTCAAGATTCGAAAAATACACTAAACTTTCTTCTTGGCTTATGCACACTGGAAGAATTGATGGTGGTGTACAAGCCGGATTAATCAAAAGACCTGCCGGAGAATTACATGATAATGCTTATCGTGTACAATACAAAGGTTTAAACATCCTTCCTGCTTACGCAATGGGTGGTATCGTGTTAGGTAAATGGCATGACACTGACGATATGACGTTAGTAACTTCTGCTACTTACGCTAATGGTGTAACTGCTGCAACTGTAAAAACTGATGTTTCTTTCTCTATTGCAGTAAAACACGAACCTGAAAACGGAATTTTCGGAGATAAGTTCAATCCTTCTGATTCCATCAAATTAAATGGTGGTCTTGGTATTATGTTATTAATCCAAAGAGTAAGAAGAGCATCTACTAACGACCATTACATCTTAGATGGTAAAGTTGTTGGTAAAGCTAAAGATTGGGATCCAACTCACGTTGCTGAAGATACCGTTCTTACAGAGGGTGGTAACTATCAAGGAGAAGGTTCAATGACCGGTTATCAAAGAGAGAGACAAGTTTATTGGGAAATTTTCTACTCGTTCATTTCTCGTTATACTTTAACTTTCACCGGAAACTCTTTAGACCAAAGAAGAGTTGTTTGGACTGACACCGACAGAGGTGGTGCAATGAAAGGACCAAACGGAACAGGTTTCTGGCAATTTGAAAAAGAATGGGAAGCTGATGAAATTTTTGCTATTTTCTTAGAATTAGCATTAAGATTCTCAGTATCTTCTATGGATCCTTCAAGCCACGAATGGTTCCAAAAATCAGGAAGTAACTTGCTTTCTTCTGGTGGATTTAACCCACAACAAGGTATTTTCCCACCAAGAACTCCAGATGGTTGGATTGAGCAAATCAAAGACACCATTGATATTTCTTACGATCCAAACACAGGTTTAGATCCGTTCATGGTACAAGCTATTATGGCTGTATTAGCAGCGAACTCACCTGCTGGTTCACAAGGTAACGAATTTGTTATCATCGGTGACATGATTGGTTTTGTAAACTGGGATAGAGCAATGAAAAAAGCAATGGTAGGTGCTAACATCAGTCAGCAAGGTGCTGTTGGTACAACTAACGTTGTGTATGACATTAGTTCTCAAAAAGAAATCAGCTTAGGTTTCAATGTAACTAAATATCATTATTTAGGTAACGAAATCACTTTCTTACAAGATGAATTGTTCAACCATCCGGGATTATTCGCTAGAAGCGGTGGTCTTCCGGGAACTGGTAACTTGTTTATCTTGAACGTAACTCCGGTAAACGGTGTATCTAACTTCGAACTTTTTGCAAGAGGTCAAGGTAGATTCTTCAAGAAAAAATATGTAGATGGAATTCACTCATTAGATCCGGGTAGAGATAGCGGAAACACTGCTTCTTCTGGTTTTGATGGTGCATTTGTTCACTATTTAGCAGAACTTTTCCCAGTGATGTATTACAAAAATACATGTGCTGTAATTAGAGCTAACGCTAAATACAACGGTGGTTTACTTTCTGGCGCTGCTGGATTACAAAACTTCCCATCTGTTACTTACTAACATTAACATAAGCTCTGAGGGGATAACCCTCAGAGTTTTTAAAATTTTATAATTATGTCAATATCAAGAGATCCTATTGAATTCGGTGGTAAAAAAGTTTCATTGCATGGAAAGTTCAGATTAAGAACAAACAAACCTGCAGAAAAACTTCACATCACAAATATCGATGCGTTTATTCCTTTTGGAAAAACGATTGATGACAAAGTATATTTCTATGATCAAACAGGCAAAGTGCCTTTTTTATTAATTTCTAAAAAAGACACAATTTTCAATCCAGATTTGAAAGATGTAGATGCTAAAAACGTAACAACCTTAATTCAACATCCAAATGTTAGATTAGAGGATATGACTGAAGCAGAACACATGGAATTGGCTAGAAGAGGTCTAAAAAAAGAAAATCCAGAATATACTTTGGTAAATTTAGACAAAGCCATTATCGACAAACATGAAGAAGAAGTCGAAATGATTGAAATCAAGTATTTGATTACAAACAAGAAAAAACATTTAGGCAAGAAAAAACTCATGTACATTGCTTCTGCGTTAGGTCTATCAACTCGTTCTGAAATTTCAGAAGAAAAAAGATACATTACTTTCCTTGAACAAGCTTTAATCAAGTTTTTAGAAGGTAATGAGAAAAAAAGAAAAGAGTTTTATCTTTACTATGAAAAGATTGAACAAGCAGAGCTGCTATACTTCATCAACGAATTTATCGCATTAGAATACGTACAGAATTTTGGCGGTATTTACAAAGTTAATGATGTACCAGTAGGCTTTAAAATTCCAGATATTATTGATTGGTTTGCAACCAATGAAGATGTCTACAAGGGATTAAAATTGAAAGTACAAGAATTCCATTCTAATAAAGTAACATCTTAAAATGGCTTACACAGTTTCATATTGTGATAGATTCATGGATGAACTACTAGACAAGATGGGTAGCGATTATTTTCCGTTACCCATCAAGTTGTCTAGGTTTGAAAGTATCACTTTAAATTTCATTAGGGAGAGCTCTACTTTTTTAGAAGCTACCCAAGAATTGTCTGATGATATTGTAGAATTATCAAACTCTAAAACAATAAACATTGGTGCAAAAGACCAACTGTATATGGGTAAAAAGTTTTACAAAATACCTTATCCTTCTGATTACATCAGATTGTTAAATGTAGTTCCTTTTCCATCATCTAACGGAGAATACGTTTTAAATAACAATTACGATATTCAAATCTATAAGATTGGTAATTTTGCTAAAAACGAAAACAATCCTTTCAGACAAGCTACCGGAAAAAATATTAATATTTACAGAATAGATGGTTCTGTTTTAATTGATACAGACCAACCGGTAACTCATGCAAGTTTTACTTATCTCAAAAAACCAACATTTGGAAAAAACCCAAATGATATCATGGTAAATCTATCAGATTTAACTGTTGATAAATTAATGCAAAAAACATGTGTTTCTTTAAGAGCAACTACATCTGATCAAGATACAGCATACATGGATGAATACGTTGAACGCCAAGGGCAAAAAATTAAATAAAAATGACCGAGTGGGAAATCATATATTCATTACTTGAAACTATAAGAGATAATGAAATAAACGATGATGATAAGATGTCAGTAGATTATCTTCGTCATGTTTTGTATTCGTATCGTGCTGATTCAATAAAAAACGACCATGAAATGTCGGAAGAGATATTCCAAGAGTATAAGTTGATATTTGAAAAAGATAATCAACTTTTTGTGGCAAAAAACCTTCCAGATATCATTTATGATAAATCAAGATATGGAATTTCTATTTTGGATATGTATGGAACAGAACTTCCAGTAGTCAGCAAAGAAGAAGCTGTAAATTCACAAAAATCAAAAATGTATGTTCCACCATACATTGCATACATTCAAAATCAAAGAATTTACGTAAAAATCAATCAAGAAAGCCTTAATACAAAGTCGACAGAAATGCAAAATTTATACACTATTTTGAATGGTCCAACAAAAGAATTATCAATTAGTTGTATATTAGCAAAACCAACGGATGGAGTAAATTACGATTGGAAAAAAACACCTTTTCCTTTCTATACCAACAAGTTAAACACAATAAAGCAAAATATATTAAGAAGAGAATTTGGTATAATGCTTGAGGTTAAAAAAGATGATATTCAAAATGCTAGAGCTGATAACATAATTTATCAAGATGAGTCAAAATTGTATAAATGATTTCACTGAGAAAATCAATAACAATTATCTCTGCAGGGAGTTTAATTTAACAAAAATCCCAAAAAAACATAAATCACTTGGTAAAAAGGTAAGAGACCGTCAAATATCACAAAAAGATTACAATGCGATTACGCAAAAATTCTTTGATATTTATTATAACGAGTTGTATTACCTTAATAAGCCAAGTTATTTTTTTTTAGGGGGATTTCTCCAAAAAAAGAGATCAAAGCCTGGAGTAAGAAAAGTTGGAAAAGGAGTTGGTCAAGAAAGAAAGAAAATACATGTAGAATTTCCAATTACAATATCATGGACTGATTTATTTTTTTTAAATCAAAAAGAAAAACAAATCAAGTACATTAAAACAAAAGGTTCTACCAGTAGAGTATCTAGAATCGAAAAAGAATGGAACAAAACAAATAATTTTTATGATTTAGAATCAATATGAAAACTTACGCATCATTTTACGATATTGTTGAAGGAGTAAAGCAAGAAACAGGTATTACAAATCTTGTTAATAAATACAATGAGATAGTAAAACTTATTGTACGCGCTGAAAGAGATATAAACCCTTTTTCGGGGCACTTTATAAAAAAAACAGTAAAGTATACCAAAGGAAGCACAAACTTCTCTGGAACCGCAATTAAAACACCTTCTGACCTTATTGAGGTTATTAAAGTGTATGACAAACATGAATATACTCGAAAACCAATTTCATCAAAATTTTCAAACACTCAAAGTCACATACTTCTTTGTAACAATACTGTAAATCCAGTTGCTGTTTTATCATATTGGGCGATGCAGATGAATGGTGAAGGTTATCCATTTGTTCCATATACACATTTTGAAGCTGTGGTTTCATTTATAGTATGGAAGTTTTATTCTCAAAGAGCATTTCAAGATGCTGGAGCCCAAAACGCCAAAATGATTTACCAAAACAATTATGAAAATTTTGCAAAAGCAGCTTTAGGTTCAGATTTTTTTCCTACTGATGAAAATTTAGAAGGAATTAGAGCACAACAAATAACTCAGAAATTTTTAGAAATTACTTGTCAAGATGATTGTTTTTGTAGTTGTTCTTTGATTGATGATGATTCTCCTGAAAATCCTAACCCAGATCCGGAACCAAATCCAAATCCAACAAATAACATGAAAATAAAATATTGGCAAGAAAATTCTATTGTTCAAGAGATTTTTCCAGAAGATGTCACAACAGAATTTTTATCAGATAAACAATCTATTTCTTATGCTCAATTTTCAGCAGGAGTTTATTTTACTGCTTCTTATGTTGGAAGATATGGTTTAGCAATAGAAAACGGACCATCTACACCGGATTCAATTGTAGATATTTTAGGTGCAAGTATTAAAGATAGTGTAAACTATCAGTATTATTCTGATAAAAAACTTTTGGTAATTATTTCAAAAAACTTTATAACTCCTGGTTCATTTTTATTAAAACTAACTTAATATGTCAACAAACGTATCTCAAAGCTATAATGTTTTAGGTCAAGCGCCACTTGATGCTAAACTTATTTTTAAAAATAAACAAGCATTTATTGATCACACTGTGAACAATGAATTTTTTGCTTTTAATTTTTATAAAGGAATGTTGGTTTATTTTCAAGAAGAAGAAACTTTCTTTATTTGGGAATTAGCTTATTCTCCAATATACGAGCAAAACAATAAAGTTCTTGAAAATAATTTTGTTTATCCTTTAGGAACTGTCTATAATGGTTTAGATTACTCTGAAAAAGCTTTCAATCTAATAGAAATTCCTATTAATAAGTCAAATATAGGTCAGTGGAATAACGAAACTTCAGATGAAAAAACTTTGACAATAGTTGTAGATGAATCTACTATTTCTAATGTTTTTGTTCCAGAACAAATTACAGAAATTTGGCCTCAAGCAGAAAAAATTTCATTTATTGATGGAAACATTAATGGAATTAAATTTCAAGGAAAACAAATAAAATACAATGAAGAATTTTCTTTATTAGATTGGGATCAACTGACTTATGAAATTTGGAATCCAGATGCAGCTTACATTCAAAACGCTAAAATGAAAATTGTAATGATTGGTGAAAACATCGATTATACTCAATATGAAAATAGAATTTTAGCTAATTCATTTACTGAAGCAAAGATTATCCATGAAACAGTTTCAGCAAAAAATAAAAATTCAATTTATTTTCTTAATGAAGAAAATTCTTTTGATATTTTGATTGTTGATAAATTTTTTGTTGTTAAAAAAGCTTCTGATTTTTTTGCAAAAAAAGATGCTTCTAATTTATCTACTTACTCTGTAAATTGGAGAACAGCTTTAGATTTATATTCTAGACATCAAATTGATTTAAAAAATAATGAGCAAGATGATAGATTAACAGCTATTGAGGGTGATAATATTAATCAATATGATTTAATTAATGATTTAAACAGTGAACTAGATTCTGAAAGAGCTAGAAATGATGCCCAAGATAGTAGATTAGAAAATCTTGAGGGGATTAATTATACTTGGTCTCCTACAAATAGAGCATTAACTTTATTTGATAATAATGGAAATCAGTTATCTCAAGTATCTTTACTTTCTTTAGATAATGAGGGTACGGACATTAGATACAATGCTTCTACTTTATCTTTGGAGTTATATAATGCAGATAATGAATTGTTAGATAGCATTCCTGTTTCTTCTTTTATAGGTTC
>JACCDZ010000683.1_pt1 | contig 13009 bp, 12 predicted proteins | sample 7449551 | NCBI WGS metagenome assembly JACCDZ01 (sample SAMN15323452, study PRJNA562643) | freshwater metagenome | isolation source: river surface water | place: USA:Blue River Watershed | collected 2017-08-18
GCAGGTTGCCTTCGGCTCGTCCTATATCAATGACTTCGTGCGCAATGGTCGCGTACTGAAAGTGATTGACCAGGCCGATGCACCGGAGCGCATGCTGCCGGAAGACATCATGCAACTGCGGGTACGCAATACGGCCGGCACCATGGTTCCCTTCTCTACGTTTGCGACCTCGAAGTGGGTGATGGGCTCGCCGCGTCTGGAGCGTTACAACGGCTTCCCTTCGGTGAAACTGGCTGGTTCCACGGCGCCGGGCAAGAGCACGGGTGAGGCCATGGATGAAATGGAAAAGCTCGCCAGACAATTGCCGCCCGGTTTCGGTTTTGAATGGTCGGGTCAGTCTTATGAGGAGCGCCTCTCCGGTTCGCAGGCGCCCATCCTCTATGCCCTGTCCATCCTCATTGTATTTCTGGTACTGGCGGCGCTTTACGAATCCTGGTCGATTCCTTTCGCCGTGATTCTGGTGGTGCCGCTGGGTATTCTCGGTGCGGTGCTGGGCGTCACCTTGCGTGGCATGCCGGATGATGTGTATTTCAAGGTGGGCCTGATCGCGATTGTTGGTCTCTCTGCGAAGAACGCGATTCTTATCATCGAGTTTGCGAAAGACCTGCAGGCGCAAGGCAAGAGCGTGCGTGATTCGATTCTGGAAGCGGTGCATCTGCGCTTCCGTCCCATCCTCATGACCTCCATGGCCTTCATCCTCGGTGTGATGCCGCTGGTGTTTGCCAGCGGTGCCGGCTCTGCCAGCCAGCGCGCCATCGGCACCGGCGTGATGGGCGGCATGATTACCGCCACCTTGCTTGCCATCTTCTTTGTGCCGGTATTCTTTGTGCTGGTGCGTAACTTCTTCAAGGGCAGTGAACGCCAGCGCAAGCTGTATGCGCACGAGTTCGAGAAAGAAGATGAAGCGCACAAGGATGATCCCAGGATTTGATGTCGGTATCTGATCATCAGCAGTAAAACAAAAGCCCGGATTTTTCCGGGCTTTTGTTTTGGCGCCTGCTCTGGTCGCCTGCGGGCAGACCAGAGACGGCATCATCACGATGGATGAGCGTTGTATACGAGGCCATGGGCTTTATTCTTCTGTCATGAAAAATTGTCACTCTCACTGCCGCCTGAAGTGGCGAGGCTGCTCGGCTTTCCTGCTTGCCTTGCTACTTTGTAGTGTTGCTGCGCCCGTGGCGGCCGCAGAAAAAGACCGCCCTTGCACGCCCTTGGTGAAAGCGGTGCGGCCGGTACCAGCGGCAGCCAGTGAAGAATTCACCCTGGCTACACAAAATTTGCAGCGTCTTTTTGATGACGAGGCTGGTGGCCGTGGTGATGTGGTTTCGTCGGCGGTCTATCAGGAAAAGCTGGGAAAGCTGGCAGCGCAGGTGAGTGATGTCCTGCGCAATCCGCATGTACTGGCGGTGCAGGAGGCAGAAAATATCCGCGTGCTTGAGGATCTGGCGGCGCGTATCAAGACGCGTGGCGGACCAGCGTATAAAGCGTTTTTGCTGGAGGGTAATGACTACGGCGGTATTGATGTGGGCTTTCTGCTGCGCAGTGATATCGAGGTGCTGGGCGTTGAGGCTCTGCTAAAGCAGCGCAAGCTGGACCGGAATGCGCTGTTTGACCGGCCACCCTTGCGCCTGCTGCTCAGGCTGAAATCGGGTCGCGAGCTGGCGGTGATCAATGTGCATCTGAAATCCCTGCGTGGCTCCGACGATGAAACCGTGGCCAAAAAGACAGCGCGTAAACGCCAGCGTCAGGCCGAAGTACTGGCAGAGTGGCTGACAGCAGAGCTGGCCATGCATCCGCAACAAGCCTTGGTTGTGCTGGGTGATTTCAATGCTACGCCGGACGGTTTGGGTGGTGTGGATGTGCTCGGGCAGATTCAGGCCAGCGGTTTGACGGATGTGGATGAACGTCTGCCTTTACCTGAGCGTTACAGCTATGTGCATGACTGCCGCGGTGAAGCACTGGATCATGTATTGGTGAGCTCGGCCGTGTTGCCCGCCGTGAAGGCAGTGGCGGCCAGCCGTGGCAATGCGGGCGTGCATCGCAAGGCCAGCGCACATGAGGCGCTGCGCAGCGCCGATCATGATGGTTTTGTGTTGCATCTGCTGATGGATTGAACGAGGGAAATCATGGGCGTGTCAGTGGAGTATGTGGAATACCTGCGTGATCTGTTGCGCCCCTTGGGTGCTATCCGTCTGCGTCGGATGTTTGGTGGCTACGGGATTTATGCCAATGATCTTTTCTTTGCGATCGTGCTGGATGAGCAGCTTTACCTCAAGGTGGATGCGCTGACGCGGCCGGCTTTTGAAGCGGCCGGGCTGGAAGAATGGGTGTATGAAAAAGACGGCAAGCCGGTCCACATGAACTATTTCCGGCCGCCCGACGACATTTACGATGAGGAAGACAGCCTGCGACCCTGGGGCCGGCTGGCACTGGATGCCGCTTCGCGTGCGCGCAAGCCGGTGAAGAAAGCCGCTGCAACGCAGCCGGGAAAGACGGTGAAAAAAGCATCGGATAAAAAAGGGGCAGCCAAAAAAATGGCCACGCCGCGCCAGCGCACAGGAAAATCAGCATGAGCGAGAAGTCTTCCCGCGAACATGAGCTGCAGCTGCGTCGCGAAAAGGTTCGCGAGCAGTTGTTTGTCCGGCCCGGCCGGGAATACCAGCCTTCAGATCATTACAACGGCCGGCACTTCCATAATCTGGGGCGCAATGCGCGTGGTCTGGGCGATGTCTTTACCTGGCTGCGCACCCGCAAGCCCTCGAAGTGGCCGGCCTGGGAAGAAAATTCACCCTTCCCGCTGCCGCGTGCCCGTCATTCCACGCAGCTACGTGACTGGCATGCCACCTTCATCAATCACGCCACCGTGCTGCTGCAGATAGGCCCTTACAATCTGCTTACCGATCCGGTCTGGTCTGAGCGTGTCAGTCCTTTCAAAAATCTGGGGCCCAAGCGTGTACGCCCGGCGGGTGTGGCGCTGCAAGACCTGCCGCCGATTGATGTGGTGTTGCTCAGTCATAATCACTACGACCATATGGATCTGGCGACATTAAAGTGGTTGGAGCAGCGCGATCATCCGCATGTGGTGACGGGGCTGGGTAATGCCGCCATCCTGCATGCCAATGGCGTCAAGCATGTGACCGAGCTGGATTGGTGGCAGTCCGTCCTGCACAAGGATTTGAAAGTCCATTTCACACCGGCCCAGCATTTTTCCGGGCGCGGTGTGCGCGATCGTGATCTCACGCTCTGGGGCGGGCTCTGGGTGGAAACCGAAGCAGGCTCGGCTTTCTTTGCCGGTGATACGGGTTATGGCGGACATTTCCGCGCCATACGCGAACGTTTGGGCGAGCCGCGTCTGGCGCTGCTGCCGATTGGTGCTTATGAGCCGCGCTGGTTCATGAGTCCGGTGCATATGAATCCGGAAGATGCCGTGCTCGCGCATCGTGATCTGCAGGCACGCGAATCTTTGGCCATACATTTCAATACCTTCCAGCTCACGGATGAATCCATAGGCCAGCCTGTGCTCGATCTGGCTGCGGCGTTGCAGAAGCACGGTATGGACGCCGCCAGTTTTCTGGTATTGAAAGAGGGCGAGGGACAAAAAATCTAGAGGCCGCAACCGGGCCTTGGTATCAAGGAGCTCTGCCCATGGATGCGCTGCGTGAACTTCCGGAAACGGCTTTTCTTTTCATCAGCCTCATGGGCACGCCGCTCTGGTTCTGGCTTTTCTTTCTCGCCATCGTCATCACCTTGCTGGTGATAGACCTCGGCATCCTCAATCGCGATCACCATGAAATCGATGTAGCCAACAGCCTCAAGCTGTCGGCGTTCTATATGTTCATCGCCTTCTGTTTTGGTGCCTGGATCTGGTGGGAATCGGGCAGTAGCCGGGCCATGGAGTACTACACGGGCTATCTCGTGGAGTTGTCACTGTCCATGGACAACCTCTTCGTGATGGCGCTGGTATTTTCCTATTTCGGTATTCCGCGCAGCCACCAGCATGATGTGCTGTTCTGGGGCATCATCGGCGTCATCATTTTTCGCGCCATCATGATTGGCCTGGGCGCTGCGCTTATCCACCGCTTCGAGTGGATACTTTATGTGTTCGGGGCTTTTCTGGTCCTCACTGGCATCAAGATGCTGCTGAGCCGCGAAGACGACAAGCCCGACCTGGAAAACAACCGTGCCCTGCAGTTCCTGCGCCGTCATCTGCGCGTGACCACCGATCTGCATGGCCATCATTTTTTTGTGCGACGTTCTATGCCGGGGCATGAAAGGCCGCTGCTTTTTGCCACGCCGCTGTTTCTGGCATTGATCGTCATCGAGTTTGCCGATCTGGTGTTTGCCGTGGACAGCGTGCCGGCGGTGTTTTCCATCACCACGGATACCTTCGTGGTCTACACCTCGAATATCTTTGCCGTGCTGGGCCTGCGCTCGCTGTATTTCGCGCTGGCTGCGCTTCTGCATCGTTTTATTTATCTGCAGGTGGCGCTGGCGGTGGTATTGGTCTTTATCGGCGGCAAGGTTTTCCTCGCCAATATCGTTGGCAAGATTCCGCCGGCAGTTTCCCTCTCTGTCACCTTTGGCATTCTCGCGGCCGGCATTATCTTTTCCCTGCTGCGTACGCGCGATGAGACGGGGCCTGTCTCCTGAGGGCGGTCCGGGCAATAAAAATGCGGGCCAGGCCCGCTTTTTTATTGCATCAGAGGTCAGTGCTTATGGCGATCCGGTCTGGCTGTTCAGCCGCGCCACCATTTTTTTGGGAATTACATAGTTAACTCCCTAAACACTTCGTCATTCCCGCGAAAGCGGGAATCCTGGTGTTTAAAGCCCATGCTAAAACCATGAGATTTCCGCTTTCGCGGGAATGACGGACTAAACAGGGGGCAAGGGAGTTAACTATGTAATTCCCATTTTTTTTGGCGCCGCCAACGGCCAGCTTGCTTCCTCGGTGAGGCAGTCGGGGGCGCGCACGCCGCCCGGGATGGGCTTGGAATTGAGGTCCGTGCGGCTGCAGGCGGTCAGCAAAATGGCGGCCAGCGGGGAGGAGAGGGCGCAGGCATTATCAGAAGCACTCTGTGGCTGAGGCATGGCCATAGCTGCCAGTGAGCTTGGTGTGGGTATTCACTTACTCGGAATAACCTGTCAGAAAAGGAGTGAGTGATGCCGATGACCTTCAAGTCGGCCGGGGCATAAAATCAGGACTTGTCACTAGACGGTCGGTCTACTAGAGTCGCGACCATGAACACGCCAGCCGATACCCCTTCGACCAAGCGCGAGCCCCGGCCCGATACCCGGGAGCATCTGCTTGCCACCGGCGAGGTGGTCATACGCGGCAAAGGTTTTGCGGCCGTGGGCCTGGCTGAAATCCTGGCCGAGGCCGGCGTGCCCAAGGGCTCCTTCTATCACTACTTCAAATCCAAGGAAGCTTTCGGTACCGATATGCTGCAGCGCTATTTCCGCGCTTACGGTCAGCAGGTGCAGCAAGTGCTGGGGCGTTCCGGCGGCACGGCGCGCGAGCGTCTGCTGGATTACTACCGGCGCTGGGCCAGTCATGAGGCCGGCAACTGCCAGCAGGCCTGTCTCGCGGTAAAGCTTTCCGGAGAAGTCGCCGACTTGTCCGAGCCCATGCGCGAGGTGCTGGCTGATGGCATGCGCCGCGTCGAGCTGTATCTGGCCGAGACCATACGCAAGGGGCAGGCCGAAGGTTCGCTGCATGCGGAGCTGGATGCCGATACCTTGGCGCCTGCGCTTTACACGCTCTGGGTGGGTGCGGAATTGCTGGCCAAGGTGCAGCGCTCTTCGCGGCCCTTGCAGCAGGCTTTGCAGCAAACCGAGCTCATGCTGCGGCCGGCCTGAAAAGATTTTTTGCTGCTGCAATGCGGTGCTGTTGGTTTGTGCAAGAACTGAAATACGCGACACAAAGAATGAATGGCGTCAGCCATTTTTTTGAAATGCTGACTAGACGATTGGTCTAGTCGCCTCATGAAGTCAGGAGTCTCCCATGTCCGGCAAGCTGTTTACCTCGTTCAAGAGTGGTGCTTTCACCTTTCCCAATCGCGTCATCATGGCACCGCTCACCCGTATGCGCGCCACGCCGCCCGGTGATGTGCCCAATGAGCTGATGCAGACCTATTATGTGCAACGCGCCAGTGCCGGTCTCATTGTTGCCGAGGCCACGCAGATTTCGCCGCAGGGCAAAGGCTATATGGATACCCCGGGCATTTATTCGGCCGAGCAGGTACAGGGCTGGAAGAAAATTACCGACGCCGTGCACGCCGCTGGTGGCCATATCGCGCTGCAGCTCTGGCATGTCGGCCGTGTTTCCCATCACAGCCTGCAGCCCGATAAACAACTGCCGGTTTCTGCCTCCGCCATTCCCTACCAGAATCGCACCACGGTGCGTGGTGAAGACGGCAAGCCGCAGCGCGTGGATTGCGATACTCCGCGTGCGCTGGACGCTTCGGAAATTCCCGGCATAGTCGAAGACTACCGCCGCGCCACCGTGAATGCCCGCGAAGCCGGTTTCGATATGGTGGAGGTGCATGCTGCCCATGGCTATCTGCTGCACCAGTTCCAGGCGACTGAAAGCAACAAGCGTGAAGATGCTTACGGGGGTTCGCTGGAGAACCGTGCCCGCTTTACGCTGGAAGCCATTGATGCCGCGATTGCCGGCTGGGATGCGCAGCATGTGGGCGTGCGTATTTCTCCGCTGGGTACCTTCAATGGCCTCAATGATGCTGACGGTCTGGAAATGGGCCTTTACCTTGCGCGTGAATTTGCCAGGCGCGGTATTGCCTATCTGCACCTCTCCGAACCGGATTGGGCCGGTGGCCCGGCACACACCGACGAATTCCGTCAGGCCCTGCGTGAAGCTTTCCCGGGCACCATCATAGGCGCCGGCAACTACACCACAGAAAAAGCGGAAACCCTGCTGGAAAAAGGCTTTATTGATGCCGCCGCGTTTGGCCGCCCCTTTATCGCCAATCCGGATCTGCCGGTGCGCCTGAAGCAAGGCTCCGAGCTGAATCAGGTGGTATCAGCCACCTTGTATGGCGGTGGGGCTGAAGGCTATACGGATTATCCGGCTCTCGCTTGAGTCGTTTTTCACCGCAATAAAAAAGCCGGCATCAGCCGGCTTTTTTATTGCGTATTGGCAGGGCGTGCATCAATCACGATGACGTTCACGCCGGTTTCGAGGGTGGCTTTCAGAGCCCAGGAGTCGGTCTCAAAGGCGGGCTTGTGTGGCTTGCCTGCCTGCCGGCTGCAACAAGGAAAGCCATCGCCAGCAGCCTGTGACTTTTTCAGTTCAAAAGCGCATCGACTGCGCGGGCTGCACTCTGGCAAGCGCCTTCCATGGTGGTGGTCCAGTCGGTACGGGTCCAGTCGCCGGCAATGGCGAGTCCTGCAACACTGGTTTTCTGCGGCGGACGCACACCCGCTGTACCGGGGCGCTGCGCAAACGTGGAGTTGGGCATGCGCACGATATGACTGTGCACCACCTTGGCATCACGGGCCTTGGGATAATAGCGGCGCAGCATCTCCATCTGGGTTTCCACGATTTCTTCGTTGCTGCCCTTGATGAGCTCGTAAGAGGCGGAAACGGTGGTGGAGTAAAACCAGTTCTTTGCGGGGGAGCGGCCATGCATTTTCTGGCGGTCCCAGACTTGCTCCAGCACACCTTCGCCTTCGAAGAGGACTTCGCCCCAGTCTTGCATGCCGATATCGCGGTCCAGATAAAGGTTCACGCTGACAATCGGGACGGCAGTCAGGGCTTCCACGGCGCGGTAATAAATATCGCGATCCGGCAACTGGTCCAGCAGGCCTTTCACCTGCCAGATGGGCACGGCACAAATCACGGCGTCGGCGCTGAGTTTTTCATCATCGAGCAGGGTTACACCCTGCAACTTGCCATCGACCACATCAATCGAGCGCACGGGCGCGCGCGTGCGGACTTTCACGCCGTGCGTGGCAAAGAATTTTTCGGCACTGCTGACAAAAAGCGTATCGAGATCGACCGTGGGGTAACCAATCGAAACCGGTGTGCGCATTTTTATGGCCTGACGTACGCCGGTCATGAGCAGGTCTGCTGGTACCTTGGCCGAAGAAATGGTGGGTCTGTCACCGGTCAGGCCGATGACAATGCCATCCCACAGCGCCTTGCGTGCCGATTCCGGCATGCCGATGCGGCGAAACCATTCATCTGCCGTGATGTCATCCAGATCCTTGGGCTGGCGTAGGGCATCACGGAACAATTTGGCTTGTGCACGTGCCGTGCGCAGTTTGTCGAGGCCGGTGACGCCGGGCAGATCGCCGATGGCGGCGCGCAGGCCGTCCACGCCCCAGAAGGAAGAACGCCGCACGGCGCCGCCGGGCATGCGTATGGACATATGGCCAGGGAAATTCACGTGCTGGCGGGTGCCGACGCTGTCCAGATAACGGAAAACATTTTCATAACCACTGGCAAAAACGTGCTGACCATTGTCTGGCACATCGTCGACTTCTGGCTGCGGGATGGCGATGGTGCGGCCGCCAAGGGCGCCGCGCCGCTCCAGCAGGGTGACTTCATGGCCGGCCTCTGTCAGCCATACCGCCGATGCCAGGCCCGAGAGTCCGCCGCCTACCACGATGCATTTCATGTCCGTATGCCTGTCAGCAATTGAAGAGGCGGGAGAAATAGCGCAGGCGGGCCGGAGCGGCAATGGCAGGCAGCAGGCAAAAAGCTTGGCCGGAAATGATGCGGGGAAAACGAAGGATTTTCAGCTTTTGCGCAGGCCGCGCGTATTGACGAATTCCGTGGCACGGGCGCGCAGCTGGCCGCAGCCGCCCTCTACATCCTGGCCGGCGCTGTTACGTACCTTGGTGAGTACGCCGCGGCTATTGAGATGGCGCACAATTTCTACAATGCGCTCTCCTTCCGGGCGCTGATAGTCATCGCCTTCCATACTGTTGAAGGGAATTACGTTCAGTACGGCATATTTGCCTTTGAAGAGCGGCACGATGGCATCGAGCTCGTCATCACCATCGTTCACGCCTTTCAGCAAGGTCCATTGCACCTGTATCGGATAGCCCGTAAGGCGGGCGTAGCTTTCCCCCAGCTCCAGTAATTCAGCGGGCGCAATTTTCGGCGCTTTCGGCAAAAGATATTCGCGCAGATCGGCCTTGGTGGTGTGCAGGGAAAGCGCGAGGGCGGGCTTTACGCGTAGCGTGGGCAGTTGCTCGAAAACGCGCATATCACCCACGGTAGAAAAAACCAGATTCTTGTGGCCGATATTTCCATCCGTACCGAGCAAGTCTATGGCTTCCAGCACATTTTCCAGATTATGAGCGGGCTCGCCCATGCCCATGAACACGACTTTTTTTACCGCGCGCCGGCGTCTTGCCTGCACCACCTGCGCCACAATTTCCATGCTGCTCACCTGCCGCAGCAGGCCGCTTTTTCCTGTCATGCAGAAGCGGCAACCAACCGCACAGCCCACTTGCGTAGAAACGCAAACGCCGTCGCGCGGCAGCAGCACGCTTTCCACCATCTGGCCGTCATTCAGGGCCACCAGCAGGCGGGCGGAGTTGTCTTCGCCGGGATGTTCGGAGCGCAGGCGGGCGAGATCATCCAGTTCCGCTGCCAGTGCCGGCAGGCCTTGTCGTAAAGACAGCGGCAATACATTTTCAGACTGTTGACGCTTGGTGCCGCTATCCAGAGGCTTGCCGGCCAGCCAGGCACGCAATACCGCGTCACGGTGAACGGGACGAGCGCCTAAATCGGCGAGGCGTTGGTGCAAGTCTGAAAGGCGCATGGGGCGCGGATGCTAGCACCGGGGCCAAGTGGCGGCTATGCAGGCCGATGGCCTGCCAGTGCTCATTTCCCGGGAGCGGCGCTGCGTATGATGCTGAGACGGACTTTGCCCTTGAGGGCGCTGGCAATGCTGGCGACAGCGGCATCCGGGCTTTGCTTGCGTGTATCCAGGGCAAAGGAAAGTGCAGCGGGCTCGGAGGAGATACGTATGCTGCCGGGGTCTATGCCCGTGGTGCTGGCGGCCGCATGACGAAGTTTTTCCGGGGCAATGCGATCCTGCACATCACAAAACACAACGGTGCGTTTTTGTGCATGGGCTTTTTGCACGGCATCGTAGTCATAGGTGGCGGCCATCTTGTCTTCTATGCAGGCGCCGCAAGCCGACGCCGTCATGGGCATCAGCAAGAGCAGCACAGAAAAAGTCGCACAGAAAAAACGCGTCATGACGAACTCCGCTGAGTGCTCCCGGCGGCGATTGCCGCCGGGAGAGAGGGCTCAGTGCTGGTGCTCCGCCTTCACATTGGCATCGGCCCATTTGAAATAGGCGATGTACTGCTGCACTTCCTTGTCGGAGAGGCCCTGATTGGGCATGGGCACTTTGTATTTCTCCAGCATGGCTTTGGCGTCAGCATCCGTCTGCAGCAATTTTTCCGGATTCTTCAGCCAGGTGGTCAGCCACGCAGGCTTGCGTGTTTTTGTCACGCCCAAGAGATCCGGTCCCATCTTGTCGCCCTTGCCGATGGAGTGGCAGGCCAGACATTTGGATTCGAAATCCAGCTTGCCTTGTTGGGCCAGGGCATCGGTGGGAACGGCAGTGGCCGGAATATTGTGATGTTCGGAATCCTCCGCAGCGGCGCCCTTGCCATCGCCTGCATGGATAAGACCGACGGCGCCTTGTGAGGCATTGGCAAACTGGTGATCCACCATCGCATACGAGCCTTTTTCTGCCAGCATGAATTCCACGATGGCGGAATTGGAGGCGCCCAGCAGCACCGTTTGCGCACCGCGCAACTGATTGTCCGGATTACCTTCCAGCCATACGCGATCAAAAATGGTGCCCACGACATGGAAGCTGGAGGTATTGGAGGGGCCGACATTCAGTACGAAAAGGCGCACACGTTCGCCCGGCTTGGCTTGCAGAGGCGCATCGACATAGCCGTTGTACTTGCCATTGAAGACGGTGTAGGTGGAGGCTTTTTTGCGCATGCTGTCGCTGTCCAGCACATGCAGTGGCACGCCATCCACGGTGCGTTTTTCCGGATCAGGCTTGGTGTAGAACTCGCTTTGCACAATGGCATATTCGCGGTCCACCTTGGTGGGATAGCCGCCCTTGGGTTCCACAATCACCATGCCATACATGCCCGAGGCAATATGCTCCAGCACCATGGGCGTGCCGCAGTGATACATATAAACACCGGGGTAATTGGCGGTGAATTCGAAATCAATAGTCTGGCCCGGCGCTACCGAGCGGTATTTATCGTTGGGAGAAACCATGGCGGCGTGAAAATCCATGGAGTGCATCATGGGTGCCGTCGTCATGCGTACGCCGGGTACGGTTTCATCGGAGCGATTGCTCATGCTGAATTTGATGCGATCGCCCACACGAGCGCGTACGACGGGACCGGGCACGGTGTCGCCAAAGGTCCAGGCACTGAATTTCACACCGGGGGCGAGATCAATGATCTTGTGTGTGGTGTCCAGCCGGACTTCTTTTACCGGCTCAGGCGACAAGGGTTTTACCTCGGCCGTCATGCTGAGTGCGCTGCCGCTGGCAAAAGGGCCGGTATGGCGTTCGTTGGTGATGACAGCGGGCTTGGGGCTGAGATCCATTTTCGTGATGTCGTAAGGATCTTCTGCCTTGGTTGCACTGGGGGACTTGCCGCAAGCAGCGAGTAAAAGGCTGGCGATCAGTGTGGCAGTGAGGGTGAGCTGACGTGCTGGCATGTTTCCTCCTCAGGCTTTCGTATGAAGGTATTTGTATGCAATGTCGGGACAGCAGGTGCCTGAATACGCTAGCACGCAAATAGTGCAAGTGCCGGGGTTCAGGCCTCCTTCTGGCTGTTTTGTGGTTTCTCTTGCAACGGCAAGGCTGGCAAGCGGAAAGAAGAGCTTGAGGGCGGTGTGTCTTTCCTCATTGCATGCGGATATTGCGGGCCCTGTGAAAGGGGCCTTACTCAGCCAGCCACAATTGTATCTGCGTAATCACCCATTCGCCATCATCCAGCGTCAGGTCATGGCCGGCGGAGGGGTGAGACATCATGGGCCAGCGCCAGCGGTCTGCCATGCGTGTTGAGCAGACTGGATTCACCAGGTGGTCGGCCAGGCTTTGCAGTATGAGCACATGCTCGTGTGGGCGTGCCGGCGGGGCTTTATAAGTGCCGGCGGCAAACAATTGGCGCAGGGCATTCATGCGGCTGGTGGGTTGCGCTTCTGCATAGCCCACCCATTTTGCGGCCAGCGCATCCTTGTCTTTGAAAAGATTGGTGCTGATATCAAGGATGAGTTTTTCGCGCTCGACTTTGGAGTTGAATATCAGGCTTTTGAAAATATCGGGATAATTTTCCGAGCGCAGGCGTTCGGTGAAGGTGCTCATGCCGCGCAGCGAGGTATTCATGAGCACGGCGCGTTCTATATCGCAGGGATAACGCTCCATCCATTCGATGGCCACCATGGCGCCCAGTGAGAGCGCCAGAACATTGACGGCACCGCGGACTTGCTGACGTTCCAGTTGTTCGCGTACCGACTCCACCATGTCGGCCACGCTGGTCGGGCTTTCATGTTCCCAGAGATCGCCATTGCCGGGCAGGTCCAGCAGGATGAGGCGGGCATCAGGAAAGGAGGCCTGGAATTTCGCGGGAAAACTTTCCCAGTGGCGATGCTGGCGTATGAGGCCGCGGAGAAAGACCCAGGTGGGTTTGCTCATCATCTTCTCCATCAGGCCGCTATGCGGGGCCTGCCCGTCATTTGGTGGTGTAGGTATATACCCCGTCCCGGTTTGCCGGGGGAAGTGTTTCCCGGAATTGTGCAATACGTTCCAGGTAGAGGCGATACAGCGGCCGCGCATCCGTATTCAGCAGGGCTTCGAGTCCTTGCTCGGCGACATTCCATTCCTGCCGGCACTAGGGGTCAAGCACGTTTTGCCATGCGCTGATCTGGCCGAGTATTGTCGCGTCAAGCGTGGCCGTTGCGCCAATCGGCTCATAAATGGTCACCAGCTCC
>JACCDZ010951032.1_pt1 | contig 13007 bp, 25 predicted proteins | sample 7449551 | NCBI WGS metagenome assembly JACCDZ01 (sample SAMN15323452, study PRJNA562643) | freshwater metagenome | isolation source: river surface water | place: USA:Blue River Watershed | collected 2017-08-18
AATACCGTTCAAATGTTTTATCGGCCAAAGAATACTAGAGATTCGGTACCGATTAGATGCAATGGGTTTGAAGAAACAAGAAACTAAAAGGAAAGAGATGAATATAATAAAAACAATTTTAACAATATCGCTATTATCAAGCACGATATTCGCCGAACAATTTACTGTAAAATATAATGATTTACAATCTATCGATAAGATGATATGCTTAGGAAATAAATTACACGTAATGGTAGAAATTGACGATGTTGAACAACCTCTTCAAATTTTTAGAATAACTAGTGGTCCGAGAGACGAAAACTTCGAAGAAGTGTCTTGCGGCTTGGATAGAAAAATTAAAACAAAGGAAACAAATGAAAAGAAATAGATTAGCCAATATCATCAGAGCAAAAATAGCGGTACAATTAACGCTGAATCCAAAGAATACTCATCAAGAAATTGCAGATTTTTATGGTATCTCGAGACAACTGGTTACTCTGGTTGCTAAAGAATATGGGTGCGAGAGAACTTTACCAAAAGGTAAAGAAGGTTCTTTAAATCATCCAAAAAGAACAATAGCTAATTTTGAAGTAATAAACGAGAAATTCTCTGAGTTAAATACTGAGAAATTATTATGTCTTGCTAGAGAAATTGATATCGGATATCTAGTTTAATTAATATTTAAGGTTCTTTAATATATAATTCTTTATATAAAATAAAAAAGGTATAAGATGAAAGAAATAAAAGAAAAATATCTATCAGGAGATTATATTTGTGTTGTTGAGAATAGATTCGGTTCAAAAGGATACTTCGTCAAAGAAAATGACGAGTTTAAAGAGAACTGGAATTACACTTTAATTCATAAAAAGCATAAAGATATTTTAGAAGTATATTTAAAAGATAATTCAGCCGAAATTCTTACTAATCAGTTTTCTCTTGATGGATTATGCGTATTTCCTGAATTGAACTTTATTGATAATTATCGAGAAAAATACGACTATATTTTAAAGGACGTAAAATGAATATAAATGAAGCTAAAACTAAATTAAAAGAAAAAGGGTATAGTATACGAACAATATACGATCCAAATAAAGATACTGTAGAAATCCATATTTTAAAAAATAATTCAGTAATAGACCAATTCAGAGCATTTGAATCTAATCTAGAAGAACATTTTATATCGATAGAAAATTCATTAAAATGAAAATTATCTTAACAAAACATTGCTTACAACGAAGAGAACATTATCAGGTTGAAGATCCTAGAGTCGTAGAGAATGCTTTCAAGGAATGCTTATTGGATAAGACGAGTATGTACTATTGTGATTTAGACGATGGTAAATATAAATTATATCATAATTATTTTTGTTGCGTTTTTACGAAGAAATCGGATAAATATACAATTATAACTATCAGAGGACATAAGAAATTACTCGATAAAAATGATATACAAAAAGTTAAATTGAAACTAGCAAATTCTGCATTTAAAAGCACCGGCGGATTTATAATTAGAAGATATAACTATATTGGTAATGTTGTGAAATGTGGTTACATCATTAATATTGTGGGAACAGAACAAAGATTGCTTGTTCTAAATAAAAATTTACACAAAAAGTATAATATGTCTGGAGCTACTTGGGTTCCTAAAGTTGGATTAAAATTCAGCACAGATGACGAAATTATGGACTTAGTGACTTTCAACGAATCTGAAAAATGTTATTATTTGAATAAATTCGATAGAATTTAAATATTATTTAAGGTTCTTTATAATATAATTCTATATAAAATAAAAAAGGAATTACAATGGAATTCAAAAAATTAAAAACTGAATACGATGAGTACAATAAATCAGTATATTCTAATAGAGTGGGAGTTAATTGGTTCTCAAGTTAGATTTACAAGAGACGAGAACCATAATTATAAAAAGATTTTGACTGGTTTGATGAAGATGCTTATGATTATTTAGAAGGCAACGATAGATTTCATAGCTGCGTAAGATATTGGGGTAATAACGACGATTGTTATATAAAATCTAATATATTTACAATCTATCATATAAACGAACAAGGATTATGCTCATTCAAAGAAGATCCTAATTATTATTTTAATTCGCTGTATCCGTTTGAAATTATTAAAGGAAATTAAAATGAAAGAAAATGAATTTAAAGTTGGCGATTCGGTTCGATTAATATATAAATCGCATCGAAGACCTTATAAAGTGCTTGAAGTTATAGGGGATGAGGTATTATTAAATACACAAGAATATCCAAAAAGAGATAATATTTGGAAGATTAAAGATTGTGAGAAATGGATTCCTAAAGAAAATGAGTGGTGTTGGTTTAAGAATAACAATGGAATATATTCTTTAGCTCAATATGAAGCTGGCGATATTTATGATATTAACTCAGCAATAAAAAGTGTTCAAATAGGACCTCATGGAAATTCATATTGGGGTATATGTAAACCATTCATAGGAGAATTTCCTTATGAATGGTAGAACATTTAAAGAATTACATAGAGATATGCGAGATGATAAATATATAGATATTTATCCAAAAAGAGGTTCATCTCTTGAAGAAATCTGCGTAATGAATCTTATGGATACTATTCATTATTTTGATACAATTAAATCTAAAATTTACGGCTCTATTCCTATCAGAGATAAAGATATTGAAGATTCATTTAAGTATTTTGAACAAATTATGCATCAGAAGTTTGATACTATTGAAGAGTTATTAAAAGAATGTAATATTGAGAATTATAAAAGAGAATTCAACGAAACCAATAAAGGAAATTAATACCACATAAAATATATCAACTAATTAAATCATTAAAGATAGATATAGAAAATAGAAACTTATGGATAAAAGATAGTAGAAAATGGAAAATTAGAACATACTTATATAAAAGATATAATAGAAATATATTAAAAGGAAATAAATGAAAAAACAAATAACAAGAGATAAATTAGCAGTATGGTTCTTAAATAACGAACCTAAAAAATACAGAGATATGTGCGAATCAACTCATACTGTGAATATGTTCGAGCCAAATATATTTCACATGGAAAATATTTGCATGTCACACGTATACTTAGTAATGACCTGGATCGAAGCTCAAAAAGAGAAATACTCCAATGAAGATTATATCGTTCTTATAACATCAGCTCTTTTACACGATACAGGTAAACCTAATTGTCAAGAAACGATGCCGGCTAATGATACTAAACCAATTCGAAATTCATTTAAAGGTCACGAAGGAGTTTCTTCTTTCTTTGCGGTTGGAGTTCTTAAGAAACTTCAAAAAGAATTTCCAGAAATTTATACAAAAGAAATAATTGAGAAAATTATTAAAGTTGTATCATTACACGGAACGTATATCGACGAAACTTCAGATATATATTTCTTAAGAGATGAATTTAGAAAAGCTGATAAAAATGGAGCAATTAGATTGGTTGACGAAGGATTATATTCTCAGTATGAAAAGAGAAAGTTCTTAAAACCAACTCCACAAGATCTAGGAAAATCTTTAACAGTTCTTATTGGATTACCAAATTCAGGTAAATCGACTTTAAGAGCAGAAATGCAAAAATTGAATAAACATCTTTTTGTTGTTAGTAGAGATGATATGTTAGAAGACTTCTACCAAAGAAAAACTGGAGAGATAACAGATTACAATACGATGTATAGATTTTTACACGAAGATGATATTCTTTTAAAGGAATTTAAAAAAGAATTTGAGGATTTATTAAATTCAATTGCTAAAAATAAATCAGATATTCTTATTGATATGACGCAATTATCTCTGAGTTCTAGAAGAAAAATGTTAAATCATTTTCCGAAATTTCACAAAAAAGCTATTGTCATTATGACTGATAATAATACATTATATGAAAGAAATGATAAAAGATACGAGGAAACAGGAAAATTCATTTCTAGAACAGTTATAGAAAATATGATGACAAGTTTTACATTTCCTGTTCTTGAAGAAGGATTTAATGATATTCAGTTAATTGTGAACTAAGATAAGCTCCTGCTTATCTTAGTTCATTTGACATATTATCTAAATTAGGTACATCTGTCATATCTATATTAAACATCTTAAAGAATATACTATCCGAATTTCCAGTAGTTGTATCTTGTGGATGCGTTATATAATCGTATCTCATTGTATTAAAAAATATTGATTTACCGGTATCAGCTTCAATCGCTTCTTGAATCGTATTCATATATGGTGCAAATATCAACCCAGAATCTCCTAATTCGGCATTCTCGCTTTTATAACCAACAAGAATATAATGATCTACCGAATATGGATCCATATAAAGATCAAATAAACCGCCGACTTTCCCCATCATATACGTATTAGTATTATCAACTTGCGGTTTAGCATGTAATGGCGAGTTCAATAATAATGCAGTTGTTGCTGCGTCGGCAAGAACAAAGAAATTTTTCTTTCTTTTTGTATTTCTCATAATATCTATCGTTAATTTATAAAGATTAGCATAAATATCTTCACTTAATGCTGCGATACCAGATTGCATACCAAGAGAGTTCTTAAGAATAACGTCTGTAATCGGAGTAGCTATACTTTTCAAATATCCAATAACTTCATTATCAATACTTTGAATCATTTCCGAAGCAAACTCATTCTCAAGAACTTCTTTTTGAAAATTTTCACCATACATAGCTTGTAAATCTTGAATGAATTCTTGTGTCACTTTAGATTTTAATTTTCTTGTTTTTACTTCAAGAGTTTTTCCAATCAATTCATGCGTAATTTCTGGAATGTTATTCAAATCTTCTCCGACTGCAGTAGCGTATGGACCAGAATAATTTTTAAATGTTCTTCTAATATAATTTCTATTAGTAATAACGTCCATAATTGTACTTGTTCCGATTACTTGATTAACTTCAAAATATCCCGTATCAACTCTAACAAGAATTTTATTATCTTCAGAATACTCCACAGTTCCCGTTCCGGTAGCACTAGTTATAACATCATCTGCTACGTATGGATTATTATTCAAGAACATGATTGTACTATTTTTTGAATTCATATGTTCTCCAGAATTTCCGCCGTAAGATGAGAATAGAGTATAAACCTTTCCAACTGGAGCATTTAGAGGTTGCATATCTGCGATTTCAGAAACAAGAGATTCAGTATACACTTTGTATAATATAGGTTTTATAAGATCTGGGTATTGAGAAATATCGGCTGTTACCGTCATCTCATTAATGAATTTTTCAATTTTATCGTTTTTCATTCTTTTTCCTTTTTAATTTATTTATATTTATTTTTAATTAAAAGTTAAGGTTCTTTATAATATAATAAAGAATATAAAATAAAAAGGAAATAAAATGTATAAAGTAAAATTTAAAAGAGAAGATATTCTAGAATCACCTCTAGTATATAGTACTGTTATAAGAAGAGATGGTTCTGAGGTTTATGAAATTCATAAAAATCGAATTAATGGTAAACAAGGAATTGTTGACTCTGTAGAATTTAATTCTATAAAATCACAAATACACAATTTCATAAGTAATTAAAAATGAAAAGAGTATATGAGATGTTAGATGCTAAAATTATAATTTTCTCTGGAGCTGGGTTATCAGCAGAATCAGGAATAAGTACTTTTAGAGATAGCAACGGTCTTTGGGAGAATCATAAGATTGAAGAAATTTGTAATGAATTTTTAAAAACTAAAAATTAATATTCCGTATTATATAATAATATTAATATAAGAGGTTTTCATTAAGACTTCAGATTCTCTAGACCAGCTTTAGTTTGGAGTCTTACGTTTTAATGAAAATAAAGCTGGTCGCTTACTCCTATATAATTAATATTAGGAGTAAGAATGGAAGATAGAGTTACGTTATATATTGCTACGCATAATATAACAGGAAAGAAATATTTTGGTAAAACTGTTAAATGGTTTACTGAAGAAGAATTACAGAAAAATTACCACGGAAGTGGTAAATATTGGAAACTTCATAAGAAAAAACATGGCGAAAAAGATGTTACAATGGAAATATACCAGATATGTTCTTTAAACGAATCAGATGAAGACTACGTTGTTCCAGTTGCGTTGAAATTTTCATATGAAAATAATATAGTCGAATCTAAAGATTGGGCAAATGGTAAACTTGAAGATGGTTTAGATGGAGGTGCTACTAGAACGGGACAAAAAGCATCTAACAATGAAATCTTAAAAAGAGACAAAACTATGCAAACTATGGAGAATGGAAAATCAAAATATGAGATTGCCGCAGCTAAAGCAAGAGAAACAAAAAGTAAATCATTTTTAATAGATGGTAAAGAAACAACAATTTATAAAGAACAAAGTAAAAAGGTGAGTATTTATTGGAATACAATTAATGAATCTGGTGTGACAAATAGTAAAGCAAAAGAAGCTAAAAGATTAAAAACTGTTACTACTCCTATACTAACTATGAGTGGTATAACTACAATTCAGAAAGAAGCGATTAAGAAAGTTCAGATTTCTTTAGATGTTGAATTAATTATAGATGGAGAATTAACAACATCGAGAAAAGAGGGAATGAAGAAAAGAAGTGTTACGATGAAAGAGAATATATTAGATGGTGATGTAATAAAAACACGAGAGGAATTAAGATCCGAAAAATCAGTAAAAACAAGAACAACTGAATTTATATTAAATGGTGTTACTACTACCATTATAAAAGAACAACATAAAAGACGTGTCGAGCGACAAAATAAAGAAAAACCTAGATATAATATAACTCTAGTTACAGGTGACATTTTAGAAAATCTATTACCTAATGATGTTAGAAAATTATGCACAGGATATTTTAGATTAGCAGAAGGCCAGTTATTAGGACACACTAGATCAGGACAATTGGTTAGAGCTAATAAATCTCATTTAATTGGTAGTTCTATAGTAAAAGTTGATGAGTATTAATGTTAGTTGAAATATTAGAATATCCGGTAGAAACTTGTGTTTGTAATTGGATTGAAGTTAACATAAAACATAAAAAAATTAATAAGAAATATATAAAAACATTATTACCAAAATTTAAAGAATTAGATTTTGTGTACGACGCATATAAAGCGGATAATGGTTTATTTAGATTAAATATGATAGGAAATCACAATAGATGTAATCCTTTCTTACATAAAGGTGTTCCGCCTGATATTTGTATATCAGCACATAAAGGACACTGTATTATTAAGAGAAATGACAGTGAAGGGTATGCAAATATGGAAAATAATATCATAAATATTATAACTAAAAACCTCAAATAACTTATCAACATACATTTTATATAAATAAATATAAAATGGAGAAACATTTGGGATTAATATATAAACATACGATAAAGAATACAGGAAAATCGTATATAGGGTTAACAAAACATACCATGGAGCAAAGATTAAAAGGGCATATAGCAGCTGCGTTGAAAGGATCAACATTGGAATTTCACGAAGCTATACAATTACACGGCAAAGATAATATAATTTCGGAAATATTAGAAGACGACATATATAGTGAGGATGAATTGAAAAATAGAGAAATCTATTATATAGATATGTATAATACATGGTATGATGGATATAATATGACTCCTGGTGGTGAAATGTTTGCTGGGCATAAATTAGTTATAGATTTACAAACAAACAAAGTATTACATATTAAAGTAGAAGATTTTGATAGATCTAAGTATAAAAATTATATGGATGATAAAATTTCAGTTGTAGATAAACTGTTAAATAAATATGTTATCATAGATAAATCTGAATTCCTAAAGAATAGAGAAAATTATATAACAAATTACGATGGTAATGTATGTATCAATGATAATGGTGAAAATCGTATAATTACGTCAGAAGAATTCAAAAATGGTAATTTTAAAAGTATACATCATAATAAAGGGACATATAAAGATTATAATGGGAATACATACCATATAGATAAAAATAGTCAAGAAATTAAAGATTTAAATTTAGTTGGAGTTAATAAAGGTTTTACTGTAGTTAAAGATAAAGACAATAATAAATTAAGAGTTCCGGTTGATGATGAAAGAATAAAAACGGGTGAACTAAGAGGTATTAACGCCGGTAAAAAAATGACATATTTATATAAAAAAATAAATATCTACAACTCAGATAATGAAATTCAATTTGAATGTTTTGGTAATTTCGGTAAAATCTGTGAAGAAAATAAACTCCCAGTTGGAGTTTTAGCTGAATCATTTAAAAATAATGGTAAACCAATATATGTTGAATTAAAAAATAAATCAACAATATCAAGATTAACTAATTTAAATTTTTATAAATTTAAAGGTTGGTACGCACTATTGATTGAAGAATAAAATAATAATCGAAGAAATATTAAAAGATTGGAGAAAATAAATGAAAATAAATCACAAACAATTTAAAGAAATAGAGTTTCACGAGATGATGGCTTGGTTAAATACAGATAGTCATAAAAGAACCATTATATCTATTACACAAGCTAAAAATAATGATTTTAATATATTTTATTGGAGTAACTAATGAGCAGTTGTTTTAAATTTTGTTCTGGTGGAAGTACATCAGATTGGGATTATAGTACAAGAAAAGAAATAGAACCACACCCAGAGGTATTTCAAGTTCTTGAATGTTCTGAAGGAACTAATTACTTATATGTTGTTGTTAAATATCAACATTGTACTAATTTCGAAGGAGAAAAGGTACTTATTATGAGATATACATCTCCACACGAAAATGCGAAATCTAAAGTAATTTATAATCTAGATGGATTTTTAAACGAATCTGATGGAATTAAAATTTATGATAAATGGGATTTTAAATTATGAAACCAATTAAAATCCAGAATATAACATTACTGGAATTTAAAGAGCTTTTAAATAAAATTAGTGCTAATACTTTAAAAGAAAATATAGATTTATATTATAAAGAATATATAATAAAAGATAAATTAAATTATTTAACATTTTATTTACCAACGAAAGAATATGTCTTTTGCGAATCAAATCTTTTTAAGTTCGTTGGAATTAACTTTATAGATTATAAAACTATTTTAAAGTATTAAAATGATAGTATGCTTAGATATTGATGATTGTATTTTTCTGAATCGAAATACTTGGGTAACAGATATGAACGATAATTTTGAAATGTTAGAAATAAATTTAAAAAGACTTCAAAAGATTTTAGATTTTTATGACGCTAAAGTATTCATAACAAGTTCTTGGTATAGTATTCTAAAGTTAGAAGATTCTAATATAGTTTACGGTAATCCTGCTTATGATCTTCCTGGAAAATCTTATTACGATGAAGAATTTAAAGCGTTTAAATTACTTGAAAAATATTTAAATGGATATGTTATAGGATTGTCTTGTGGAAATAGAAAAAGAGATATCGCAAATCTATTAAAACAAAATAATAAAATTATAGCAATAGACGATTCGGATTTATCTGATATAGAACATGAAAATTATTTGTATTTAAACGTAAATGGATTTATTCAGAATAATCATTTATATAAGATCTGTAATTTTATGATGGAGGAAGAAAAATGAAAATTTTAAACTTCTGTTGGTCTCTTAAAAATAAACAAATAAATTATTATTTGAGTAAATTACCAGAAATATATAGAACTTGTGAAGTTCCTATATTATTTGTGTCAGATAATTATTTCGGGTATCTTATTCTTAAATATTATATTAAAAAATTCGGTTTATACGAATTAACGTTTCAAGAATTTAACAATTGTTCTGGTACGCGTTATCATAGAAATAAAAATTCTGTAATGATTCATGTGAAAAATAAACACAAATTAGCAGTTCCATTTATATTATTTCACGAGTTAAGACATTGGTATCAAAGAACGCATCTTAGGGAGTATACCCATAAATTAGAGTACAATTATGATAGTAATACGTTAATAAAAGATTATCATAAACAACCTATAGAAAAAGACGCTAATATATTTGCTAAGAAATATTGTAAAGAATTAGGAATTAAATTCGAACAATCTATAACAAATGGATATGCTATATGCTCTAAAAGTAGCAAATTAAAGGACACAAATTAATAAAACTTTAAGGATCTTTATTATATAATTCTTTATTAAAATAAAAAGGAATTAAAATGAAACCAAGTATTAAAGTTGGAGTATTTTACGATGCAACACAAATGAATGAAAACGTATTTTATTCAAAAGAAAATATGTTTGGTCCAAAACTAACTCTTAAAGAAGCAGTTAAATCAAGAAAAAACTATTTAGATAAAATTCGTGTTGACTGCCAAACCGATGAATTGATATTAAAAGTTAAATCATTAGAACAACAAATTAATGATTTGAATAAATTTATACCAGACAATGAAATAAAAGAAGAAATAAAAGTTGTGGGATTAGAATATTTAACTGGCCATAAAGAGGATTTAGAAAGATCTATTAGATTATGTAATGGTTTAATAGAAGAAGCATGGAGTGATTATAATAATTATTCTAGAAGATATAAAGATGCTCTAGATTTTCTTAAACAATACGATATTATACAATAACGGAAACTGATGAAAAGATTTACGTTGAATCTGAAGCATTTCTTTTAGAAAGAATATGCCAAGAAATTAGACAAGCTAAAAAGAAAGAAAAAGAAGAATTACAAAATATAAAAATCACAAATGATATGTTAACTAAAATTGCAAACGATCCAGGATTAATGCAACATTTGTTAGATATGAAAGGAACTAAAAATGTTTGAATTACACGTAACACCAAAACCAGATTTTCTGGAAGATTTTATAGATATTGCAACCAGATTAAAACTAAAATTAATCTCTCACGATAATCTAACGATAGATGGCAAGTTTCTTTATAACGAAACAATGATTGCTGAAAAATACAAAGATTTAACTGAACTTAATGGTAAAATTGAATTACTTCAAAGAACAGCTAAGAATCATAATATTTTAAGAATTAAAGTAGAATCGGTTATTAATGACGATTTTTCTTGCAAAATTCCATATAAAATGGGTTCACAGTATTACGAAGTTCATATTGATATTTTAGCAAAAGAAATAAACTCAGATATTTCTTGGATTTGTGAGAATTATAAATGCGCTATTTCAAAGAATCCTCTGAAAGATACTTTTATGTTAACTCATAGGAACGAAGATAAAGCGGAATATCGGAGATATATCGTTCTTATATTAAAAGAACTCGATAAATATAATATCAAGTATACTCGAGTTCTTAAAGAGTATTGCTTTTTAGACGATAATCTTGGTGTTGACAACCCATGGTTAAATACATATAATTTTTAAGATAAAGTAAATAAATGACAAGATATTTCATAAAAGAAAAGAATAAAACCACACAAGAAGTGAAGAATTTTGATTTCAAAAATAGTGATTACATCTACCAGGTTGATACTCAAGATAGTTCTGGTTCGAAAACATATTACTCCAGAACAAAAGATGAAGCTTGGAAATCATTAGATTATATGCTTCTTGGTGGACTTTATCAAGTATATTCAAAACTTGACGACGTTGATGATATGATACCATTTTAAAAGGAAACAAATTGGGATACTACACAATATACGAATTAAAAAGCGAACCTGATATAATTGGAACTTCGGAATTCAAAGAAAATTTTAATAAGATATGTGGAGAAAATGAGTACGATAATGTTCTCATGGAAGAGTGTATGTGGTACGAACACGAAGAGAACATGAGAGAAATATCGAAATCGTATCCCGAAACACTATTCTTACTCTCAGGAGAAGGTGCGGACTTTTTAAGAGATTGGAGAAAATATTTCTGGAATGGTAAAATGCAATTTTGCAGAAGAAGTATATCGTTCCATGAATTTAATGAAACCGAATTAAAATAATTTATATTTAAGGTTCTTTATAATATAATTCATTAAATAAAATAAAAAAGGAAATAAAATGAAATTAACAGAAAAACAACTAACGGAACACGAAGAAGATTGTAGACATCTAGGATTAATCTCTGCGTTAAGACAAATAGAAAATGGCGAAATCGATACCGAAACAAATCAGATGAAAGTTAACTTACCAGACTGTATTGAAAAATTTGAAACTGGTAATGGAGAGGGAATTTGGGCAACACCTTATACCGATGATGATTTAAAAATTTTCTCTGAAGAAATCATAAATAAAGAATTTCAGGTAGTTCTATTGAATCAAGCAATAACATTTCCATTTCCTTGGGGTAGCGTAATCACAGTTAAAAACATCAGACCAGAATGTCGTCCCGTTTTATCAAGAGATTGGATTGAAGAAATTATCGCGGAAACAACTTGTGGAGAAATGACTCTACTAGATATATTGCAATAAGGAAATAGAATGAAACTCATTCTAGAAAATAAAAAAGTTGGCGGGTATATAAATAAAATATATGAAATTGATGGTGAACGCGAAGCAAGAAAAATCCCAGTTTTGCATGTAGATTTAATTTTAGATTACAATATATTACAATCGTTAGAAGAAGAGATTATAAAAGATATTTTATATAACGCAATAAAAGGATAATAATGACATTTACACATAACAATCAAACGTACGAATTAATTTTACTACATTTAGCTGGTTCTAAATTGTATGGTAATAGTACCCCTCAATCAGATACGGATTATCGTGGGATCTTCATAGCCCCAAAAGAAACGAAATTAGGAATTCTTGGTGCAGTAGAACAACTAGAAGGAATCGAGGTTTATAAATCTCTTAAAAAAGCAGGATTAGAATTAGAAGAAACTAATGACATTGTAATCTACGAGTTAAATCGATTCGCTAAATTAGCAGCAGATTCGAACCCGAATGTTTTTGATACTCTCTGCGTAGATTATATGAATCCGAAATATATTGTTTACGTAGACGATAGAGGAAGAGAATTAATTGATAATAGAAATCTATTCATGAGTTCAAGACTAAAATTCACATTTAGTGGATACGCAATTTCGCAATTAGCTAAAATCAAAAATAGAGACAAGTATCTAAATAAATACCCAGATGTTTC
>JACCDZ010864650.1_pt1 | contig 13006 bp, 8 predicted proteins | sample 7449551 | NCBI WGS metagenome assembly JACCDZ01 (sample SAMN15323452, study PRJNA562643) | freshwater metagenome | isolation source: river surface water | place: USA:Blue River Watershed | collected 2017-08-18
TCCGAAGGCGGGGGTCGTGGGTTCGAATCCCGCCTGGTGCGCCATATCTGTATGATTTAAAAGCCTTTTCCTAAGGCTCTGCCGATCCAGATCCCGAATTGGCTAATCTCTCAAAATTGATCTCCATGCGGATACTCAGATTGTGGTGAGTACTGCCCGCAGCGCTCCTTTTCGACTCATTTTCGGGCTGTGCCAATTCTGTGCCTAAACCGTGCCTCAAAGTCTGGCGCCCTATTTTGCGAGCGGGGATTTTGAGTACTAGCCATAAATCGAGCTGCAGCTACTAGTCGATGGTAGTGAAGAAATCTTGCGTCGCTGCCTGCCCAGGCGGGTGGCCGGAGGGCCGTGGAATCCAACATCCATGTCATCGGCGGAAAAAGCGTCCCGCAGGATAGGGGCTCCGACAGAACACTGGTCATTGACGACCCTGCGGTGCTCCAGGCTGTGGCGGGCGCAGCGAAATGTATGCGTATCTGCCAACGTACCAATACAGCTATTCGGGATCGTCTACGCAAAGAGTGCAGAGCGCTGTGGCCAAGGCGCAAGCAGCACCCAACCCTGAAAAGCTTCCGCCACCAATTGGGCTCAAACCTAAAAGCCTCCAGCGAGAGCGATAAGACCATCGCCTACATGACGGGGCACCAATCCATCGAATCAATCAGCGTCTACGGGAACCGTCGATCTGGGCTGGTCACAAATTGCATATCAGACCTGCACAGGACGCTGACTTGTCAAAAGTTCGTCAACCCAAGCAGCCTGCTGTTTTTGGTCGAGAACGCGTGGTGGGCCGTATCGAGGTGCCACAGCGCCTGGCAAACCGACGAACAACTGCACAACCTGTCGCAAATGAACGTTAGCGGCCGGGCATCATCTCAGGCGCCAGCCATCTGCCTAATCGTAAATGCCCTTCGTCCAACCACCGTAAACCCAGTGGACTCCGATATTGACTGCTCAAAAACACGCCCGGCCTGCTCCAAGCGCAGATAGCGCGTTGCGCATTTTTTATCCAAACAGTTGGCTTTGAACCCTACAGGGCTCTGGAAAACCAGCGGAGCCCTGCCAGTGCAAACCGGGCACTTTTCCAAAGCAAGAATCGCCTGGTTGTGACGTTCCAGGGCTGACGCTTGCGCAGTGGAGTTAGAGGAAACCAAAGCCTCCTTGAGCGCCGTCACTGCCTCCTCGGCCAAGGCCTCAGTAACAATCAGTTCATTTTGCTCTGAATTAACCTGAACCCCCGCAACCTGCTTTGCCTGTTCCAGCACCTTTTGCGGGATTTTTTGCAACGGCTGCGCATACGTAATCATAGCCATTCGGCAAAGCACCTGATCAACCAGCAAGCCAAAGCGCTCCGTGCAATACATGTCTGTGGGAGACAGCGGTATCCACTGCTCTGGACAATAGGCTGCATCAATCTCCTGCCCCATTGCCGGCCAGGCGATAAACCGCTCCTTGCTCTGTGGAGTCACCTCAGGAGCAGGCGCATCACTCAGCCAGGGCACAATGGTAAGCAATACGTCCTCTGGCGTTGAAAGGGCAGGAGAACTGCTAAGCAATTGCCACTCCAGCCCACGTTGCCGAAGAAGTATGTGCCTTCCGGCCCAGACACCTTCGTCCTGGCCATTCAGATAAGGCAGCAGCGCCCTCCTCATGACCAGACCGGCGTAGCGAGAATAGACAGAAGCTAGAGATTGGTTCTGCCTGAAGCGCTCTGCCGGCGTGGCACGTTTGGCCTGTGTCACCTTGGCCAATTGATCCCACAAGATAGCCAGATGCCGGTAATGCTGATCGTGACCAAGGATGTTGGTCATATGCAGCACACCTGTCACTTGTGCCTGCCGGCTGACCAACAAATACAGACCACTTTGCTGCAGGCCCGCAATCGTCTGGTACAAGCGTTCAAGCTTTTCAAGCGTTTCACCAAGCAACTTTGATGCGTTACTGGTTTCCTCTGCGCTGAATGTCATCCCCCACAAGCGGCAAATTTCTTCACGCAGACGGTAATCGACATTCTCCGCCTCATAGAAGCGCAGCGCCTGATTCAGCGTCGCCTGCAAGCCACGCAACTCCGCCAAGCGCGCGTGCAAATAGCGTTCAATCTTATCCAGCAAGCGCGCATAGACACGATTCTCATAGATGCCATAGTCATCTTCGCTGAAGCGGGCCAGTACCTTCTTGGGGATCACGCCACTCAACGTCTGCCGCTGCCAGCACTCCGAGTGCGAGGCCAGATGCACCAGCGCCCCTTTGGCCAAACGACGTGCACGCCCGATATCAGCAACCTCATCCTCATAGTGAAGATCGAGGCGCGGACGCTGCGAGATGTGATGCAGATGCCCTTGCTTCACCACATCCAGAAGCCGCTCCTCAAAGGGCTGCAGATGGCTCTTGGCATCGATGATGGAAGCTGGCATCAAAGGAGACATCAAAGGCGCCTGCAGTGCCTCGGCATCAATCGTCGCAATGACCTTGCTCAGCAATTCCGTTGCCGCCGCCAGACTTTTTTGCGGCGGCGTAAAAGTGCAAGCCTCATCACCCAACTGGCAGCGCTGATCACCATCACTCACCAGCACCCCCGTAAATACCGGTGTATGGCCATTGAATGCAGGCCCGTCATTCACAGACTGATAGCGACCGGGCTGAATGAGTGCCGGCAACTGCCGGCACTGCTCACCCGTAAAACGATCAAACCACATCAGCTACGGCCATCCAGGCGACGAATATCAGCCTCCAACAGCTCCATAGACTTGCGCGGATCACCCGCCAGATCAGCGCTGATCCAGAAGTCCTCCAGAGCGCCTTTCAGATTGCGCAGCGTCTCGGCAGAAACGTTGTAGCGGCCGGTCACTTTGCCAGGGCGCATGATTCTCGTCGCCAACAAGTGGTCCACCGCCTCCCCCGAAGAAGCCCCGCAAGCCAGCATGACAGGGATGAAATCCAGCGCCTGCTTTTCAAAGCGGTTCCCCCAGCCCAGCTCAAACTGGCTGCCCAACTGTTCGGTGAAGGCATCGCCGGTCAGGTCCTTCAGTAGCTTGACGACCTCCTCCTTGCGCTCAGCTCTTGCCTTGCCAAATGCCTTGCGCAAGGAGCGATAAGAGTAGTTGGCCGGCTCAAACGGTTTGATCGTGAAGCGCTTATCCTGCTTGGGCAGAGTCATTACATGAGCACGATCATAGGTCTTGTCCGCCAGCTCATTGGTGGTTTCATCATGGTTCGCGGTACCAATAAACCAGACATTGGCTGGCACCCTGATCTTGCGTCCCTCGGCCAGCATCGCAGGTGCATTGGGCAACGACGTTTCCGAGAGGCTGATCAAGCGCTCCTCCGGATTGTTCTTCTCCAGCGCAGAGAGGAACTCGGCAAAGTACTGCTCAGGACGCGACAGGTTCATCTCATCCAGCAGGATGATGTTGCAGGTGTCTTCCCAACGCGGCGTCTGCGCTTTGTATAGCGCCTGCAAGCAGTCCTTCTCGTAGAAGCGTCGCTCAAAGGCGTTGTAATGACCAAGCAGGTCGTCGCGATCACGCCAGCCCGCCTGCACCGCAATATCGGTGCAAAAGCCCCCCATTGCTTTGGCAAAAGCCTTGGCCAAACTGGTCTTACCGGTACCACTGATACCCTGGAAGACATGCAGCTGGCTCATGGCCAAGCCCCCCAGCAACACGCGGATATCCTCGATCGGATAGAACAGTTCTACGTGCTTTTCAGCTTTAGCAATCCGATGCTGCAACTGGGTGGCGAATGTCTCGAGATCAGGCACTTCATCTAGGTCCATACGCGCCCGGTAATCGCGCTCACTATCCATCAGCGACATGGCTGGGAATGGTGTCTGGGTCTTCTGCGCACTGGTCAGCTGCTCGATGCGGCTTTCGAGGTCATCTATGTGAACGGCAAGGGTATTCTTGTGTTGCTCCAGAACACGTTTCTCACGCGCGACAGCCTCAAGCTCTGTAGCCGCGACACGCTTGCCGCTCAACTCACGACGCAGCTCATCCCGCTCAGGGCGTAGCTCAGCTACTTCTCTTTCAAGATCAGCCTTGCTGTCACGCAGGTAGTCATTATCGCGCTGCAATTGCGCCGTATCCGATTGCTCCAGGCTGCGCTTGAGTTCACGGTTTTCCTGACGCAGCGCTTCCAGTTGCTGCAGGATCTCAGCTCCGGATACTTCGCCCAGGGATTGCTTGAGCTCCTGAATATCGAGCAGCTGCTCCTTGAGTTCATTCGCCTTGCTCCAAGCCCGCTCACGCTGCTCTTCTAGCTTGGCAACAACCTGGTGATGATCCGCCCGCTCGGATGCCATTTCCTCATCCAGACGCTGCTGCAAGGCCTTTTCCTCTGCCTGGATATCCGCCCACTCACGATCCAGGCGGCTACGCGCACGATCTAACTCGACCACTTTCTGCTTGATGTCGTGCTCACGCTGATCAAGCAACCTGACACGTTCAGCCTCTGCCTCCGTGCAACTGAACTTGACCTCCGCCAGCCGCCTTGCTGCCAGAGAAATTTCACCGTCGAGCTGGTGCTTATCTTCGCGCAACGACTGAAGATCCGCTTCATGCTGACGCACCTGCTGACGCTGTTGCGCCTCCAGCTTACGTAAAGCCGCTTCGTTTTCCGCAACAAAGCCGGCTTGCGCATTGGCCTCTCGCATATTCAGGGAACGCTCGGCCTCCAAATTTTCGGCCATCTTCAGCGCCAATTCCTGCTGAGCCTCAAGCAGCTTGTCCCACTCAGCCTCGAGCTCAGCTTTCTCTGCATCCAGTCCGGAGCGGACGGCCACAAGCGCTTCCTGTTCGGCTACCTGCGCCAGTGCCGCCGCCTCGGCAGTTTCAGCTAGTTTGCTGGCAGCAGCCCACCGCTCGGCATATTCGTCATGCAAACGCTCCTTGAAGCGCACCAACTCCTTGCAGAGCGTGGCGAATTGCTCAATCCAGCGAACCAGATCACTGTCGCCCTCAAAACGCTCGCAGACGCCGCGCAACCACTCACGCTCGACAGAAATATCCAGTGTCATGTCAAAGGACTGATAGGCCTTGGAAGCGTTCTCGAAAGAAGCGCTCCATACATTCACTTGCTGCTCCACTGAAGCACGGGCCATACCGGCCGCAGACGGTGCCGCTGCTGGGATTTGCTGTGGACCAAACTTGTTCGAGCTTTTCTTGCCCATTACATCCATTCCTTAAAAAATTCGGTGAAGCCCAGCGCGTACTGGATGTTATCCAGCGTTTCCTCATAGGTGAGGGGGGCGACTTCTCGTCCGGTAAAGCGGCTCTGCGCATGGCTGCTGCGGTTACGCAAATCCGCAAGCAGCAACAGCCTGTCAAGTTGCAGCTCGCGAGCTAACAGCGTCTTGAACGGGTGCCCAGAGTGGTTGAGCGTTCCCATTGCTGCAGCAAACAGCAAAGCCTTCAGGGAGCTGCCTGGCCGAGAGCAAGCCAAAATGATCTGATTGATGTTTTGCCCGGCTAGTTTGCTGATTACCCCGTCGGTAAACGCCGGCAACTGCAAGGCGGATAGCACGCGCGCATTTAGCCCTCGGCCAAGGTTTTTCTGTTTGGGCAGATTGCCTGCTTCAACTGGATATTGGTGAATCAACCACTGCATGAGGACCTCAAGCAGTTTCTGGCACTCCATCACTGCAGCATCCAGTTCCTGCTCACTCTGGTCGCCTTGTTCCAGCTTGTTCATACGCAGTAGCAGGGCTGCCAAATGCCGCTTGATATCCGGTTGCCGCGCCGCCCAGGGGTATTCCGTGAGCACCTGCATATCCGCCTGCTGGCGCATGGCCTGCAGCCACTGCTCAACCGTCTGATCATCCGCACGCGGAACAGAAACCAAAGGCTGCAAATGGTTGAGCAGGTACTTGTTACCCCCCTCAGTCTGCTCCCGCAAAGCATCCTGTAACCACCAGGCGTTGGCTCGCAGCGCAAACGGATCGTCGACTGCCCACAGCTCCAGCCCCTCGTCATCAGGCTTGGCCCAGAGCAGTACCCTTGCAGGCTTGGCGGTATCATCCAGCCGCTGCACCCCAGACAACTTAAGGAATTGCGGGAACTGGCCGCTATCGAGCTGCCGAGCTGCCCGGCAATCATCCCGATAGTCGCGATAAGCTATCGCCAGCGCCTCATGATCCAACGTCGGCAGTGATGACTTGCCCGCCGCCATCACAAACGGCCGGATTGACTTGCCGCTTTTCCGCTCCCCTTTGAATACGGGATAGCGTTGCAGCGGATCTTCGGGCTCGATCGAATCAAGCTGCTCAGCGAAGCGTGGCCAGAACTGACCACTGATAGCATCCTGGAACAGATAACCAGCCTTCAGGTTGTCATCCTCAACAGACTCACCATCCAGCAGTTGCTCGCCTTTTTCAGTCAGCCCACGGGCACTATCAGTCAGCCAGCCGTTACTCACCCCTTGAGCCAGTATCAGCTTGATCAGATTGACATGCAGCCCGGTCAACTCAGCGATTGCCTCCGCTTGCGTCAACTGTGCCCGGATCAACCCCAGCACAGCGCGCTGGAACAGATTCAACTGAGCCTCTTTTGCCTCGGGATAAAGCACGCGATGAACCAGCACCGGCCACAACAAGGGCCTGGCCTCGCCGCGAGGCTTTTCAGCAAACTGCAGATAAATACCGGTTTCAGCGAATGCAGCCATGCTCACCCCCACACAGCTGATAAAAAGCAGCCAGAGCTGGCACCGCCTCTTGTGCATCCGGGTTACTGGCCAAAGCCGCATCCCCGACACAAATCAGCATCTGCCTCTGCCGGCTCATGGCCACGTTCATACGGTTTGGCAAACGCAGGAAGCCGAACTGACGGTTCAGTTGCAGCTCGCGATCATCCCCCTCGCTGGCAGCAGCCCGCCCCGAGCGATTTGGCTGGAAACTGCGCACACAAGACAGCAGCACCACATCGAACTCCTTGCCCTGGAAGGCATCCACCGAGCCAACCCGCAAGCGTTCCTCTGCAACCACGCTGCCATCAGCCTGCACCTTACGAGTCAACTTGAACTGCTCATGCGGCTCGTAGCCCCCTTCGCGCTTGACCATCAAGGGAGTACCGTCGATTTTCTGCTGAGCGAGCTTCTCCATGATCAGATCGCGCTGTGCCGCGTAGAAAGTAATAATGCCGACAGACAACGCCTCACCGCCGGCCTGCATCAGCTTTACCACTTCTTCAGCAATGCGCTGCGCCTCCACCTCTCGAACCCGGCTAGTGCCACGGCGCTGATCACGCCCCTGTACCGTCGGCACATCAATCCACTGACAAACATGGCCACGGTAGGACTCCGCCAGCGGCCCCAGCCTGGAAAGCAGCTCCTGGCTGAATACAAACGCCTCTGCCGGCCTGCCGGAATGCAGAACCCCCAGGTTTTCACATTCATAGAAGTGCTTACTGACAAAGTTGCCCAAGACCGGATGCATGCGGAACTGGGTATCAAGCATCACCACACGGCGAATCGAATCCTGCTTTTCCAAATCCTGTAGCTTGACCCGCATACGCTCGAAAAGACTGGATCGGAAAGCCGCCAGTTGCAGTTCGGTCAGTTCATGCTCCTCCTGTAACTGCCCCTCGATATCCGGCTCAAGCATGTGCGGGAGCTGGCGGTCATCGCCCACCAGAACAATCCGCCGCTTGGCCATGGACATCGGAATAAACAGATCCAATGGATTGGCCCGTGCTGCCTCGTCGATGACAACCGTATCGAACTCGATATCCGAGTTGGAGCTAGTGGATACCTCTTTCAACATTTCCATCTGCTTGCCCGCAGCCTGCTGGCAGGTTGCACCGACCACCATCGAATACTCATTGACCACAGCCCGCGCAGCGGAACGATCGGACTCCAGACTATCGACCAGTTGCTCCAAGACCCATGCAACCCCCTGCTTGCGCTTGGCCATGCGGTCTTCCAGATAGCGATCCACCTCATCAAGCAGCGCTAGGCCATCAGGGTCTACCTGGCGTTTCAGCGCAGCCGGCCGGTAATCCGGCAAGTGCTGATCAAGCAACAGATCCTTCCAGATCTTCAGAGCCTGAAGGGTCGCCGGCTCAACGTGCGAGCAGTCGGCAAGTTCTTCCAGCAGGCGCAGCAGCTCCGGGGCCACACCTTTTTCATGGCGCTTGAGCCAGCTCAGCAGATCCCAGGCACGCTCGCCGCCATCATCGGTAAAGGCAGCAACCTCGACACGCAGAGCACGGATACGCCTGAGCAGCTGAGAGGGAGGCAGACCTCCCGCAGCTGTAGCCGGCGCTTGACCGGCAAGCGTATCGATATACTCCTCGAACTGACTTTCAAGCCGGGGCGGCAATGCCAGGCCGCTTTGCTCCAGTTCACGCAAGTCATGCAAAAGGCGCTGGAACTCATCCGCCTGCTGTGCAGGGCCGGTACTCGCTACCCGGGCAAGGGCCAACCTCGCGGAAATGGCCCGCAACTGCTCAAGCTCAGGGAAGCGGCTGTATTCCTGCGCAATCTTGCGGTGCAAATGAGCCGCCTGGCGTTCCAGCCAAGGCTCAATCAAAGTCGCCTGATCACTCTCGCCGTGCTTGCCGCCCACCCGCGCGCCAGGTAAGCCGAATACATCGCTACGCTCCAGTGCATTGTCGACGGCATCATGCTGAAAACTGCTGACCAGTACCTGCGCCGCAATATTCTGCTTCTCCGCTCGCTCACCCAGACAACGCTGCAATGCTGCAATAACCTGGGTTTTACCGGTACCAGGAGGGCCGATGATGATTGCCAGATCAGGGGTATTGAGCGCGCAATCCAGCGCCAGCGCCTGCTTCTCGGTCGGCTTGCCACCCTTGAAAGACTCCAGCACGTATGGGGTCAGCCCGCTGATCGGGCGTCGTCGCGCAGCAGGAACCGCAACCCCTTCCAGCAGCCATTTCAATTGCGGCAGTCGCGTGCCCGAGTCAATCGACTGCTTGGCTGCCAAGCGACGCTTACCCATCGAACGTTGGCCGGCAAGAGACAGATACAACCAGCCCTCCCCCGCTTTCGGTCGGATGTTGGTCTTACCCGCCGCCTGTTTGAAAATCACGCAATCTGGCTCGAAGCGAATAGTCCCCCGCGGAGCATTGGCAGTCCTTTGAGCCTTCTCGGATGAAAGCTCTTCCAGCCAGTCCGGACGCTGATCGCCCAGATCAAACTGATCATTGCTGCTCAGCTCCAGATCGCGCCAGCGCTCGCGGAACACCTGATACTGCTCCTGCGACTTGGGAATCAGACGCCAGGCATTGCCACGCCCCTCCTGAAAGCCGTGGCACTCGGCGTAAGCCAGAGAACCCAAACTTTCTGCCTGCTCTAAAGCTCTTTGCCACTCTTTATCGTTGTAAAGATTCCAGAGTTCGAGATAGCTGGCGTTGTCACGCAGCGCCGCACTCAGCAGAGCCTGCTGACTGGCGCTGCCGAGTGCAGCCGCAACAGAGGCATCCTTAAATTCAAATTGGCCAAGCAGGATGGAGAATGCACCATCACGATGGGTATGACGGTTAACACGCTTGAGCAGATAACTGCCATCCTGGCGCCGCTCGACATCGGCACGCCAGCCATTACCCAGCAACTGAAAGCCGCCCTTGGTAGCGGTATTGCTGAAACGAGCAACCGTCAGCCAGTCACCCTCAGCCAGGCCCTGTACCACAAAGTGCTCGGCAAACCAGCGACAGGCCAGTTCAACAGTGCTGCCGGCAATTTCGCGCTTGGCGTGCAAATCCTCAGCAAGCAGCTCATCAACACCCAGTTCAAGCTGCATTGCCGTTACTTCAACCGGTGCGCAGTATTGCACCAGCAGCTTGTTTTTCTTCGTACCGGTCAGCAACCAGCGGGTCTGATCACGCAGGGCCAGACGGCCAAATATTTCGGCATCGGCCTTGGCACAATTGACGCGGATACGCACATCTCCCTGCACCGCCAGCCAGTCATCTTGATAGCGCTGCAGGAAAATCGCCTGCCCGTCCTGCAAGGCATCCACAGACTCATCTGTAGAAAGCGCCAGCACATCGGCTGACAGCATGGGGAAATCTTTAAATTCCATTTGCCATCACCACCGGAATTGCCAGACGACTTTGCTGGAGGGCAACCCGGAGTCCTTATGCCCTGACTTCGCAGGCTCACCTACATGAATCAGGAAGGGTTCCTCATCCTGGCCACGCAGGCTCTCCTTGAGGCCCTGATAACGCTGCAACGGTTTAATGTTCTCCCCGCGCTGCAACTGCAACTGGCTCTCAGGAAGCGGGAAAATCCCCAGGCCCTTGTCGCTGTACTCGATACGGATATGGTCAGCCGGCCAACGGTCATAGCTGAACGTCGGCAGCAAGCGCTTGAGCTCAACCTGCCCTCCCGGCTGCAGCCAGACCTTGCGCCCCGTCGCTACCAGGTCTGGAGGAGCCTCCGCATCCCCGTCCTGCTCGGCAGGCAAGGCAATGAACTCCTCAAACATAACCAGACGACTGTCAGCCGGCTCCGGGCAGAAATAACACTCCGCTTTGTCCGCTGCCCGCAAGTCCGCTGGCAACAGGCTGGTACTGCCGCAGCCAGGGCAGCAATAGATGCGCTCGTCCACTTCAACCAGCGCCTCAAGCCACTCGGCCATAGCCGGGCGCTCATAGGGGCTGGCTCGCCCACCCTCAAAGCAACGGCTAAACAGTTGGGGCAGCTTGCTGTGCTCCAGCAGTTGCAGCGGCAGATTAACGAAGCAAGCGTTACTGTCGTCCTCGCTATCGTTGATCCAGGGGTGCTCACCGCGCAGCGCGGCATCCTCGATTTCAGGCTCACCGCAGCTGACCATCTCACCCTTGAACGGGTGGTTGTGTGTCAGCAACTGATAGGCAATAACGGCGAAGCTCCAGCAATCGGTGAGGCTGGACAACAACGCCTCACCACGCACCACTTCCGGTGCGCCATAGTCCACGGTGTGCAGGGTCAAGCCACTGTGGCTATCGAGGCTGATGTTGTCGCAGTCAATCAACCACGTCTCGGCAAACGCCGGATCGTCCGAGACAAAGATATTGTTCGGCGACAGATCACCGTAGAGCATGCCGCGCCCGTGCAACTGATTCAGTGTTCTGGCCATCTGGCCCAGAATACGAATACGCCGACGCAGCCCGCCCTGGCGCAGATAATCTTCATGCGCCTCTTCTTCAGCATTAGCAAAACTGTCCAGCAGCCCCTGCAAAGGCACCAGCCCGTCCATCAGCTCCATCACATAACCGCAGCGTGGCTCAGCCAGCAGTTCAAGCGGTCTAGCCAGCTTCAAATCGGCCAGATCCTGCCGGGTCAGCCATTCGATGTGCTCACGCCAACGACGGCGCGCCTGCTCATCCTTATTGGTAAACCCCTTGATCAGAGCTTGTGGGTACTGGGTGCGGTAAACAACGCCCTGCCCACCACTGCTCAACTCACTCGTGAGCTCATAAACCGAACCTTTGCTGTCCTGCACCATGCGCTGCTTCTGCGGCGCGGCCTTGTTCGTGCTCATCTGTATCAATCCGTTAAGAAAATTCCAGCAATGCTCTTGTCGTCACCATGGCGCGGCGTCGACCAGTCCAGCAGCTCACCCGTCAACCAGCGGCGCATGCGGCGCTTGCTACTACAACGCAGTTGGCGCCGGTAAATGGCATCAAAAAACGACTCAAGCTGCGATGGAATCAGGTCATCCGAGATACCATCCGTCATCAGCAGTACGCCATCACCCGGCTGGCTCAACTCAAACTCGAAACTGCGAGTATTCCGGGCATCCGCCTGGGCCAAGGTCAGGGTCTGATTACCGAAGCCCTGGCGTTGATCGGTCAGCACCTTGAAAGCGCCAGCGCTTCTTGCCAGCAGCAATCCATCGCCAATCTGTCCGGCAACAGCCCGGCCACGGGCATCCACGCGCGCCCACAGGCAGGTCGTTTCATGCAGGCGATAACGCTCGCCAAAACAGGCCAGCCAGGCCTTGCGAACCTCGTCAGTAACCGCTGCATGAGTAATGTCCGCCTGGCACCGAAGCACGTGCCGTGACAACTGCACCGCCTTGTGCGAACCGAAGTGGCTCAAGGGGCGACTGCCCAATCCATCGGCAACTGCAACGCACCAACCGCCGCGTATACCACTGACGGCCAGGGCATCCTGGTTAGGTGAGTCATCCTGCTGGTGGGCGGGGCCCCTCACCGAAGCCCCACTCGCCAACAAGCGCATCAGAAATCCCAGTCCTGATCATCCGTCGGGATTTGCAGCGGAGCAGACTGATTCGGCGTCGCCGAGCGGCTACGTGCACTGACGCTCATCGTCACAGCGCGGAAAAAACGGTGGATATCCGCAGCATTCTCGGCACGGAACAGCGGTGCCTCCGGGTCATTGGCAAAATCACCGAGCATGCTCTCATCGGCATCAGCACCGATGGCCATGGCAAAGCGAGTGGCCTTGGACGAGCGCTCGCCATTGGCCAGACGAGCAAAGGAACCCTGCCAGTCATCAGTAGGGTGGCCATCGGAAACCAGCACGATTACCGGTTTGTAGGCGCGGGAGGGGATGCTGTCCTTGTCTTCGATCATCTGGCTGGCCAGTGCCAGAGCACCACCCAGCGGAGTCGCCCCCGCAGCAGTAAGCGGGGTGAAGCCCTGCAACTGATGAGCCGGAGTCAAAGGCAAATTCACCTCTGCTTGACTGCCAAAGGTGATCAAACTGACCTGCAGTTCAGCCCGCAGGCGGCTCTCGCCGGCAAAGCTGCTGATCATGTCTTTCAGGCCCTTGTTCAGCGCCTCGATCTTGCCATCCACAGACATGCTGCCACTGGTGTCAGCCAGAACGATGATCGGCAGCGGACGGGCGGTTTGGACCTGGAATTTTTTGAGTTCCGACATTGTGTACTTCCTTGGTAGTCAATTGGATATCTCCCTATAAGCGCATTCCGTGCCAACTCATGTTTTCTTTTAAAAACAGTATGTTATGCAATCTTGAAGGCCGAGAAAGATCGTTATATACGTAAAAACCGTTATTTATTGGTAATTTTGTTTACCGACACGAA
>JACCDZ010053394.1_pt1 | contig 13005 bp, 9 predicted proteins | sample 7449551 | NCBI WGS metagenome assembly JACCDZ01 (sample SAMN15323452, study PRJNA562643) | freshwater metagenome | isolation source: river surface water | place: USA:Blue River Watershed | collected 2017-08-18
CCAAGATTTGTAGCAGGTTCCATTGGTCCAACAAACCGAACAGCATCAATGTCGCCTGATGTAAATGACCCAGGATTTCGAGCTGTGAATTTCGACGATTTAAAAATTGCCTACAAACAACAAGTCGAAGCTTTAATTGATGGTGGAAGTGATTTGCTTTTAGTAGAAACTATTTTCGACACACTAAATGCGAAAGCTGCTTTGTTTGCGATTGAAGAAGTAAAAGAAGAACGCAATGTCGATATTCCAGTAATGGTTTCAGGAACAATTACCGATGCTTCTGGAAGAACACTTTCAGGACAAACGGTGGAAGCTTTTTTGATTTCGATTTCACATATTCCTTTGTTGAGTGTTGGATTTAATTGTGCGTTAGGAGCAGATCAATTGAAACCCTATTTGAAACGACTAGGAAATAACACCTCGCTAAATATTTCGGCACATCCCAATGCAGGTTTGCCCAATGCCTTCGGACAATATGACCAAACACCCGAAGAAATGCAACAATTAATTCGGGAATATTTACAAGAAAATTTAGTAAATATCATCGGCGGATGTTGTGGAACAACCCCAGAACACATCAAATTAATTGCGGAGGTAGCAAAAGAATTCAAACCACGCACCGTAGAGAAAACGCATGCGTTGTCTCAATAATTGATTTTTCAATTATTAAATATGTAAAACAATGAAAAACAGTGCCATAAAAATACAATTCGAAACATTTTTACAGTCGCAACGATGTTGGGTTTGCCAATACGTTAGCAACAGTAAAACCTTTTGGAAGGATGTTGCGAAACATTATAAAAGAATAAGTAATGAGTTATAATTCCGATAAATATTTAAAATTATCAGGTTTAGAACCTTTGATTGTAACTCCAGAAACCAATTTTGTAAACGTTGGAGAACGAACAAACGTAACCGGTTCTAGAAAATTTCTTCGATTAATTAAAGAAGAAAAGTACGATGAAGCCTTAGATATCGCGCGAGCTCAAGTGGAAGGTGGCGCGCAAATCATCGATGTTAACATGGATGAAGGAATGTTGGATGGCGTTTATGCGATGACCAAATTCCTAAATCTAATAGCAGCTGAACCAGATATTGCCCGAGTTCCGGTAATGATTGATTCTTCGAAATGGGAAATCATCGAAGCGGGATTGAAAGTCATTCAAGGAAAAGGTGTGGTAAATTCGATTTCTCTAAAAGAAGGAGAAGCGACTTTTATTCATCATGCTAAATTAATCAAACGATACGGAGCTGCGGTAATTGTTATGGCTTTTGACGAAAACGGTCAGGCGGATACTTACGAAAGACGTATCGAAATCTGCAAAAGAAGTTACGATATATTGGTTAACCTAGTTGGTTTTCCTGCTGAAGACATCATTTTCGACCCTAATATTTTTCCAGTGGCAACCGGAATGGAAGAGCATAAATTAAATGCTTTAGATTTCTTCCGTGCGACCAAATGGATTCGCGAAAATCTACCTTATGCGCACGTTTCGGGTGGCGTGAGTAATGTTTCTTTTTCTTTCCGTGGTAACGATAAAGTGCGTGAAGCCATGCATTCCGCATTCTTGTATCATGCCATTCAAAATGGAATGACAATGGGAATTGTAAATCCAGAAATGCTAGAGATTTATGATGAAATCGACCCAGTTTTGTTGGAACATGTGGAAGATGTTTTGCTAAACAGAAGAGAAGATGCTACCGAACGTTTGTTAGAATTAGCAGAAAGTTTCAAAGGTGATACAAAGTCTAATGAGAAAGCTGTGGCCGAATGGCGAAACGGTTCGGTGCAAGAGCGATTAACACATTCTTTAGTAAAAGGGATTGATGAATTTATCGAAATTGATGTAGAGGAAGCGCGTCAGTTGGTTGAAAAACCTATCGAAGTTATCGAAAATCACCTGATGAACGGAATGAATGTGGTTGGTGATTTATTCGGAAGTGGAAAAATGTTTTTACCGCAAGTAGTAAAATCCGCTCGTGTAATGAAAAAAGCGGTGGCTTATTTGCTTCCTTATGTTAGCCCCCCAACCCCCGGAGGGGGAGCTGAAAAGCAATCGTGGAATACGGCTAGCCCAATACTGTATAAATCTCTAAAAGAGAAAGCAAAAGAAATGAGAAACAAGCCAACTGAGGCAGAAAAATTGCTTTGGAGTGTTTTATCGAATAAAGGGATTAATGGTTATAAATTTAGAAGGCAACATATTATTGGTGAATATATTGTAGACTTTGTTTGTTTGGAAAAAAAACTGGTTATTGAAGTTGATGGTTCCATTCATAATTTGAAAGAACAAATAGAACATGATAAACAGAGAACTGAATGGCTTGAATCTAAAGGATTTAAAATAGTAAGATTTAAAAATCAGGAGGTTTTAAATAATTTATTTGAAACTATTGAAAACATCAAAAAGGAATTATCCGTGAAGTTTGTAGCTCCCCCTTCGGGGGCGGGGGGGGCTGGTAAGATTCTGATGGCAACTGTAAAAGGCGATGTTCATGATATTGGTAAAAATATTGTTTCAGTAGTTTTAGCTTGTAATAATTTCGAAATTATCGATTTAGGAGTGATGGTTCCACCTGAAAAAATCATTGAAACTGCGGTTAAAGAAAATGTAGATATTATCGGTTTGAGTGGTTTGATTACGCCTTCGTTGGACGAAATGGTGTATTTGGTCAAAGAAATGGATAAATTGAATATCAAAATTCCAATCATGATTGGTGGTGCAACCACCTCGCGTGCGCACACAGCAGTGAAAATTGCTCCAGAGTATAAGGAAACCGTGGTTCATGTGAACGATGCTTCTCGAGCGGTAACGGTTGCAACCCATTTATTGCAACCCGATACTAAAGTTACCTATGCAAAATCACTTCGTGAGGAATATGATTCACTTCGAGAAGGGTATTTGAATAGAAGTCGAGAGAAAAATTTCTTATCAATTGAAGAAGCGCGTAAAAATAAATTCAAAATCGATTGGGAAAATTACGAACCTATAAAACCAAATTTTATAGGAACAAAAACCATTGAAGTTGAACTTTCAGAATTAGTAGATTTTATCGATTGGACACCGTTTTTTCAGTCATGGGAATTGTATGGGAAATTTCCAGCGATTTTAATCGATGAAATTGTAGGCGAGCAAGCGACTCATTTGTTTGAAGATGCACAAAAAATGCTTTCTCAAATTGTTAAAGACAAATGGTTTACCGCAAAAGGGATTTTAGGAATTTTTCCAGCGAATACAATCAATCACGATGATGTAGAACTTGTCATTTCGAGCGGAGTCGAGAAGTTTCTGACTTTAAGACAACAATCTCAAAAAACGGCTGGAGCTCCAAATATCGCATTAGCGGATTTTATTGCTCCCAAAGAAATTGGTAAACAAGATTATATTGGGTGTTTCTGTGTGTCAACAGGTTTTGGAGTTGATGAAAAAGCTTTAGAATTTGAAAAGCAATTAGACGATTACAATTCAATTTTAGTAAAAGCTTTAGGAGACAGATTAGCAGAAGCTTTTGCGGAATATTTACACTTGAAAGTTCGTAAAGAAATTTGGGGTTATGCTTCAGATGAAGTTTTGTCAAACGATGAATTAATAAAAGAACAATATCAAGGAATTCGTCCGGCGCCAGGTTATCCAGCTTGTCCTGACCATTTAGAAAAACCAACAATTTGGAAATTATTAAATGTAGAACAAGAAATAGGAGTGAAGTTAACCGAAAGTATGGCGATGTGGCCAGCAGCTTCGGTTTCGGGTTATTATTTTGCCAATCCAGAAAGTAAATATTTTGGTTTAGGAAAAATTAAAAAAGACCAATTAGAAGATTACGCCAAAAGAAGAAATATTAGTGTTGAACAAGCCGAAAAATGGCTATCACCCAATTTAGCAGATTAAATAAGTTTATAGTTTATTGTTTATGGTTAAAAGTTGGAAACCACAAACAATAAACAATTAACTACAAACATAAAACATGAAAGTAACAGAACATATACAAAACGCAAATGGAAAACCTTTGTTCTCCTTCGAAATTTTACCACCCTTAAAAGGACAAAACATTCAATCGATTTTTGATAGTATTGATCCATTGATGGAATTTAATCCGCCATTTATTGATGTAACGTATCATCGTGAGGAATATGAATTCAAGGAATTAGAAAACGGCTTGCTTCAGAAAAAAGTAGTAAAAAAACGTCCGGGAACGGTTGGGATTTGTGCCGGAATTCAGAATAAATACGAAGTAGATGCTATTCCACATATATTATGTGGTGGTTTTACTAAAGAAGATACTGAAAATTTATTGATAGACTTGGATTTCTTAGGAATTGATAATGTTGTAGCGCTTCGTGGCGATGCAGTAAAAAGCGAAATTTATTTCAAGCCCGAAAAAGAAGGTCATGCCTATGCTTCGGAATTAGTAACACAAATAAGCAATTTGAATAAGGGAATTTATTTGGACGAAGATTTACAAAATTCAACTAAAACCGATTTTTGTATCGGAGTGGCTGGTTATCCAGAAAAACACATGGAAGCACCCAGTATGGATAGCGATATTCATTTCTTGAAGCAAAAAATTAAAAATGGTGCCGATTATATTATTACTCAGATGTTTTTTGATAACAAAAAATTCTTCGATTTTGTTGCCAAATGCAGAGCGGCTGGAATTACTGTTCCAATTATTCCGGGATTAAAACCTATCGCAACGAAAAAGCAATTGAATTTAATTCCGCATCGTTTCAAAGTTGATTTACCTGACGATTTGATTATGGCTGTGGTGAAAGCAAAAGATAATTATCACGTTAAACAAATTGGTATTGAATGGTGTACACAACAAAGTAAGGAGCTAATTGCTGCTGGTATTCCAATTTTACATTATTATTCCATGGGAAAAGCAGAGAATGTAAAAGCGATTGCTAAAGAAATTTTTTAATTACAATTATCTTGTTATTAGCCCAGTTATTAAATTACTAGTTTGTTTTTCTGGTAATAGCTTGTGGATACAATTTATTTTTTGTAACTTCATTCCAAGAAAATTAAGTTATTATGAAAAATTTAGTATTCACTTTCGTAATAGTACTCGTATCTCAAATGGGATTTGCGGGTGAGTTAGACTCTATTTTAAGTAAAGCTAGAGCTTTAACTAATAATAAAGATTACACCGAAGCAATTTTAGTATATGAAAATTATATTAAAGTATCTAAAGGTGAAAATTTAAAAGAGGTATATATAGAATTAGCAAATTGCTACTTCTATTTAGGAAAAAAACATGAAGCAGTGAATAATATAAAAACCGCTATTGTGAAACATGGTTTTACAGAAGAAGATTTTATTTATAATTCTGTACTAAATGAAAAATTATCATCTTACGCTCTTTCCGTTTTGTATGATGATTATTATAAGCTTAGAAATAAGTATTTGGCAACTTTAAATTAAGTTTAGTCAATTGATAAAAAAATCTCCTTACAAGATCTTGTAAGGAGATTTTTTTATTTCTTCCCAGTTTTCTCTCTGAATATCTGTTCAAGGTTTTTACTTTTCAATACAATTTGTAAGGTTCTTAATTGATGTTCTTGAGCAAAATCAAACAATGATGGACGCATATCCGTAGCTGAATTAAAAGTTAATTCCCAAACTAAATCATGTGTGTTTTTTGCTGATTTTAAATTAGGTAGAGATGTAAAAATAGTTTCATTTACTTTTTTATCGAATTCTACTTCAATAATTTGTTCTGCTTCTTCCTGAACAAGATTGTTTAATTTTTTATCGGTAACAATTTTACCTTTGTCAATAATGATAATTCTATCGCATATCGCTTCCACTTCTTGCATAATGTGCGTTGAAAGAAAAACGGTTTTATTTTTTCCAATGTTTTTTATCAAATCACGAATTTCTACCAATTGATTTGGGTCTAAACCAGTCGTTGGTTCGTCTAAAATCATCACATCTGGATTGTGTAATAAAGCCGTTGCTAATCCAACACGTTGACGATATCCTTTTGATAATTCTCCTATTTTCTTATGACTTTCTGGTGTTAACCCTGTTAAAGCAATTACTTCGTCAATTCTAGATTTCGCAACTTTATGTAAATCGGCATTAAAAGCCAAATATTCTCTAACATATAAATCTAAATAGAGTGGATTATGTTCAGGTAAATACCCAACCGACTTCTGTACTTCTTTTTGTGCTGAAGTTACATCGTATTCGTTTACAACTGCAGTTCCGCTATCTGCTGTTAAATAAGTGGTCAAAATTTTCATCAAAGTGGATTTTCCGGCGCCATTTGGACCTAAAAAACCTACAATTTCTCCCTTTTTTACAGAAAAGCTAACGTTATCTAACGCTTTTTGTAATCCGTAATTTTTTGAAATATTTTGAACTTCAATCGACATATGATATAAATTTTAGCAAAAGTAACTTTTTTTAATTGAACTCAAATTGATTTAAAAAAGTATTTACTGTTTGAAATTTCTTTAAAATTTTTCGCTTTTCAAGGCTGTTTTTAATTTAATTTTATAATTCTTAAGCATAATTAATTGTAATTTTGCACGCAATTGATTATTATGGAAAATAAAAAAAAATTACGTACTTGGTTAGATGATTTTCAATTGAATCACCCGCTTGTAATTGCAGGACCTTGTAGCGCAGAAACTGAAGAACAAGTTTTAAAAATAGCACATGAATTAAAGAATTCTGATGTTTCTATTTTTCGAGCGGGAATTTGGAAACCTCGTACACGGCCAGGTGGATTTGAAGGTGTGGGCGAAATCGGATTGAAATGGTTGCAAAAAGCAAAGGCAGAAACTGGTTTGTTAATGGCAACGGAAGTTGCTACGGCAGCTCATGTAAAATTGGCATTGGAACACAATATTGATGTGCTGTGGATTGGTGCCAGAACTACCGTAAATCCTTTCGCAGTTCAAGAAATTGCAGATGCTTTACAAGGAACAGATAAAATTGTTTTATTAAAAAATCCAGTAAATCCCGATTTATCTTTGTGGATTGGCGGTTTAGAGCGTTTGTATAATGCGAATATCAAGAAATTAGGAGTAATTCACAGAGGATTTTCTACTTACGAGAAAACCAAATACCGCAATAATCCGGAGTGGCAAATTGCGATTGATTTGCAAAATCGTTTTCCTGATTTACCTTTGATTTGCGATCCTTCGCATATTACAGGAAAGCGCGATATGATTCAAGAAGTATCGCAACAAGCTTTAGATTTGAATTATGATGGATTAATTATCGAAACCCACATTGACCCAGATAACGCTTGGAGTGATGCTGCTCAACAAGTTACTCCAGCTACATTAAAACAAATGTTTGTTGATTTACGTGTGAGAAAAGTCACAGATGATGAAAGCGAGTACAATCAAAAAATGGCAAAACTCCGCATGCAAATTGATGAATTTGACGAAAAGCTGTTAGAAATTTTAGGGAACCGAATGAAAGTTGCTGATAAAATTGGTTTATTAAAGAAAGAGAAAAATGTTGCCATCTTACAAAATCAACGCTGGAACGAAATTCTTGGTAAAATGATTTTAGAAGGCCAAGAGAAAGGGCTTAGTAATGAATTTGTAATGTTATTATTTAAGGCTATTCACCAAGAAAGTATTACACATCAAGAGAAAGTTATAAATAAGTGATTTTTTACAGAATATATTCTTACATTTTTTGTAATATCGCACCACAAATCATTTAATAATAAATAATGAAAAAAATTAATCTGTTTTTGTTTGCTTTTGTGCTTGGGATTCAATTCTTAGTTGCTCAAAACAAAATTGACAAAGTGTCTTTAACTTATGGAGAAGAGTTAGCAGACGATAAACAAAAAATCGTTAAAATCGTTGGAGAATCTAACAACAAAATCTTTGCTTTAGCAATAAAAGGTAAAGATGATTATTTTATAAAAATATTTGAATCGGGTTCAATGAAACTTATTTCATCTAATCCAATTGTAATCCCGCAAATTAGCGATAAAGAGGTTGATTTTGAAGAAATTTTTCTTTTAAATGACAACTTGTATGTCATTGGTAGTGTATATAACAAAAAAGATAAGATTTTTAATTTAGTTGCAACACAAGTTTCAGACAAAGGGGTTTTAAGTAAGTCTTCAGTTGTTTTATTTGATGCTGAAGTTGCAAAAAAATCTAGTAGAGGTGATTTTTATTTTAAATTATCTCCTGATGAAGGAGCCTTATTGGTTATGCATACCTCATTATTTTCAAAAGAAGATGCGGTAAAATATGAAGTAAAATTATTTGATGACAAAATGGGAACTCTATTCTCAAATACTGAAAAAGTTAAGTTTGATGACAGTAAAAAAGATTATGAGTTTACAATTTCTGATTTTGAAGTTAATTTTCAAGATGATGTTTTCTTAGTAGTTAATGAAAGTTATAGAGATTCTAAAAAGAAAGAACAAATTGAAAAATTTGAAATTCAAGCTTTTAAAAGAAATAATGGATATAAAAAGGAAATCGTAAATATTGATATTAAAGGGAAAGAAATTATCAATTGTAAAATGATTTCAACTAATAAGAACACTTTAAAAATAGTTGGATTTTATTCAAGCGTAAGAGAAAACGGGAAAGCAAATAAAGAACTTAAAGGAGTTTATAACGCAACTATTGATTTAAATACGAATGCAACTAATGCAGTAAAGTTTAATGAGTTTGATTATGCAACAAAAGTTAAACTATTAGGTGAGAGACGAGCTAAAAAAGGAAAAGACGTTAAACCTTACTACAATATTACTACTATTATTGAAAAAAATGACGGTGGTTTAATCATATTATCTGAGTTTCAGTTTGTTTATGTAGGTCAAAGTTCTGGTATAGGACCATTAGCCGCAACTCCTGTAACATATACAAAAAACGAAATTATCATTACAAGTTTAAAGGAGGATGGTACATTTGAATGGGGTAATGTTTTGCCTAAAGAACAATCTGCAACTGTAACCACATTATCAATTGGATTTGGATTTGCTGGAGGTAACGGAAGTTTTGCTGTAGGTGGTGCCATTCAAATTCCATTAACTCAATTAGGAAAAGGGCCAGAATATTTAGGCGCAATTCCAATTTACAAAGACGGAGTACTTAATCTACTATTTAATGATAATGTTAAAAATAAAGGAATTACCAATATTGATGACATTAGATCGTTAGGTAATTATAACAATGCGGTCCCAGCATTATTTATCTTTGATTCTAATGGGAATATAACAAGAAAAGATCCAGAGGAAGTAATTAAAAATGAATTAGTGTTGCGACCTGGAGTATATTACAGAAAAACAAATAAAGAGTTCATAGTATATTCTTCTAGAAAAAGTAAAGATAAGTTAGGAAGAATGATTTTAGAAGATTAAAAAAATAAAAGGCTACCAACAGTAGCCTTTTTTATTGCCTAGATTTTCAATTGAAACATTATCTTTGCTGCAATTAACGTAATGGAATTACAAAATTTCTAACTTTGCATGACAGGAATCGTTTATAAATCTACCGGAAGTTGGTACACCGTCAAAACTGAAAATGGTGCCTTTTTGGAGTGCCGTATAAAAGGTAAATTTAGAATGAAAGGTATTAAAAGTACCAATCCTATTGCGGTGGGAGACGTTGTAGATTATGATATTGAAAATACCACTGATGAAACTACTGGAGTAATTACAGCGATTCACGATAGAAAGAATTATATTGTTAGAAAATCGGTAAATTTATCGCATCAAATGCATATTATCGCATCTAATATTGACGTGGTTTTTTTATTGGTAACCATCAATAACCCGCCAACAACCACAAGTTTTATCGACCGATTTTTAGTTACCGCTGAAGCTTATGGAATTGAAGCTATAATTGTTTTTAATAAAATTGACACGTTTGATGACCCTACATTAGACGAGCAATTGTATTTACAACATGTGTATACTTCAATAGGCTATAAATGTTTACGTGTTTCTGCTAAAGATGGAAAAGGAATTGACGAACTTAAAGCATTAATGAAAGGCAAAGTTTCGATGTTCTCAGGACATTCGGGCGTTGGAAAATCAACTTTGGTAAACACTTTAGAACCAGGATTAAATTTAAAAACCAAACAAATTTCGGAATCTCATTCGCAAGGAAAACACACCACAACGTTTGCAGAAATGTTTGATTTGTCTTTTGGAGCCAAAATTATAGATACACCTGGAATTCGTGGTTTTGGAATTGTCGACATGGAAAAACAAGAAATTGGTGACTATTTCCCTGAATTTTTTGCTTTGAAAGATCAATGTAAATTCAATAACTGTTTACATAAAGATGAGCCACATTGTGCTATTAAAAAAGCGTTAGAGAGTGACGAAATTTCATGGTCGCGCTATAAAAGTTATACCCAAATTTTAGAAGGCGACGAGGAACAATATCGTGCAGATATTTATGATGCCGAGCGAAAAAATAGTGATGAAATAAGAAATTCCTAGATTTCGAAGTCTCATAGATATTTTAAACAAGCAATAATTTGCAAATATTTTTTGCAAAAAAATACAGAAATACGGATTTTCGTAAATAAATTCTGTTATTTTTTTTATTTTTGGTGAATGAAAGCAGTTATTCAAAGAGTTTCTCATTCATCAGTAAGCATTAATAATCAAATTGTAGCTCAAATTCAAAGTGGTTTGTTAGTTTTAATTGGTGTTGAAGATGCCGATAACAAAGATGATGTTCATTGGTTAACTTCAAAAATCGTGAATCTTCGTATATTCCCAGATGAAAATGAAGTAATGAATTTATCATTAAAAGATATTGATGGAGAAATGATTATAGTTTCTCAATTCACCCTACATGCATTAACTAAAAAAGGGAATCGTCCTAGTTATATTAAAGCTTCAAAGCCAGAAATTGCTATTCCACTTTACGAATCTTTTATAAAAGAAATGGAAGTGGAATTAGGTAAAAAAGTGCAAACTGGACAATTTGGTGCGGATATGAAAGTAAGTTTGGTTAACGATGGACCTGTAACTATTATAATTGACACAAAAAATAAAGAGTAATAATAAAGTAAATTCTAATGTTAAAAAAAATATTGTTTTTTCTTCTTTTAACTTCATTTTGCTATTCACAAGATTTTAGATTATCAGCGTTGTCTATTTCAAAAGAATTAACTGAAAATGCGAATAGTGTAGTTAGAGATCAAAAACTTGAAATTGACATTTCTTCTTTAAATCAAATGCAAATTAAGAAGAAAAAAATAATATCAGTTCTAAACAGTAAAGGTTTAAATAATGTAGATGCTGTGGAATATTATGACAAATCAACAAAAGTCAAATTAATTGAAGCTACTATTTACAACTCTTACGGAGAAGAAATAAAAAAAATAAAAAGAAAAGATTTTCAAGACCGAAGTGTTGTAGATGGCTTTTCGGTTTTAACAGATGGTAGGATATTGTATTTAGATTACACACCTATAGCCTATCCTTTTACAATTGTTTATGAAAGTATTGTTGAAAGTAACAATACAGCATTTATTCCTTCTTGGTATCCGCTGGATGATTATTATGAAAGTATTGAAAAATCATCAATTAAAATTGAATATATAAAAACATTAGGATTTAAGTTTAAAGAAAATAATTTTATTGGCGATAAAATAAAAAAAGAAGAAAAAGAAAATTCGATTACATATACTGCCGAAAATATTTTTGCAGAAAAACCTGAAGAATACTCTCCAATAATTGAAAAAAAATTTCCTATTGTTGTTTTTGGATTAGATAAATTTAATTTAGAAGGTTTTGAAGGTAGCGCTGTTTCTTGGGAAGAGTTCGGAAAATTATGGTATAAAAATTTAGTCTCCGATTCGGAAGAGATTAGTTTAGAAACAAAAGCAAAAATTAATGAACTTGTAAATAATGAAACGGATGTTTTAAAAAAAGCAAGAATAATTTATGAGTTTGTTCAAAATAGAACTCGTTATGTAAGTGTTCAATTAGGTATAGGTGGATGGAAGCCAATGAAGCCAATAGATGTGGATAAATTAGGATATGGTGATTGTAAAGCCTTGTCTAATTACACACGTGTTTTATTAAAAAATGTTGGAATAGAATCGTACTACACTGTAATATACGGCGATAGTAAAAAGAAAGATTTTGATCAAGATTTTGTTTCTAAACAAGGAAATCATGTTATATTAACAATCCCTTATCAAGACAAAAATATTTTTTTAGAATGTACAAATCAAAACGTTCCGTTTGGTTACGGAGGTACATTTACAGACGATAGATTTGCTTTGTTAATAAAGCCTCAAGGCGGGCAAATAATAAAAACTAGTTCTTATTCCGAATTAGATAATTTACAACAAATACATGCAAAAATGTCATTTGACACGAATGGAAATTTAGAAGGAAATATTAAGATTGTTTCTAAAGGAATTCAATATGATGATGTGTATAATATTCAGAATAGTTCAAAACAAGATATTGAAAATTATTATTACCAATCAAAATTTCCATGGATTAATAATATGAAAATTGAGTCGTTTACTTTTAATAATGATAAGGATAAAATTGAATTTACAGAGAATTTAAAAGTAAAAATTGAAAAAAGTTTAGTCAAAACCAACAATGTTAATTTGTTCTCATTTAATATATTTAATAAATTAACATCAATACCTCAACGATACAAAAACCGAAAGTATCCTTTAGAAATTAAGAGAGGATATTCTGATGAAGACATTGTAGAGATTGAGATTCCATCTACATTTAAAATAGAATCAATCCCTGATGATGTAATAATTGAGAATAAATTTGGGAAATATCAGATGGAGTGTAGGGTAAAGAATAACGTGTTTATTTACAAAAGAGTAGTAACAATTAAACAAGGAGTTTACGAAAAATCAGAATACGAAAATTATAGACAATTTATTGAACAAATCGTGAAAAATGACAACGCAAAACTTACAATTAAAGAATAATAAAATGAAATTTATGAAAACAAAACTATTGATTTTTTTACTTTTTACAACATTTGTATATTCTCAAGAATATGAA
>JACCDZ011975836.1_pt1 | contig 13002 bp, 13 predicted proteins | sample 7449551 | NCBI WGS metagenome assembly JACCDZ01 (sample SAMN15323452, study PRJNA562643) | freshwater metagenome | isolation source: river surface water | place: USA:Blue River Watershed | collected 2017-08-18
ACAAGACCGGCCATCGCTTGTCCATATTCAATCGAATATTGACCATAGAAGAGATATGTAGAAAGCGGCAACGTCTGCGTTTCATCGGTTAGCACCAACCGCGGCAACAGGAAGTCGTTCCAAATCCAGAGCGCATTGATAATCGCAACTGTTGCAGTGATTGGACGCATCATTGGGAAAATGATCTTCCAGAAGGCGACCATGTCAGATGCGCCATCGATTGATGCTGCTTCATCGATTTCAGTTGGGATCGTTGAGATAAAGCCGTGATAAAGGAAGGTTGAGAGCGCAACACCGAAGCCGATGTAGAAGAAGATCAGCGCCCCGCGGTTGTTCCAAGATACGAATTGAGCAAAGCGCGCCATAAATGGAATCATCAAAGCTTGGAAAGGCACGATCATGGATGCGACCAGGATTAAGAAGATGTATTTCGTTAACTTTGTCTTGGTGCGCGCCAAGTAATACGCCAACATCGAAGAGAAGATGATTAGGAGTGAGACGCTAAAGACGGTAATGATTATTGAATTCGTCAGCGATCTGAAGAAGTTCATCTTGGTGTAGGCCTGTTGGAAGTTCTCCCAAGTAATTGAAAGAGGTATAGACAACGGGTTAGCCAAAATGTCATATTTGAGCTTGAGTGAGTTTACGAAGACCAAGAAGAAAGGGAAAACATAGGCGAAAGCCAAGGTAGACCCGAAGATAAAGGTGGCTCGCTTACCCCAACGTGCACGTGCATTCATCGCTGAACCTCATATCGCTTAGAAATAGCAACTTGTGCCAAAGCGGCCAAAGCCACGATTAAAAACATCACAACCGCCTTTGATTGACCGGTTCCAAAATTTCCATTGGCGAAGGCATCTTGGAAGATGTGAAGTGAAATCAATTCGGTGGTCCGGAATGGGCCACCACCAGTTAAGGCAACGTTTACGTCGTAGGCCATAAAGCCACCCCGCAGCGTCAAGAAGAGCGCGATGGTAAATGCTTGAGCCATCAGTGGAATTTTGATCGTAAATAGTGTGCGAATTGGTGAGGCGCCGTCGATTTGTGATGCTTCAAGAACATCATTTTCAATGGAGATAAGTCCGGTGATATAAACAATCATCATATAGCCGGATGATTGCCAGACGGTCACGATGATCAGCGCCCAAAAAGCTTTGTGGGTGTCCTGCAACCAAGATTGCTTAAAGATTTCCCAATCATATTTGTTGGCGAGCGCAACTATTGCGCTGTTAAAGATAAATTGCCAAATAACGCCGAGAACAACTCCGCCGACTAAATTTGGAACAAAGAAAAATGTTCGGAGGATATTTTTGCTTTTCAATTTTGATGTGACTATAAGCGCTAAGCCAAAGGCAACCGCGTTTACTAAAATTAGAGACACGATAACAAAAAGTGCAGTAAATCTGAGGGTCGACCAAAAAGTTGGATCTTGAAAAGACTTTTTATAGTTATCTAATCCGACGAGCTTGTTTGCTTCGAATCCGTCCCAATCTGTAAAGGTGTAATAAACGCCATTTACAAATGGAACTACAAGAACAATAGAAAAGATCGCTAGAGGGATACCGGCAAACTTCAAAAATCTTTTGATAGATCTTGTTGTTTTCACTTTATCCTCCTAATTCATTCTTGCTTTAAGAAAAGTCATCCTGAGGCGAGTTGCCTCGCCCCAGGATGACTTTATTTACTTTTACTTAACTTGGAAATAGTTGAGCGAAATTACTTCGCTGCTCCACGCCAAGTCTTTGTTGAACCCTTCCATGCATCTTGGATCGCCTTTGCAAGGTCAGCTGCGCTGATCTTGTCGGTGAAGTACTGCTGCATAGATACCTTTCCAACTGTCTCTTGGAGACCTGCTGGGTAATAGGTGTTGATCCACTCAAGTGTCTTTCCGCCATCAACAAACTTCGCGATATCGCGAGCCATGCTTGTAGCTGGTTGAACCTTGAAGCCCTTGTAAACAGGAATGAATCCCATTCCACCTTCAGTTACAGGATCAGCGACGAAACGCTGTCCGGTTGGTGATGTGTAGAGCCATGTTAGGAAGTCAACTGCACCATCGCGCTCAGCCTTTGTTGACTGCTTTGCATCGATCATGAAGTAACCAGGTACACCAACTGGAATTGAATCATTTCCGTATGTTGATGCGGTTGTGCCTGTTGGAAGAGGCATGATTCCGAAATCGGTGCCCTTTGCAGCAGTCATCAAGTTTGGCTCAGTCCAGTTACCTTGGAACATGAATCCGAAATCTCCGCTTGCAAGTGCTGCAATTGAAGCATCGTATTCAGTGTCTGTGAGGTTTGCTGGTGATGAGTTGTACTTCTTTAGAAGATCGTATGTAGCAAGCCAGTTCTTGAATACTGGATCTGCTGAAAGGTTCTTCTTTCCATCTGAAAGTTGGTCTAGAACTGCTAGACGTGCTTCGTGTGTCTTACCAGCGTTTGCATGGTAGATGTTTGTGAAGTGTGCACCAAGTGACCACCAGATAGCTGAGAAGTGAAGTGGCTTCTTTCCAGCTGCCTGAAGCTTCTTAAATGCTGCTTCTAGATCTGAACGTGTCTTGATCTTTGTTACATCAATACCAGCAGCCTTGATTACCTTCTTGTTGTAAAGAAGTCCGAAAGCTTCAGCTGTTGATGGAACACCGACCTGCTTGCCGCCAACCTTTGCAGCTTCAAGAAGTCCTGGTGATACAAGCTTTACAAGCTTTGTTCCCTTCCAGTCCATGACCTTGTCAGCCATGTCAGGAATCTCTTGAAGTGTGTACATGATTGTTGGTGCATCATTTGCAGCATACTTTGGGGTTACGTTCTGAAGGAATGTGATGTTGCGATCACCAGGGATCGACTTAAGTGTGTAGCAGTTCTGGCTCTTGTTGTAAGAAGCAACTGCTGCAAGGAATTGATCCTGAATTTCAGGCTTGATTGTTCCGAGCATTGTGACAGTTGTCTTCTTTGAACATGTTGCAGCTGACGCTGTTGGCGCTACTGAAACAAGTGAAAGAGCAACTGCTGAAGCGGCAAGGAGCGCTCCGAGCTTTGTCTTCTTCATATATTTCCTCTCAAAGGGGCAGCCGGCAGAGAGTTACCGACTGATTTGAGGGGAAAAATACACGAGCCACCAAATTCAAATTCGGACAAATGGGGTTTTGGCCGTAACGATGTAATGACATTTTCAGTCGTTTTTGCAGGTTTTTTGCAGTCCCGAACGGGGCTTTAACGGCGTGGCGAGATGGACCGAACGGCCAGTGAACGAGGGGCTTGGCAGCCGTCGGCTAACTCGAAGGAAACTGTCCGATCGGATCCGGGCAGAAAAATCAGGTCGGAGATTACGTGGGTTCCACCAGCTGCAAATAACTCAACGGATGCGCGATCAACGATTACGCACAGATCAAGAATTTTTTCATCATCGCTAGTTGGAGCAATATGAATATGGCTAGAAGGAATATCGTTCCAAGCTTTTGTGCGGTCAACGAATAGCGATTTACTTTTTGCATCGTAACCAAATTCAAAGAATGCGTCGTTGTCACCGGTTACGCGAATTTTTGTGGAAACCCCATCGCCAACAGAAATACTGGTTTTGATTTCAAGAAGTTCAGCGCCGTTACCTGCAGGAAGTTTTTCACCGACATAACCTTCTAATTCAGTAACCGGATTTGAAGCGAGTCTAATTTCTCCTTCTTTTGAAATTAGAGTTAACTCGCGCGGAAGCGTCATCGCACCGCGCCAAGGATCGGTTGGAAAATCTTTTGCATACTCCCAATTGTTCATCCATCCAATAAATACACGACGGAGATTTGGTGCATCGTTAAAAGTGACGCCCGCGTAATTGTCGCGTCCGTAATCAAGCCAACGAGTTTTTACATCGTCTGCAGTAAATTCTTTGCCGTCCCAGTCGCCAATAAAGTATTGCGTTCCGGACCCACCGGTTAAACCACCAGGGTTTATTGAAATTAGAAGAACCCATTTCGTTTTTCTTTCATCGCCATCGACAGCCAACGGGAATAAATCTGGACATTCCCAATCGCCATCGACTGCGCCTACTGGGCCAAAGTCACTTAAATGGCGCCATTCTTTTAAGTTTTCGGATGTGTAGAAAGATGCTTTACGCTCTTTAGGAAGCACAACTGTCATTAACCAAGATTCTGTTGTGCGATCCCACATAACTTTTGGATCGCGGAAATGATCTAGTTGTAAATCTAGGACGGGGTTGCCTTGGTACTTCTCCCAAGTTAAACCTTCATCAAAGCTATAAGCCAGCGCTTGGCTTTGATGTGAGTCATCATGTTTATGCGACGTATAAATCGCAACCATTGGTGGGTTTTCTTTACTTCCAAATCCTGTTGTATTGAAATAATCGACAACTGCGCTGCCTGAAAAAATCGCATGTGTTTCATCATCACTTATTGCGACTGGAAGTTCTTGCCAGGTAATTAGATCTTCGCTGACCGCGTGACCCCAAGACATATGGCCCCAGAAATTTTCAAAAGGGTTGTGTTGGAAGAAGAGGTGATATTTGCCCTTGTAAAAAACCAATCCGTTGGGATCGTTCATCCAATTACGCTCAGGTGAGAAGCGCAACGCTGGTCTTAAGTGCGAAGACATGGCGCGTACCTTATCCTCAAGGTATGCATTTTTCCCAAACGGTTAATTTATTTGATGCTCACTCAATTGTTTCGGCGCTTGGTTTGATCGGCATTCTTGCAATCATCTTTATGGAAACCGGCCTTTTGATCGGTTTATTCTTTCCGGGAGACTCACTTTTATTTCTTTCTGGTGTCGCCGCATCAGCTGCGGCTGCAAAAGTTTTCGATGGTGTGCAAATTGAGATCGTTTCGTTATTAATCGGCGCACCGCTTATCGCCATCATCGGTTCTCAAACTGGCTACTGGATCGGTGCCAAATATGGAGTCAAGCTCTTTGATCGCCCGGATGGACGCTTCTTTAATCAGAAGAAAGTTAAAGCCACCGAGAAATGGCTAAACAAATATGGCACTGGCAAGGCTTTGGTTTTGGCGCGCTTTATTCCCTTTGTGCGCACTCTGATTAATCCGATGTGCGGCATCGTAGGAGTTCCTGCCAAGAAGTTTTTCTTTTGGAACGTTGTTGGTGCAATTGTTTGGACTCAGTCCGTAATTAGTCTGGGTTATTTCTTAGGTGAACGAATTGAGGGCAGTGTAGATAAATTCTTGCTACCGATAATTGGGGTAATCATCGCCATCAGCGTTCTGCCGGTTGCGATTGAAGTTCTGCGCGAATGGCGCACTAAGCGCCACTTAAGTTAACGGTTTTTAAAGACCTAAATCCGCCAGCTGGAACGCTGCTCGGTATTCGTAACCCGCATCGATAATCGCTTGCTTGGCTCCACGTTCTACGATCACGGCGACGCCCACCACAATTGCGCCGGCTTCTTTGAGCGCTTCAACAGCAGTTAGAACAGATCCTCCGGTTGTCGAAGTGTCTTCGACTGCTAAAACGCGCTTGCCGACAACATCTGGACCTTCGATACGACGCTGCAGGCCGTGGGCTTTTTCAGCTTTGCGAACTACAAATGAATCGATGCTTTTTCCGTTGCGAGCGGCAACGTGCATCATCGCTGTTGCAACTGGGTCTGCGCCAAGGGTTAATCCACCAACTGCGTCGTAATCAAGATCTTTTGTGAGCTCCAGCATTACTTCACCCACGAGCGGTGCGGCAACGTGATCGAGAGTGACGCGACGAAGGTCTACGTAATAGTCGGCTTCTTTACCGGAAGAGAGAATAACTTTTCCGTGTACAACTGCCTTATTTACAATTTCGTTCTTTAGATTATCGCGTGCGCTCATGGGGCGAGCCTACACCGATTATTTATCTTCTTCGTAAACGATTACTTCGTTCTTCTTGCGCGTTGGAAGAGATTTTGGTGGGTTCTCCTTTAGAAGCGCGTCTACTTCGATGCGAAGTTGCGCGACCTCAATTGCCATATTTGCCATCGCAGATTCAAGTTCAATAATTCGTTTGATTCCGGCGTGATTGATGCCTTCACCGGTTAAACGTTGCACCATGCGAAGGGATGCGATGTCACGAAGTGAATAGCGACGGTTGCGACCAACGGTGCGGTTTGGTGAAACTAAACCTAAGCGATCGTATTGGCGCAAAGTTTGCGGGTGCAGTCCGGAAAGTTCTGCGGCTACAGAGATAACATACAAACCTGCTTCATCATCAGGTTGTTGGTTATCTAAATTTTCCTTATTGGTCATTGCAGCGCCTTGGCATTAAATTCTTTGCGTACATCTTGTTCGGCGGTAGCTTCTGCGTATTTCTTTAAAGCATCAAGTGCGGCACCTTCAACGCGTTGTGGGACTTGCACTTCAATGGTTACAAGTAAATCGCCAACGGTTGCGCCTTTTGTTATGCCACGACCTTTAACGCGTAACACACGGCCGTTTGATGTTCCTGGTGCAATACGTAAGGTGACTTCATCACCGGTAAGCGTTGGAACCTTTATATCTCCGCCAAGAGTTGCTTCGGTAAATGTGACAGGAACGGTTAAAGCGATGTTCTCGCCTTTACGTGAAAAAACAGCGTGGGGCTTTACGTGTAGCAAGATAAATAAATCACCGGGACCTGCTTCGCCTTTAGAACCTTTTCCCTTTACGCGAATCTTTGCGCCATCGTTTACACCTGCAGGCACACGTGCCGAAATAGTTTGTGATGGTCCGCCATCAGTAGATAAACGAAGTTCTAAAGTTGTTCCGAAAGCAGCTTCTTTAAAGGTAATAGTTGCTTCAGTTTGAAGATCTTGTCCTTTGCGTGGACCGCGACGTCCACCGCCACCAAATAAGTTTGCGAAGATATCTTGCGGGTTACCGCCGCCAAAGATGTCGGAGAAATCTCCACCTTGGAAATTCTGCCCGCCTTGTGGTGCACGGAAACCGCCGCGCTCGAACATATCGCGCGCTTGGTCGTACTCGGCGCGCTTCTTGCCATCAGACAAGATGTCGTAAGCCTCAGAAACTGCTTTGAACTTCTCTTCAAGGGCAGCATCGCCCTTAGTTTTATCAGGGTGTAATTCGCGCGCTAAAGAACGGTATTTCTTCTTGATTTCATCGCTGCTGGCAGATTTGCCAACACCGAGAATCTTGTAGAAATCCTTTTCGTAAAGGTCTTTAGCAGCCATAAGAAATTACTCCGCAGGAGTTTCGGCTGGATCTGTAACTGCAACACGAGCAGGGCGCAAGATACGTTCTTTATATTTGTATCCTGGCTGCAAGATCTTCGTTGCAGTTGGCACTGTTACATCTGCACTTGTGTCGTGCAAAAGCGCTTCGTGAATTTGTGGATCAAATTCGTCGCCAGCTGTGCCGTACTTTTCCAAACCAAGTCGTGTTGTAGTTGCAATTATTTGATCTGCAACAGATTTAAATCCACCTGTTAACTCACCGTGTTCGGTGGCGCGGGCAATGTCATCGAGGGTTGCAAGTAGTTCAGTTAAAACTCCACCAATTGCTAGCTCGTGAGCAAGTGCACGATCGCGTTCTACGCGTTTGCGGTAGTTGGAATATTCGGCCTGAAGTCGTTGTAAATCAGCGGTGAGCGCTGCCACCGGATCAGTTTCCTGAACCGGGGCAGCCTCCACTGCTTCAACGTTTTCTGTTACTTCATCAACAACTTCATCAGGTGTTGTGACATCTGACATGTTTAAGCCTTGCCTTCGTCAACAACCTCTGCGTCTTCAACACCTTCTTCAGATGCTGCACCCTCGCCGGCTGCGGCTCCTGCTGCGGCATACATCGCTGCGCCAAGTGCTTGGCTAAGCGTTGCAACCTTTTCAGTGTTTGACTTAATTGCTTCGAAGTTAGCGCCACCGAGTGAAGTCTTAAGTTCAGCAAGTGCTGCCTCTACTTCGGTCTTCTTCTCGGCTGCTTCACCTTCTGAAAGCTTTTCTGCATTATCTGCAATGAACTTTTCAGTTTGGTAGACAAGTGAGTCTCCGTTGTTACGGATCTCTGCCTCTTCCCTGCGCTGTGCATCTTCTGCCGCGTGAGCTTCAGCATCTGCCATCATGCGATCAATCTCTTCCTTTGAGAGAGCAGATCCACCGCTGATTGTGACTGATTGTTCTTTACCGGTTGCAAGATCCTTTGCACCGACGTGAACGATTCCGTTTGCGTCAATGTCGAAGGTAACTTCGACTTGTGGAACTCCGCGTGGAGCTGGAGCGATTCCGGTTAGTTCGAACATTCCTAGCTTCTTGTTGTAAGCAGCCATTTCACGCTCGCCCTGGTAAACCTGGATCTGTACAGCAGGCTGATTGTCATCAGCAGTTGTAAAGATTTCGCTGCGCTTTGTAGGGATAGTTGTGTTGCGCTCGATCATCTTGGTCATAACGCCACCCTTGGTTTCGATACCAAGTGTTAGCGGTGTTACGTCGAGAAGGAGAACATCTTTAACTTCGCCCTTAAGAACACCAGCTTGAAGTGATGCACCAACTGCAACAACTTCATCAGGGTTTACGCCCTTATTTGGCTCTTTTCCGCCGGTTAGATCGCGAACTAAATCAACGACCGCTGGCATACGAGTTGAGCCACCAACAAGAACAACGCTCTTAATGTTGCCGATTGCGATTCCAGAATCTTTAAGAACTTGCTGGAATGGCTTCTTGCAACGATCTAGAAGTGGCGCTGTAAGTGTTTGGAATTGTGCACGTGTAATTGTTTCGTCAAGGAAGAGTGGGTTCTTCTCTGCATCAACGGTGATGTAAGGCAAGTTCACTGAAGCTTGCTGTGAAGATGAAAGTTCGATCTTCGCTTTTTCAGCTGCTTCGCGAACGCGCTGCATCGCCATCTTGTCCTTGGTTAAATCAATTCCGTTCTTTGAACCGAATGTTTGTACCAAGTAATCAACAAGTGCTTGATCCCAGTCATCTCCACCGAGGTGGTTATCACCAGCAGTTGCTTTAACTTCAACAACGCCATCGCCGATTTCGAGAAGTGAAACGTCAAACGTTCCGCCACCGAGATCGAAGACAAGAATTGTTTGTTCAGTGTCAGCTTTATCAAGACCGTATGCGAGCGCTGCTGCAGTTGGTTCGTTGATAATGCGAAGAACATTGAGGCCTGCAATTTCGCCGGCTTCTTTTGTTGCTTGACGTTCTGCATCAGAGAAGTAAGCAGGAACGGTGATAACTGCATCTGTAACAGTTTCTCCAAGGTAAGCCTCAGCATCGCGCTTTAACTTTTGTAGAACGCGTGCAGAAATTTCTTGTGGTGTGTACTTCTTGCCATCGATATCCATGGTCCAGTTAGTACCCATGTGACGCTTAACGGAACGAATTGTGCGTTCAACGTTTGTCACTGACTGACGCTTAGCAACTTCACCGACGAGGACTTCGCCATTCTTTGCGAAGGCGACGATCGATGGGGTTGTGCGAGCGCCTTCTGCGTTGGCGATAACCGTTGGCTCTCCACCTTCGAGTACCGATACGCAGCTATTTGTAGTTCCGAGGTCGATTCCGACTGCTCTAGCCATATGTATTGCTCCTTTTTACTTTTCTTAGCTCATCTCAAGCCCGATCTGGGGTTGAGGCTGCTCTAACCTGAGTCGATCTTACTCAAAAGGTTGAGTTGAAGCGACTCAAGGTTGGGGCACCCCGTATAACTCCTCGGCCTGCCTACTTATTCCCGCCCCGCTCGGTAACCTCGCTTTATGCGTATCGCCTTGGCCTCCCTTTCATACCTGATCACCGTTGTCGCTCTGGTTTTGCTGACGGTGCGGGTTCGTCAGTTGATTGGGATTTATCGCAAAGGCCAAGCTGATCCAACGCGCGGCAATGATCGTGGTGCTCGATTTAAAAATATGTTGAAGGAAGTCTTGGGCCACACCAAGATGCTCAACTTCACTGCAACTGGAATTGCGCACTGGTTTGTAATGATCGGTTTCGGTGCGCTCTTTGGAACTTTGGTTACCGCTTACGGTCAAGTAATTAATCCGGAATTCGCGCTGCCGATTATTGGACATTGGGTTGTTTACGAGCTCTTCGCTGAATTCATCGCAATGGCTACTGGTGTTGGAATTGTTACATTAATTGGCATTCGCCAAGTAACACGTTTTCGCATGCTCAACCGTTTCCAAGGTTCAGGCATAGGTAAGGCGTATTACGTTGAAGCGACAATTCTTGCAATTGTTTTCTGTGTAATCGCACTGCGCGGCCTTGAAGGTGCGCTGCTTGGAAAAGAGAGTTGGAACTGGCACTTTGCAATCTCTTGGCTAGCAGTTCTTGCTTTTCAGGGTATGAGTGTTGCGGCAATTGAAAACGCCATCGTGTGGGTAGCCGCTGCCAAAATTGTTATATCAATGACTTGGTTCATTGTTATCGCTAGCAATTTAACAATGGGTATCGCTTGGCACCGCTTCCTTGCCTTCTTTAACATTTTCTATAAGCGCAATAGCGATGGCAGCAATTCACTTGGCGCACTTCCTGAAATGTTGTCGCACGGCAAACCAGTTAACTTTGAAGATCCGGCCGAAGATGATGTCTTTGGTTTAGGAAATCGCGCAGATATCTCTTGGAAGGGTCTGCTTGATATGACTTCCTGTACCGAGTGTGGACGTTGCCAATCGCAATGTCCTGCTTGGCATACAGATAAACCGCTTTCTCCAAAGCTTTTAATTATGGCGATGCGCGATCACGCGATGGCTAAGGTTGTTGAAACTGAAGCTTTAGTCGGTGAAAACGCCCCTATTTCACTTGATGTTCTATGGTCCTGTACATCATGCGGTGCATGCGTGAATGAATGTCCAGTTGATATCGAACATGTTGATCACATCGTAAATATGCGTCGTTTCCAAGTATTAGTTGAGTCAGAATTTCCATCAGAACTTGGCGGCACATTCCGTAACTTGGAAAAAGCCGGCAACCCATGGGGTGCCAACAAACAAGATCGCGAAGGTTGGATCGCAGAGTGCGATTTCCCGGTGCGCGTAGTTGAAGGTGTTCTACCGGATGAAGTTGAATATTTGTTCTGGGTTGGTTGCGCCGGTGCTTATGAAGAGCGCGCGAAGAAAACAACGAAAGCTGTTGCAGAACTGCTTTATATGGCAGGTGTTAACTTTGCAGTTCTTGGAAAGCGCGAAACATGTACCGGAGATCCGGCACGTCGCGCTGGAAATGAGTTTTTGTATCAAATCCTTTCACGCGAAAATATTGAAACATTTAATGAAGTTTTTGCAGGTCGTCCAAAGGGTAAGAAGAAAGTGGTTGTTACCTGCCCTCACTGCTTTACAACCATCGGTCGAGATTACGCGCAAAGTGGTTTCGAACTTGAGATGCTGCACCACACCCAATTACTTAACACTTTGATTAAAGAGAAACGTCTTAAGCCAAGTCCACATAAGAGCGAACAGAAACTTACTTATCACGATCCTTGTTACTTGGGCCGTCACAATCAGATCTACGCACCACCTCGTGAACTGCTAGAAGCATCTGGTTGCGACATTACTGAAATGCCACGTAATCAAGAGCGTTCATTCTGCTGCGGTGGTGGTGGCGGACGCATGTGGATGGAAGAGAAAATTGGTACGCGTATTAATTTAAATCGCGTTGATGAAGCTATTTCAACCGGCGTCGATGAAGTTGCCGTTGCATGTCCGTTCTGTCGCGTGATGGTTGGTGATGGAATGGTTGCGCGCCAAAGCGATGTAGAAGTTTTGGATGTTGCTCAGGTGCTGCTTCGCAGCGTTAAATCAGCCGAATAGTTATCCACAGGGCACATCCACAGGTGTGGAGGAATTACACGCGTGTAATTCGAAGCAATACCGCGGTGGCTAGGTAGCCCCCGACAAGGCCTCCAAGGTGGGCGCGCCAGTCGACGCCGCCCAAGATAAAGCCGAATACGAAGTTAAGTCCGACGATTACATAGATATCGCGTACGCCCTCGTTGATGCGATTGCGAAGTGCGATGAAGGCTCCGAATAAACCGAAGACCGCACCCGATGCGCCAACTGAAACATGTGGGTAGCTATTTAGATAAATCGAAGCCAGGGATCCAGTTAAAAGCGATGTAAAGAAAATTACAAGAAAGCGCGCTTTACCAAACGCTTCTTCGATGGGGTTTCCTAAAACTAAAAGTGAGAACATGTTGAAAAATAAATGTGTGAGTCCTCCGTGAACAAGTGCCACAGTAAAGAGTCGCCAAATTTCACCGGAATCAACAAGTGGTCCATAGAGCGCAGTTTTTTCGTAGAAGGTTGGATAAACCAGATCTAATAAATATGCACCGGAAATTAAAGTAATTAATGAGAGCGTTGCAGAACGCTTCATTTGGTACATAGTTAGGAGTTAAGCGATTGTGACGCTATTGATTACAACTGGTGTAACAGGAACATCTTGTGCACCTGTTGGTGTTGTTGCGATCTTGTCTACAACCGCTTGTGAAGCAGCATCTTTAACTGCTCCAAAGATGGTGTGCTTACGGTTCAACCAAGTTGTTGGTGCAACAGTAATAAAGAACTGTGAACCATTTGTTCCTGGGCCTGAGTTAGCCATTGCAAGAATGTATGGCGCATCGAATTGAAGTTCGCCGTGGAATTCGTCAGCGAATTGGTAACCAGGACCGCCGAAACCTTTTCCAAGTGGATCTCCACCTTGAATCATGAAGCCTGAAATGACACGGTGGAAAATTGTTCCGTCGTACAACTTCTCGGTTGTCTTCTGACCTGTGCGTGGATCGGTCCACTCTTTTGCACCGGTTGCTAGTTCAACAAAGTTTGCAACTGTCTTCGGTGCGTGATTTGGATAGAGCTCGATAACAATGTCGCCGAGTGATGTGTGAAGAGTTGCTGTTGATGACATGTTTGTAGCCAATCGTTTAAGTGGATGAATTACATAAAAAAATTAAGAGTGGAGACCAGGGGAATCGAACCCCTAACCCCCGCCTTGCAAAGGCGGTGCTCTACCAATTGAGCTAGGTCCCCGTATTAGAACGGGTGGGCCCAGGTGGACTTGAACCACCGACCTCTTCCTTAT
>JACCDZ010734475.1_pt1 | contig 13001 bp, 7 predicted proteins | sample 7449551 | NCBI WGS metagenome assembly JACCDZ01 (sample SAMN15323452, study PRJNA562643) | freshwater metagenome | isolation source: river surface water | place: USA:Blue River Watershed | collected 2017-08-18
GCCCCGCCAGTAGCTCTTGCGTATCAACCATGGCGCGGAGTCTATTAGGCTTGACTGTCATGGAGCCGCTACCAAATTCAGAAATAAAGCGCGTATTAGTCATCAACGCACATCCCGATGACTCTGACTTCGGCGCATCCGGAACAATCGCGCAATGGGTCAAAGAGGGCATTGAAGTCGCCTATGTCTTTTGCACCAACGGTGATCAGGGTGGCGAAGAATCTGGATTTACTAAAGAGGAGATGCCAGCGATCCGCCAACGCGAACAACGCGCAGCGGGTGCAGCGATCGGCGTAACAGACATTACATTCTTAAATTATGTAGATGGACATCTCGAACCAACGCTGGCGCTTCGCAAAGACATTGTTCGACAAATTCGCATCAGCAAACCAGATCGCATGGTCTGCCAATCACCCGAGCGCAATTGGGATCGCATCGGCGCAAGCCATCCCGATCACCTTGCCGCCGGTGAAGCAGCTATCCAAGCCGTTTACCCAGATGCGCGAAATCCTTTTGCTTTTACCGACTTGCTAGACGATGAAAGTCTGCAACCCCACCGCGTTAAAGAAGTTTGGATGATGGGTTTTGCCAACCCTGATCACTGGGTGGATATCACCGACACATTTGATTTGAAGATGAAGGCACTGCATGCGCATGCATCACAAACTGCGCACAATAAAGAACTTGAAAATATGGTTCGCGAGTGGGGTCAACGTAACGCTGGCATTGGCGGACTACCTGAAGGCCGAATTGCTGAAGCCTTTAAAATCGTTAATACCAATTAAGTAAAAGTTAACGAACGGTTACCGATTTAATTTCGATCGGTTGAACGGGATATCCATCGCCGGTGTAATAAGCGTTTCCTGATGTCTGATCTACTTTGTATGCGCCAACTTTTTCAATGCGCAACAAGAGCGGCAAGCCCGTTTTGATCTTGCCCCAAATTGTGTAGCTCGGCGGCAAAGTGGTGTCCTTGTAAACCAAGAAGAACTGGCTGCCATTGGTATTTGGACCAGAGTTAGCCATGGCTACTGTTCCTGCCGGATAAGTAAGAATTTTATTGGCTGGAAGGTTCTCGTCCTTATAGCCCTTCCAAGATCCCGGTGATCCATTTCCTTGCGCTGAAGGATCTCCACATTGCAGAACGTAAATACCTTCGGTGGTTAAACGGTGGCAGTAAGTGCCATCGAAATATTTGGAACGTGCCAGCGTTGCCAAGTTGGTAACGGTTTGTGGCGCTGCGGGATCAAGAGCGATCGTGATGACGCCACAATTAGTGTTGATCGTCATTGTCTTTGCAAGTTTCTTATCAACTGCAGTTGGTTGTTTAAGAGTTGCTGGTGCATGAGCTTTAGCGGTTGGCTTAGCGCAGCCCTTAACTGATGTTGGGCGTTCCGCCGCAGACGAAGTCACTTGAGTAAACGATGCCACGACGATTGCCAAGGCACAGAGCGCAGATATTCTTTTCATATTCGAGTTCCTACTCCCACTCGATCGTTCCTGGCGGCTTTGAAGTCACATCCAACACAACTCGGTTTACTTCGCGTACTTCATTGGTAATACGTGTAGAAATCTTTTCCAGCGTATCGTAAGGAACGCGTGACCAATCAGCGGTCATCGCATCTTCACTTGATACTGGACGCAGAACAATTGGGTGGCCATAAGTGCGGCCATCGCCTTGTACGCCAACGCTGCGCACATCGGCCAAGAGAACAACAGGGCACTGCCAGATCTGACGATCAAGTCCGGCCGCCTTTAACTCTTCGCGCGCGATGAGATCTGCATGGCGCAGAATTTCTAGACGTTCCTGGGTTACTTCACCGATGATGCGGATACCAAGACCTGGACCTGGGAATGGTTGGCGCCAAACGATTTCTTCAGGAAGTCCAAGTTCTAATCCAACCTGTCGGACTTCATCTTTAAACAAAGTACGAAGTGGCTCGACGAGTGTGAATTTCAAATCATCGGGCAATCCACCAACGTTGTGGTGAGACTTGATATTTGCTGTACCTGTTCCGCCGCCTGATTCAACAACATCTGGGTAAAGCGTGCCCTGTACTAAGAATTCAACATCTCCCCCAGCGGCAATATCCCGCGCTGCCTTTTCGAAGGAGCGAATAAATTCGCGGCCAATGATCTTGCGCTTCGTTTCTGGATCAGTAACTCCAGCAAGTGCGCTTAAGAATTGATCAACTGCGTCGACAACGACAAGATCAATACCAGTTGCAGCAACGAAGTCGCGTTGCACTTGTTCGGATTCACCGCTGCGCAACAGGCCGTGGTCTACGAATACACAAGTAAGTTGCGCGCCAACTGCGCGCTGCACGATTGCGGCAGCAACAGCAGAATCAACGCCGCCTGAAAGGCCGCAGATAACGCGCTTATTGCCGATAAGAGCTTTCGCTTTAGCGACTTCATTTTCAGCAATATTTCCGGTGGTCCAATTTGGAGTACATCCGGCGATGTTGATCAACCAGTTTTTAAGAATCGCTTGCCCGTGTTCAGAATGTAAAACCTCAGGATGGAATTGCACGCCCGCGATTTTTCCGGTGGCATCTTCAAATGCTGCAATAGGTGTATCTGCTGTGACGGCACAGATTGCGAAACCGGCAGGTGCTTGCGTGACGGCGTCACCATGTGACATCCACACGCTTTGCGCTGCAGGAAGAGATGAGAAAATTTTGGAATTTACTTCTGCTTTGATTTCAGTGCGACCGAACTCTGATTTACCGGTCTGGCTTACAACGCCACCCAGAGCTGCTGCCATCGCTTGGAATCCGTAGCAAATGCCGAATACCGGAATACCGAGTTTGAGAATTTCGGGATCAAACTTTGGCGCATGATCTGCGTAAACACTAGATGGTCCGCCAGATAGAACAATCGCTGATGGCGCCTTGGCAGAAACCTCTGCTGCAGTGATGTGCGATGGAACGATTTCTGAAAAAACATTTGCTTCGCGAACCCGACGTGCTATGAGCTGCGCGTATTGCGCACCAAAATCAACGACTAATACGCCGTTCTGCGGATTGCTCATTTACGCCCCGTGAATGATTACTTCTACGCGCTGGAATGACTTAACGTCTGAATAACCAGAGGTAGCCATTGCGCGACGAAGTGCGCCAAAGAGGTTCATTGAGCCATCCGATGTATGTGATGGTCCGAGCAAAATTTCTTCAAGTGTTCCGACGGTGCCCACGTTTACACGTTCGCCGCGAGGAAGTTCTTGGTGATGGGCTTCTGATCCCCAGTGCCAACCAAGTCCAGGAGCTTCAGTTGCCTTAGCAAGAGGTGAACCCATCATCACCGCATCTGCACCAACTGCAATTGCTTTTGCAATATCGCCAGAGCGACCAACTGCGCCGTCTGCAATAACGTGAACATAACGTCCACCAGATTCATCTAGGTATTCGCGGCGAGCAGCAGCAACTTCAGCAACTGCAGATGCCATTGGAACTTCGATGCCTAAAACTTTGCGTGTTGTATGTGCGGCACCACCACCGAAGCCAACAAGGACGCCAGCAGCTCCTGCGCGCATCAAGTGAAGCGCACCAGTTGATGTAGCTACTCCGCCAACAATTACTGGTACATCTAGTTCGTAGATAAATTTCTTGAGGTTGAGAACCGAATCATCGTTGCCGACATGTTCTGCTGAAACAGTTGTTCCACGGATTACGAAGATATCTACACCGGCGTCGATAACCGCTTTGTGTAGTTCAGCGGTGCGCTGTGGTGAAAGCGATGCGGCAACTGTAACGCCAGAGTCGCGGATGGTTTTGATGCGCTCTTTGATCAACTCTGGGCGAATTGGTGCGCTGTAAATTTCTTGCATGCGACGTGTGGCGTGCTTATCGGGCATTGAAGCGATTTCACCAAGTGGAATTCGTGGATCTTCATAGCGCGTCCAAAGACCTTCGAGGTTTAGAACTCCAAGTCCGCCCATCTTTCCGATAGCGATTGCTGTCTCTGGCGATACAACCGAATCCATAGGAGCAGCCATCATTGGAATATCGAATTTATAAGCATCGATCTGCCAAGAAGTTGAAACATCCTCGGGGTTGCGAGTACGACGACTTGGAACGATCGCAATATCGTCGAATGAGTAAGCCTGGCGGGCGCGCTTTCCTGGTGCGATTTCGATATCCATGGCGGCCTTCCTTAGCTCTTCTTGCTGTAGTTAGGGGCATCGGCCACATGCAAGACATCATGAGGATGGCTTTCTTGTAGCCCTGCTGCAGTAATTTGAATTAAGCGACCTTCGCGGCGCAGTGTTTCGATATCAGGTGCTCCGGCATAACCCATTCCGCTGCGGAGTCCGCCAACGAGTTGGTGAACCACATCGGCAACTGGGCCGCGGTAAGCAACTTTGCCTTCGATGCCTTCTGGAACAAGTTTGTCTTCAGATAGAACATCGTCTTGCATGTAACGATCTTTGGAATATGACTTTTGTTCTCCGCGAGATTGCATCGCACCGAGTGAACCCATGCCGCGATAGGCCTTGTACTTGCGGCCATCGATTTCAACGAGTTGCCCTGGTGACTCTTCGCAACCGGCAAGAAGCGAACCGAGCATTACCGAATTTGCACCAGCAACAATTGCCTTAACAATGTCGCCCGAATATTGAAGACCGCCGTCAGCGATTAACGGAATGCCGGCTTTGTTGCACGCCTTTGCCGCTTCCATGATCGCAGTAATTTGTGGAACACCGACACCTGCAACAACGCGAGTTGTGCAGATTGATCCTGGACCAACGCCAACCTTTACTGCATCAGCGCCAGCGTTAATCAACGCCTGCGCACCCGCACGTGTTGCAACGTTGCCACCGATAATTTCGATGGTTGATGAAAACTTTTTAATTCGTTCAATGGAATCTAGAACTGCACGGTGGTGACCGTGTGCAGTATCCACAACTACAACATCCACACCGGCTTCGATTAAAGCTTGAGCACGGGCGAAGCCATCATCGCCAACGCCGACAGCTGCCCCTGCAAGTCCAACGTTCTTAACCAACTTAACGTGAGTTACTTGCTCTTCGATCGGCAAGTTGCGGTGAATGATTCCGATACCGCCGGCTTTAGCCATTGCGATCGCCATAGTTGATTCGGTGACGGTATCCATTGCAGATGAAACCACTGGTACTGCAAGAGAAATATTTCTGGTCAACCAGGTTGCGGTATTTACTTCGCTAGGAACGACTTCAGAGGCATCTGGCAATAAGAGCACATCGTCGTAAGTCAGCCCGAGCATCGCGACTTTGTCGTTATCGCTGCTCATGAGCCCTCCGTACTGTGGTTGAGCGCCCTAGTCTAACTTGAGTTTTAGGCTCCGATTGCCTGCTTAATTTGCTCGCAGGCCAGCGATAAATCATCGGCGAAGGCCACTTCGCCACATTCATCGCGATCCCAACCTGGACCACCCAAAATAAAGCGCGGCGCGGGGCGAATTGCTGGAATATCACGGAAGAACTTTGGGTCACCGTTTTTGGATAACTGCGCCCAAAGGAAGACGGCAGGTGGGGCGCTGCGGGTGATGACATTTGATAACGCTTCGAGCGGAGTTCGTGCACCTAGGAAATGGCAATCTACTTTCGCTTCAACAAGTGCGGCGTTAAGAGCATGAAGCGCGAGGCAATGAAGTTCTTCGCCAACGGACGCCAGAAGAACGGGGCGCGAATTGATTGGTGTTTTTAACTGCTTTGATCGCTCGCGCAAAATCGCTGTAATCGTTTCGGAAAGCAAATGCTCAACTTCAATACCGGTACCGGTTTCTTCCCAAGCATCGCCAACAATTACCAACACCGGCACAATCACTTCTTGCCAGCTATCAATAACCCCATATTTTTCAAGGTCTTTACGCAAGATTGTTTCAACGAAATTGCGATCAAGAGAATTGGCGGCTTTAACAATTGCAGCGACTACATCTTCGCGGACTTCGAATGCCTTTAATATCTTTTCTACTTTTACTTCACCCGTATGTGCCAGCGCTTGTTCGGCGGCATCTGCTGGAGCAACGCCTGCCGAGATAAGGCGGCGCATCAGAGTTAACTTTGCGAGATCGCTGGCGCAGTATTTGCGGTGTTCACCAGCCTCGTGGCTCGACGGGCCTAGGCCATAACGGCGAGCCCAGGTACGCAGGGTCGCAGGCGCTACGCCGATCTGGCGGGCGACGGCAGCGACCGTTAAGAGCTCTTCCATGCGCCTATGGTGGCGCCAACTGGCCCAGCCCACCACTTGAAACACGCTCAGCGAGTGACGAAACGAACAACTTTTGACCCGATAGATACTTGAACAACCTATGGCGCGGTTGTATGGTTGAGCCACAAACAAGGCAAGGAGAAATTCATGGCTGAACTATCACGTCTACCGCTTCCAATCGCAGATCATTGGGAATGGCAGTACGAAGGCGCCTGTCGCGATCTTCCTGCCGAGATGTTCTTCCACCCAGATGGCGAACGCGGTCCACGTCGTCGCAACCGCGAGAACGCTGCCAAAGCTGTCTGCGCAACCTGTCCAGTTATTCAGGCTTGCCGTGCACACGCCCTTGCAGTGCAAGAGCCTTACGGAATCTGGGGCGGTCTCTCTGAAGATGATCGCGCAGTCCTGCTTGGCAAGGAAGAACCAACGATTTACGAAGCTTCCTGATTAGCCCCCTAATCGAGAAATAAAAAATCCCCCGCACTCATTGAGTACGGGGGATTTTTAATTGGAAATTATTTAACGACTCGGAACTCTGCGCGTCGATTTGCCGCCATTCCGTCAGTCGTTGAATTCGGAGCGACTGAAATTGCATCAGCATATCCGTTGATAGTTACCTTTAGATTTGGTAATAGCTGTAACAAATATGCTCTCGCAGCTTTCGCACGGTTATTTGATAGAACGTTGTTATCAATACCTCCTCGTGAGTCAGTGTGACCAGAGATATCAATTTCCGTAAATCCATACCTCACAACATCGGCAGCAAATGATCGGATTAAGGCGCGATCAACGGAATCTATGTTGTATTTGGCAGTATCAAAATTCACCACAAGAGCAATTTCAGGAACAACTGGTTGCGCTTTGGCAATATAGGTTGCCTCTTTAACAACGCTCTCGGTTTTATCCCTACCCAGTGCCTTAATCTCAACAGGGATCTCTTCATCGAGGTTCTTGTTTACCGTGCAACTTACTGTCTTTGTAGTACAAAGGACTACTCCGTTTTGCGTAACTTCGTAGCCAATGGCGTTTGGCGATCTAACCCAGTTAATACGGGTCTTCTCACCAGTTACTTCTTTAACAACTGGGTTGGTTACCGGAAGAGGAATAACAATTACCTCTGCAGTTATTTCAGAGATTTGCTCATCCTCGGCCAGAGTGATTGTCACAGAAGTCTTGCCGCTGAATCCTCGCTTGGCTTCAACCGAGACTTCCTCATTAACGACAGCAACCCTAGAAATACCAGCGCCCTTAAAGGTTATTGGCTTTGTATTTGATGTTGGAATAACTGTGGTTTTAGAGAGGGTTAAACCTTCAGGTACTTCAGGGCTACCTGCGCTTGAACTTGGAGCGGGACTTGGGGATGCACTTGGCTTCGGCGTTGCCGAAGGCGAAGGTGTGGCACTTGGCTTCGGCGTTGCCGAAGGCGAAGGTGTGGCACTTGGCTTCGGCGTTGCCGAAGGCGAAGGTGTGGCTGTTACGACGGAAATTACCGTTTTAACTGGGGTTGTTGCAATTGTAACTAGTGTGGCTACAGCTATTTTTTTCACAACAGCTGGAGTCACAGGTGCTGGATTATTGGAATTTGAATTCGAAGAGCCAGAATTCCTATTCCAGATTGCGGTACAAGTTATATTGCTCGTTCCAACCGTTACGACAGTATTTGCAGCAGTGGTTACTGAATTACAGCTCCAACCACCAAATGAGTAACCTCCGCGAGAAAACCCGCTATCTGTAGGGGTTGTAAAAGTCTGACCATTAGATTTTGCTGTTTCGGTTGGAGTCGTTCCAGAACCACCATTGAGACTGTAGGTAATTGTGTATGTGGTTCCGCCACCTGCAGCCGCAACAGTTATAGAGCCAGAAACGTAAGTGATTGTGTAGTTATCAGATGTATATCCAGAGCAAGAACTTGCGTAACTACCAGCGGCTGAAGATGTTGTGTATACCGTCGAGCATGTTTGAGTGCCAGACAAATCAGCAGCTGTTTCCGAATAGGCAAATGTCGCATATGTCGCGGTAATTGTTGGAACCGGATCGCCTTCGGTCACAGAATGCGAGGACGCCGTGATCGTTAGCGCTTTCTTGTTTATTACATAAGAGACAGTTACATAGGTAATTGTGTAATTAGAGGATGACCCCGTGCTAAAGACTGGCGCACTAGGTGTCAACGTGTATGTGCCAGCCAAGGTTGGAACTGATGTTGAGTTATAACTTGGCGAGCTCGCTGTGAAGGTATTGGTAACTCCAGAAATTGCATCCGACCCAACCAGGGCAGAATTTGTGAAGCCAGCTGTCGCTGATGCGTCACCATAATTCTTTGGAGAAGCCGAAATCGTTGAAGTTATGGTCAAACCTTTTGGGTTAACCAAAAAACTCGTGGTCGCATCCGTAGCCGCCGCAATGGTCGAATTACCAGCTTGAGAGGCGTTTAGTTGGCAAGTACCAGCAGCCAGGATTGTGACTGTAGCGCCAGAAACCGAAGGATTAGGAACGGTACAAATTGAAGGAGTCAAACTTGTAACGGTAACCGTCAAAGACTGATTAGACGCAACAGTCGCAGTAGCGGTATCTCCATAAGTTTTAGTCGAAATAGAAGTCCAGGTTAATATTTGTGGCGTCTTACTAGTTATTGTGTAAGTACCAGTCTCATATGTGATTGTGTAATTAGAAGAAACCGCTGTACTAAAGGTAGCAGACGACGGAGTTATTACATATTCTCCATCTGAAGTTGGAGGCGTGGTCGAGTTGTAACTTGGACTTGACCCGGTAAATGTAAGCGTTACCGCCGTAACGGAGTCTGAACCTGATAAGCCTGACAATGTATATGTGAAGCCAGGTTCGCTCTGTCCGCTCGCCCTTGTCTTACTTTCAGCTTTAATGGTTAAAGGCTTAGAGGTAATCGTTAAATTTGCCGAAACGTATGTAACAGAGTAATTACTAGAAACAGCCAGCGTATTTCTGTTAATTGTGTAGGTACCTACACTTTCGCCAGCGTTGCGAGAGAGCGCACCCGATACGCTATCGCCAACTTTCATGGCAGGCGAAATAGAGTAAGTCAAACTTGGATCTGATTGCCCATAAACTTTTGTCTTCGTAGCAGCAGTAATAGTAATCGCCAGAGCATTGATGGTTAGATTTGCGGAAGCGTAGGTAACCGAATAATTTGAAGTCGCAGCCACGGAACCCTGGCTTATCAAGTAGGTGCCGACATTTTCACCTGAAGCCCGAGTTAATGACCCTGTTACATCTCCAGCATTAACAAGCGTTCCCGAGGTGATGGAATAAGTAAGCGCAGGATCTGAAGAATTGTAATCTTTTGACTTCGCATCCGCTGTGATCGTAATTGCCCGTGGATTAATGGTGAATGATTGAATTACTTCTGTGGCCGGATTGTAGTAAACACCAGCGGTTTTTAGGCCGCCTGGTTGATTAGCTGCGATCGAACAGATTCCCACTTTTAAGATGGTAATAACACCGACGCTTGTGACAGTACACACGTCTGTTGTTTGAGATGTGAACACAACATCCATGCCACTTGTGGCACTTGCAGAATCGGTCGGCGCAGCATCACCCCAAGTTTTATCGGCGAGCGGATCGAATGTAAGTACCTGATCATTGTAGGTCGCAAAAGTAAATTGCTTAGTTTCGCTTGCAACAATTGTCGTGGCACCTGTCGTAGTCAAAATTTCAGCACGGTAGTAAACGGTTGTTCCATTGCTGATCCAGCTGCTCAAACCTGTAGCAACATCACTCATCTTGATGGACAAATTCGTCGCTGAGGCACCAGAGAAAAGTGATCTTGGGTTGTAATTATCAACGTTATTCGCAGCCGAATTGTTGTCATAAACCATGCTTGGATCATCTAAGACCCAGACGGTGGCTGTGTCATTAGTGCGCCATATTTTTAGTGCTACTTGAACTTCAGTGAGGTTTGGATCAACTGTTGCATTGAGCGTGGCATCGGAAAGGGAAACATTTGTCGGCGCATCAGTTGTAATTGTTGGCGTCGCTTTTTGATCGAGGGTTCGGAAATCTAGAATGGCACCTTCGTAGCGAACACCAAATGAGGTAGCAACGATTCGATAGTAGTAGGTGGTTCCAGGAGATAGTCCGGTTAAGTTTGAACTCTTTGGCGTTGCCGTATTTCCAGTAATCGAGTTGAGGTTGATAGATGTATAACTACTCAACGTTGGACTAGTTCCCCATTCAAAATATCCAGCAGTTGTTGTGTCGTTGGCGTTAATACTTCCGTTGATAGTCGCAGTAGAAGTGTCTATCGACGAAGCGACTTTTGTGAGTGGATCTGGAAGTAACTTTGATGTTGTATTTGTCGATCCAGTAACCGTACCTGCACCGTTCACCGTTACGTTTACCGCTGGAATAGCCGCGGCGGTCGATGAAATTATTTTTCTATCACCAATTAAGGCGCTGGCTTTGTTTGTATAAGTCCCTGCCGTCGAAGGGATATACATCGTGTAAGTGATTTCGACCGCAGAGGTTGAACTGAATGTGAAAGGACCCATAAAGTGCAGTGGTTGAGGGGTTATGGAAGATTCTGCGGTAAACGTCTCTGGGTCCGAATACGCAGCTGCGCTTCCTGAGCCAATCTTGACTTGAGTGGAACCGGTTTTGTAAATCGCACCTGTAGCAGGATTATCTACTACCTGATCGGCTGTCACGGAAGTTGAAGTTGTTCCATTTAGTGTAATTTTGTAAGGCACTGCGGTATAACGAGTTCCACCGATTGTTGGAGTTTCAAAAGTGGAGTAGCTAACTGAAGAAAGTGTTTTAGAAATTGTCGCCGGAAGAGTGGAACCTGTTGAATCCAGTATTCCAGTTCCTGAAGCGTCGATTACGCTGTGTTTGATTTGTGTTCCGCTCGAAATCTGAGCAATCGGAACAATAGATGCAGAAGCTGCATCTATAACTCGAAAAGTGTAAATATTTTCATAAAATCTTTTGCCGACTAAGTTATCCAGGGTTAATAACTCACCTGTCATAGTTGGATCTGCGACTGGATAGGTATCAGTTTTTATGAAGGTACGTTCACTATAAAAACGGGAATCGCCGTTATAGTTTTTATTCGAGTTAACTCGAATAGCCACAGATTCCAACCGGAATGCGCGAGTTGGAAAATTTGAGTATGCGGCAGGGGTAAACCAAAGAATTCGACCTACATCGGGGTTGCCCGCGCCAATTGTTCCAGTTGCACCTTTGGAGGTCACGGTAAAGGTAGTTCCGATTGCACCGATAGTGCTCACGACAGTAGAGGTTGGTTTATTTGCAGAAGCCTTAATTGTTTCGGCCACTTTTGAGAATGCGAAATTGCAGCCGTACTTATTTACTGCAGAAGTCGAACCTGGATACTCACTAAAAACCTTGAAATCGTGTGCTTGTGCTGTCTTAGTTGATGCTGTCGCCTTGATTAAAAAGTAAACGGTTTTAGTTTCGTTATTGGCAATTTCTGGAAGAGCCATGTATTTATCGAGAGGATTGGCTAATGAAACAACACCGCCTGTGAAGTTATCTAAAGATGCCCAATAACCTTTTAGAGTTGCGCCTGTTCTATTTGAAATTCGGTATCCAACGTAAGCGGCATCCACTCTCGGATTCATACCGGAGTCGATATACATAACGGTTGGGTGCGATGGTTCAACGGCTATCGAGTTTTGCGCCGCACTACCGATAGCGCAGGTGGCTAATGTCGCATTGGCTTTCGGTGCATTCACTGCACCGGATACTGCAACTAGAAAACTTGCCAGCAAAGCGATTAGTAAAACTCGAATGGAGCTTCGCTTAATGCGCATATTTAAAAATAGAGTCATTTCATGCCATCTTCCGGTGGTCGAGCCGCCCCGTGAGTGGGGATTACTTTTGTTGGGTGAGCCCAACAGGTGACGACTATACCTGAGGTCTACTAAATGGGTGAAACTTTGGGGTGAAAACACCGAAAGCAGAAAACCCCGCACCATGTTGGGTACGGGGTTTTCTGAGAGATTTCTGTACTTAGTGGCTTTCTTTATGGCCACTTTTTAACTTCAGTGGCTGTGGCCTCCCGGACCATGTGAATGTCCATGTCCGCCAGCGGCTTCGGCAACTTCATCTGCAGGACGCTCGTATACAACTGCTTCAGTTGTAATGAACATCGCTGCAATTGATGCCGCGTTTGCAAGTGCTGAACGAGTCACCTTAACTGGATCGATAACGCCATCTTTTGCAAGATCGCCGTAGACATCAGTTGCTGCGTTAAAGCCTTCATTGGCCTTAAGTGCGCGCACCTTTGAAACTACAACGTAGCCTTCAAGGCCAGCATTTTCGGCAATCCAACGAAGTGGTTCATCGCAAGCTTTGCGAACCAGGCGAACGCCAACTGCCTTATCGCCAGTGAATCCGAGATCGCCTTCAAGCGAATCGGCTGCATGCACAAGTGCTGCGCCTCCGCCGATAACGATGCCTTCTTCAACAGCTGCGCGAGTAGCTGAAATTGCATCTTCTAGGCGGTGCTTCTTCTCCTTCAACTCAACTTCAGTATGTGCGCCAACCTTGATTACGCAAACGCCACCGGCGAGTTTTGCAACGCGCTCCTGTAGCTTTTCGCGATCCCAGTCAGAGTCAGTGTTGGCGATCTCGTTGCGAATTTCTGAGACGCGTGCAGCAACTACTGCCTTATCCCCTGCTCCATCAACGATCGTTGTTGCATCCTTAGTGATAACGATGCGACGGGCCTTGCCGAGATCTTCAATATTTACCTGATCTAGCTTCATACCGACTTCAGCTGAGATCACTGTACCGCCGGTCAAGATTGCAATA
>JACCDZ011680909.1_pt1 | contig 12995 bp, 16 predicted proteins | sample 7449551 | NCBI WGS metagenome assembly JACCDZ01 (sample SAMN15323452, study PRJNA562643) | freshwater metagenome | isolation source: river surface water | place: USA:Blue River Watershed | collected 2017-08-18
ATAAAATCATATGACTTTATTTATAAAATATGTTTAAGAAATAATGGTCTTAAATAAAAATATGAAAAAAATTATTCGACACATAGCAAATACCCTCCTTCGGATCAGTGAGTTTGTACTTATTGTGCTCCTTGTATCATTTATGATCGAAGGAGCATCATCATTAGTTTTTGGCCCTCAGGCAAGTGATGTGTGGGCTGGAATATTTTTAATAACGATAGTGGTATATATTTTCTGTTGGAACAAGAATGCAATTCTCTGGAAATTACTATCCAAAAAGCAACGCGAGATTGATCACAAAAAAGATTTATTGAAGCGAAAGATTCCATTACTTAAAGAAATATTGGGTACCGAAAAGTTTGAAGACCTAAAAATAAAAGATGCTGAGAGTATTTTGTCATTGTTTGACCTAAATTTTAACCTGGCCCTTTATGATCTAGAAAAAACGACATCATATGCACAGTATAAAAAACGCATAGAAGCTTTAGGTGTATTACCTAAAGGTGAAGCAGGGTTTCATATAGAAAAGCAGAAGATATGTGAATTTTATATTGAAAACATTATAGAATCAGTACCAAAGAAGAGTTAGCTTAACTTATATACTATATGATCTCTGAAAATAACCTCAAAAAACGTTACACCATAGAATCTTTTATTGTTGGTGAGTCCAATAGCACCGCTCATATTGCCGCGAAGGGAATTATTAAAAATCCTGGAATTTCCAATAATCCACTTTTTCTTTTTAGTGAGTCAGGACTTGGAAAAACTCATCTTGCACAAGCCATCGGAAATGGCCTTAAAAAGAAATATAACAAAAAAGTTCTCTATTCTCACGGCAGAAGAGTTTTGTTCTCACTATGTGCACTTTCTCCAGACAAATAACGTTCGTGGATTTATGGAAGAAATTAAAGATTATGATGTTCTCATTTTGGACGACATCCAATCATTAAGTGGGAGAGAAAGGGCTCAGAATGAAGTACTTAATATACTTGATGCATTTATCCGAAGGGATAAGCAGGTGATTATAACCGCTAGGAGATATCCTAAATATTTACGAGTGTTACTAGAGGATGGCCTCCTGTCTCGATTTATGGGAGGAGTAACTATTGAGATTTTGTATCCAAATTTTGATACTCGTAAAGATATTATTGAGCGTATCGTTATTGAAAAATGCTTGAGGTTGTCAGAATTTGATTTTATAGTTCTCGCTAAAGCAACTCATGGATGGACCGTAAGAGAGCTTGAGGGCCTTCTCAATTATCTCGAGGTACAAATACAAATGGGAAAAAATCTTTCTGACAATGATCTTAAAGAAGTCGCTTCATGCTTTATGGAAATCAAAAAAGCTTTTATCAACTAAAAAAGTCTTCCAGAGACATATTCACAGTTTATCACAAAAAATAACTTGCATATATTTTGTGGTGTAATGTATAATATAAGGGTACTCTTACGAGAGTGCGGACGTCCTCTTGTTTTGTATTTCATAACCACTATGTCACAACTTTAACCATTCAAAATATCAGCCGATTGATTGAAAGGCCTCAGAGGAGGGCATTCTGGAAGTGAAATACTTTTCAGGAGTGTCGTCCTTTGTGGCCCTTTTTTTGTTTAAGTAGCCCCTCCCGGTTGCATGTTGGGAATCGATGGGGGCGACTTAGCAGAAACAAGACCGATCCCCCGAATCGGCATAGACGAACAAAGCATCTATGTCAAAGTTTCAATTTTGTTTCCCGTCTCGGGACGGGGTCAGTATGGTGTGTAAACATCCTAATGGTGGCTGGATAGTCCTCGGTGGACTCCTAGCGAACAATCCGGGTAAACGAAAACGCACCCGGAAGACCAAGCGCGTTTTCAATCCGTCCTAACAAGACTACGACAAAACTCTCGAAAGAGGGTTTTGTTGTTTTTATTATACCTTGCGGTAGATGTGGATACTAACCCACCAGTGGATAACTTGTAAAGGGCCTTATTTTTTGAAGGAAATTACGCTTAATGGATTTATATTTTTTTTAAATTATTTTTGATATTCATGAGTAGTGTCTAGACACCCTCTGTTTGGGACTCCGGTTTTATAGCGGGGTATCGGGGTATGCCACCCCCCCCTAGGTCATCAAAACAGTCCTAACATCCTCTACGAGTCGGAGCAAATACAAAAAGCCCATATTATGGGCTTTTTGTATTTCTCAAGGATTTTCCTTGAGAAATACTTAGTTCGTAACAAGGATAGCTGCAGGGGAGTCTCTAAATAGGTCGAAATCAAGCCACATATAGACAGATATCCATTTTTCATCAGCCCGAGACCGGGTGAGGTAACGAACCAAATCACCTCCTTCATTGTGGTAAATAGTTCCCCAGAAAAATATTTGAAGCTTTTCTTTTTGCTTGTTCTTTTTCCATGTATCAGGAATAAGATGTTGGTTTTCCAATAAATATTCAAGAACGTTCTCATTAAGAATCGCCATGTGACTCAGTTTTTCATAGAGCTCATGACCAGAAACAACTCTCTTGTTGTCGCATTGCCATTCATGCACATAAAGCTCTATTTTCGAGGGATCCCATGTGATTTGGCCCAATTTCTTGTGTTTCTTTATACTGTAACCGTCTTGAACCCTTGGATCATTGTCTGTATTGATAATATGCTTTTTCATTTTTTAAGTTTTATTTTGTAAGCATTATTATACTTATCTCATAAAAACTCAAGCGTCCTTTTTTAGATAAAAGCTTACCGGTGTGTACACCCAGCCCAGCAGCAGGGTCGGCGCATGCCGCCACTTAGTTTTGAAATTGCTTTCCTAATTCGAATATCTCTGGTATCGGCCTTTTTACCGGATGTCACCCAACAGATCCATTCGTTACGTGCGAGTGAGGTAATGTCTTCCCATGTCTGTAAAGCTTTCGGTGTTGCAGTAACAGCATCTCGTAAATCTGTGGGTAGTTTATGTATTGTGCCACCTGAGATTTGTTTTGTGGTCATATGTCCATGATATACTAAATTCATGCAAAAAATAGCTACACGTATTTTTATCGGCGCATCTATTGCTTTTGGAATCATTGGAATTTCGCTCGTCATTTTTGGTGGACCGAATGATAATATGCAGCCAAACATAACACTCATGAAACTTTTGGTGACATGTGTATTTATTATTCTGCCTTCATTTGCTCTCAGTTTGGCTGGTAAATATCTGAGCGATAAATAGTAATTTTACTATGTTGACTCTGGTTTCGATGTGAGTATACTCTCGTAAACGTTAAACCAAAAATCACATGAAAAATTTAATACTTATTTTGAGCATTTTTTCAGCAACTTTTTTATTCCCTGGTTGCGGCTGTATGGAAAACAGTTCTTTTGAGGGGGAAGTATCTGCTGTTGCTACCGGGATCAAACGGCTTAGCTGTGGTCGTATCGTTGTACCTATTGAATATCAGGGGAGTAGTCATGTTGCTATTTATGATGATGGAGACAATGATTTCACTTTATTTCTCATATCTCGTAATAAAGATTATGAGACAGATTCCGTACCCGTGACCGTTCAATATTCTGGAGAAAAACATTGCAGCGAGGTCAAGGTTATTACATACGAAAAAGAAGGTGTATCTGTAGCTCTAAAGTAAATAATCTTTGTAAAAAGAGCCCTGGGAATTTCCCAGGGCTCTAAAACGTTTCGGGTTAGTATTTCTCTGTTTGTGTTATCTCGCTGTTTACATCATACTGAGTCTCTATTATTTTACCTACGAAAACATACTATCCACTTCTCGATGCCGTACGATTCTTCGCGGCTTTTTGGGTCATGAATTTTCATTATTTGGCAGACCTCACCTTTGCTGGCAGTGTTACGTGGTATCGGTACGGAAATTTGGGGGTGCAGTTATTTTTTATCATCAGCGGATTCGTGATTGTACAATCACTCCATGGGAAAACATTGCGAGAATTTGCAACAGGGCGATTCATTAGGTTGTTCCCATTGTTCTGGCTCCTGTGCACGATAACGTATCTGGTGACATTCATTGCATCCCCGGGAAGTCATTTACCCTTTCATGATTATCTCGTAAATATGACCATGCTTCCTGATATCTATATTGGCTATTATGGCCACGGGGGACTGATCGATGCATCATACTGGACACTCACGGTTGAGCTCCTGTTCTATGTCGGTATCGGAATATGTTGTTATCTATTTTCTTATAAAAATATTCGCTATGTTCTCGCAGGGTGGCTCATGCTCAGTATGATTGCATTTGCATATAATCTTGATCAAGATTTTTACGTAAAATTACTTCTCGTTCGTCACGCATCATACTTTATTTTTGGAAGTGCGCTCGCTCTTATTGCAACAAAGCAAGCGCGAAACGTGCTCGAGAAATATTTCGATTGGTTACTCCTTGCTGCAAGCGCTATTTGTTCTATTGTCATCCATAAAAGGGCTCTTTCAGAATATCTCTTTCCGCATCCATTTGATGTCAGTATTATCACCATTCTCCTCATTATATTTTTTATAGGTATTCCGATCCTGGTATATATGTCACGATATGTAAAAAATCCACGCGTAATCCATGGTCTTGCCATTCTAGGGGGTCTCACATACCCGATCTATCTCCTCCATCAGAGAATAGGGAATGTGGTTATTGGTTATTTCACAACCCGGTATTACATTCCGTGGGATATGTTCGCAATAATTTTTGAGATCATTATTATTGCTGCTGCGTATGTGATTTATGTTCAAGACAAAAAAATCCGCACCTGGCTACAGAAAAAACTTTCTTGACGTAGCATGTTACCGATGGTAATGTAAAGAAAATATTTTATAACTAAAACAAAACTAAATATGACAACCTTTACTCTTAATCCAGACCATACCTATAACGAAACAGGTCGTCCGTGGTATGACACCAAAGCCGGTGTAGAAAAGGCTATTGCAACCCTTGGTGGTTTATTACGTCTCAGGTATGAACGTTACCAGGCGGGATATGTTCGTAAGGAAAAGCTTAACGAGCTTTATGTGCTCGGGCATTTTTTCCTGGACAATGTTGGGAATGTCGCTGTCTTTATGGGTCACCTCAAAAAGTTTCTTCCTGACATTCCTAGTGTGTTAACCCATAGTGAATTTCATGCTTACACCAAAGAAAAATTAGGTGACAGGGCTCATGGCCTTGGATTCGATTTGGATGCGTTCCTTCCGTTTGAACACATTCTCTGTCCTATATGCCAACAAGGGTGGTCGGTTGAGAATGTTCATGATGTGACAACACGCAGAACAGGTGAATCTGTAGAGCTTACCGATTTTGTTGGTCAACCTTTTGTGGCAGTAAAAAAATACTATGCACTTAAAACGGATGCTCATTATTTTATTGGCACAGAACCTTTTTTGCGCAACAAGCGTTTTATAGACAATACGCCTATAAAGCCAGGCTCAACTACCGTAAAAAATAGTGATGGCCGGGTAGGAACCAGTGATGGTATTGATGATGCGTATATTGTGCACCCAGGTGACATACTCTACATTTCCATTGTTCACTATTGGCACAAGGAATGTAATCGCAAAGACATGGAGTCAAAACAGAAACAGATTTTCAAGGACATCTTTACTAGAGCCGGATTCCGCGTTCTTGCATTAAAAAGCATTCCGAATGAATACTGCGGGTGCGACCTTTGTCCTCCCTGGTTTGAGGTTAAAACTAGATTCAGAACATTCAAAATTGGTTGGAGAAAGCAGGTTATCAACATTGACTGGGGCAGGGTTACACGTAGGCATAAATTTCTTGACCTATTTGCTGACCAGAATGTAGCTAAAGGAAAGGACTACATTCATGCTTGGGGGAATGATGCTGTACTTACATATCTCTCCAAAATCGCGAAATGCTGTAAGAAAAAGTAAATAAGGAAACAGAAACAAAAAAGCCTCCGCGACTGCGGAGGCTTTTTTGTTTAAGAGCAGGTTATTATCGAACCACTGCAATTGTCTGACTGAGCTCTGCGTCTGGTGCGTTTACTGTAATGCGACCATTTGCACTTTTCATGATGGTGTATCCTACACCGTTTGTAGCACAAGCATCAGGACATGATGGGTCAGCAGGAACTGAAACGAGGTATGTCTCGCTCGCAGTGAGTACTGAGAGGTCGATTAGACCTGTACAGCTTGATGCACCAGTTGCACAAATTTCTGTAGCTGTTGTTGTAATAGATGCAGGAACTGTTCCTGAGTTTTCTACTGCGTATTGACCAACGGCGTTCAAAATAGTGTTCACGTTACTACTTCGCTGTGAGTTTCGCGCCTGTGCGAACTGACGAGCTGGGTTGATAGCAACGATTACGACTGCTGCCAAGATTGCGATAATACCGATCACAATAAGGATTTCGATAAGGGTGAAACCTTTCTGTGATTTGATGTTTTTTAACATACGATTCATTGTATTGAAATAATTATAATAAACTGAAACCGGTGTTTATTATACTCCTTGGTCTTGTGAGTGCACAAGGGGAAGGGGATAATCCCTATTATCTGGTTGATAGAGGGACGATGAGGTAGTAGTAGAGAATAATACCTAGAGTTATAAATGTGGCTACAAGGAATACGTATGCGAATATTTTTTTATAAGGGATATTTTTTTCAGTTTTTGTGACCTCGGTTCCAGGTGTTGGTGTGACAGGACGTGTCTCTGGAGATTCATGCCCTAATAGGTTTATACTTGCCGATAATTCTTTTTGATTTTGATCGTGGAGTGAGAGGCCAAGTGCGATCGCATATTGTGATAGGTGTGACTCCTGATGGAGGAGAGGTGATGACGAGACTGTTTTTGTAGGATTACCGATTCGTACCACTACTCCCGGAACAGAGATGAGTGTTTCAATGTTTGGAGTAAGTGCTAGTTCGCCTATTACGAGTACGGTGTCAATTGTGAGACTGAGTTCGCGTTTTACATGATCTATCACTTGCATGACTTCATGAATGATAGTTTGGAGTGCGCTTGTTTCAACTATGGTTACGATATTTGTCTGGGGAATAATGCCTGAAAATACCAGATTGTTTTTTGCATCAAATACATTCATGGTTGTGTGTGGAATATTTCCCGATAGTATGAGTGTTGCGCTACCTTCTAATTTCTTGTCATTCGGTGTATCGAGTAGGGATCGTGAAAGTGCGAGTATGTTTGCATCAATTGCACGAATTGAAAGATCGCAGATTTTGGCGATAGTTTGATATGGCTTTATAACTTCTCGGTCGGCACTGACATAGAGAAAAGACTGGAGAGATACATCAGTTTTTTGTGGGATGTAATCCCAGGCAGTTTTTTCAAATTCAAGAGGTATTTCTGTGCGTGCAAGTTCGATGATTTTTGATGATATTGTTTTTTCATCTGTTTTTGCATCGAGTGTAAATACTTTACTGAAACAGGCTGCATCAGGTACTCCGAACACAACGTCTTTGGGTACTGAGGGTATTTCTTGTATTGCAGCCTGTAGTGCAGTAGCGATAGTAGCGGGATCAGTGATGCGGTTATTTATAAAAGCATTTGCTGGAGTAGGAATTGATTTTATATAGCGAACCTGTTTGTTTTTGTCGACATGTACGATATGAATAACATCAGATGCGATATCAATTGCGAGCGTTGGTTTGGTATGAGAAAAAAATGACATAGGATGTTTTAGGTGCTGACCTCTTGCCAGCTACTGACCTCGAGTGGGGGATTCACGTTTGAAACGGTTACCTGGATTCGTTTTGTATGTCCGCTGACAGTACTCGATGTTTTTACCGTGCGTGCGTCACCACTACTTGTTATTGTAGCAATAGTACACGTATTTGCACCAATGGTTTTTTGCTCATTACCTGCATATGAAGCATTGTTTGCGAGCGCGAGAAGGGCTTGCTCCATACAGCTTGTTGCTGCGACGAGTGCCTGATGGGATAGTTCTTCGTCGAGGCTCGTGTTTGATCCGAGCATAGAACGTCCTGCCATACCAAGTCCAATAACGAGCACGATGGCGCCGGTGATGAGGACTGTTATGAGTGCGATGATGCCGGGTTGTTGTTTCATTGTTTTGGTCGCAAGGTTGCTGTGGTATAAAACGTTTCTGTATGCGTATATTCTTGACCAAGTGCAGTGCTCGCAGATTCTGCAGTGAGTGTTATACGAATAGTTCCTGGTGTGTCCGGATAGGAAACGTTTGCAAATGAGATACTAGAGATGATTACTTCGTCGGTACTGATGGCGATAGCTGCAGATGATCCCTCCTTGATACGGAGGACTCCTCCTTCAACATCAAACACGGTTGGATTTTGTGCGCTTTCGGTAAATGACAGTGATAGGCTCGATGCGCTTTGTCCCATAGTGGGAGTATTAATACTCTGCGCGCTTTGGATACGGCTCGTAATCTGTTCTATTGCCATACGGGCACTGTGGCTTATTTCTTCGACAGTTTCTAGTTTCGTATTGTTGGTAAGAATTTGAAAGAGTACAGACGTTACTATTAAAAGGAGTATAACAAGCATGCTAAAGTAGATCAAAAATTCGATGAGCGTAAACGCCTTTACTTTTTGTGCTATTTTTTTTGAGAATGAGTTGGTATTCATGACGTTTTAAAATGCAGGAATAGTAAATTCTTCTGAGCTTCCATCTGACATAATAAATTTTACATCAATATCAGATCCGAGGATTGATTGGAACCAGCGTAACTGATCAATTTCTTTTGCAGCAGCACCAGACTCGAGTGTTTCATTTGGGACGAGGTCAACAATCGTTCCTGTAGGAACACTTCCTTGCCAGAGGAAGTTACTATTGATACGTACCTTGAAGAGGTTGTTTCCTGGGATATTCCAGGTCAACATGACTTTGTCGAGGGTAATTGGGTATCCACATGACGGATTACTGATCCAAATATTTCGAATAATTTTATTTGCCGATCCTTGTTCAATACTGGCACCGCTCAGGTCAGCGAGGAAGCATTCGATCTCGGTGAGAGGTGGATGGTTCCAGTAGGTGAGTGTTTCAACCAGCTGTATTGATTTTGACTCTGTAGGAGTAATCGCCCAGGAAACAGTGCTCGTAATTTCTTTTTCATATTCAGAATCTCCTGGTTGGGAAATAGTGATTGATCTTGTGAACTGATTATTTGTATCTGTGGTGCCAGAAAGTATCCATGTATTTCCCGAAAGAGCGAGACCATGTGTTCCTGGGGTGAGATCTGCGAAACTATAGTCACTGATAGAGCGGGCGGCCTCGAGACCTTCTTCTGCGAGAAAAATTGCCTGAGTACGTTCTGTGCTACGACGAGCAACGGTATGTGCATCTAGGGTGAGTAATATAACAGCAACAATACCAATCGTGAATATAGTGCTCGCGATGAGGAATTCAAAGATACTTTGTCCAGCTGGTGTTTTTTTTATCATAAATGTTCAATAACGCCCTGTTGGTTAATAATTATTGAAAGACTTTTTGATCCAGATTGGAGGAGAATTGTTCCTGTTGTATTTGGTAATCCTGTGCGTTTTGTGAATACTATTTCGTTCATTCCGGATAGGGTAATACTACTCGAGAGGGGTATCGTAATATCTTCGCTCGTGGTGCGTGATGCATATGATGAGCCTTGGAATAGTACATATGAATTTGTGAGGAATTTTATTCCAAATGAGCTATCGTTTTTTTGAAATACTGCCTGATTGTGTGCTTGGCGTAGTGATGAAACGAGTGTGTTTGCAGTCTCGGTGAGGTTTTGTGATTCGAGAAATCGCAATGTTGCTGGTATGGTAAATGCGAGGAGGATTGCAGTGCATGCAATAACGAGAGATATCTCTATGAGTGTGAACCCTGCAGTGAGTTTTAGAGTGAACCCCTTCATATATTATTTCAGTACACCCGAGGTGAGGCTGTAGATTGGCATAATAATAGCGAGCGCGACAAATCCAACTACGACACCAATAAATACGAGCAGTGCTGGTTCGAGAATAGTAGGGAGTTGTTTTGTTTTTAATTGAACCTCCTTGATATAATGATCAGCTAAATATCCGAGCGATGTTTCCATGGTCCCACTCTTTTCGCCGGTTGCGATAATACTTACGAGATTTTTTGGGTAGAGATTCGGATAGTCTGCCATTGCTTCTGAGAGCGTGGTACCACCTTTTACTCGTTCGTTCATGGCGCGCAGGGAATCCTCGTAATTTACATTGGTTACTGCTTCACTAATGATTTCGATTGAATCGCGGAGCGGGAGACCACTCTTGATGAGTATTTCAAAGAGTCGCGTGAGGAGTGCTAGTTGATACGAGGTGATAATATTTCCTACAATAGGCATTTTGAGATAGATGAGATGGAGAAATTTTCGCACCCGTTTTATTTTGTTAATGCCTTTGAATGCAAAGTATGCTGCTACCGCACCGAGGATAGCAATATACCAATAGTTTTGGATAAATGCTGTTACGGCAAGGAGTATTCTCGTTGCGAGAGGGAGGTTTACTCGTAATTGACTAAAGAGAGGGATGAGTTTTGGTAATATATAGAGAGCAAGTCCTGCCCCCATGGCAAACGTGGCACCGAATACGAACTTCGGATAGGTGATTGCAGCGCTGATTTCCTGTTTGAGTGTATGATCGTGCTCGAGCCAGTTTGCGAGGTAGGTCAAACTCTCGTCCAAACTTCCGCTCGATTCTCCAACACGCAGGAGGCTGATAAAAATACTTCCAAATATTTCTTTTTCTGATTCAAATGCTTTTGATAGGGGGATACCTGCCTGGACCTGAGATCGCATATTGATCAATACTTTTTGAAATGTTTTTGATGAAGTTTGCTCGCCGAGTGTGGTGAGTGCTTCGTTCACGGTGATACCACTCTTTAGCATTACGGCGAGATTGTTTGCAAACTCAACCTTTTCGCGGTCCTTGATTGTGTGGAATAATTTCATCATGTTTTTGTTGCAAGGATGACTTCTTCGAGTGTGGTAATTCCTTGAAATGCTTTATCTAATCCGTCAGCTGCCATTGATTGCATGCCAAATGATCTCGCTTTTGCCTCGATAACATCAGAGGATGCTTTTTGTACAATGAGTGATCGAATATCTTGATTGATATCAAATAATTCAAAAATACCCACACGTCCTCGGTACCCCGTTTGGTTGCAGTCATCACATTTGCGTCCATGATAGAGGCGAACATCAGAGAGTTGTTTTCCCTGGGATAGTTCATGCACTTTTGCTTTGAGTTCAGGGCTTTGTTCGATCACGAGTTTTTCCTCGGGAGTAATAGGATAGCTTTCACGACATTTATCGCAAATACGACGCACGAGTCGTTGGGCGATTACGACGTTGAGACTCGATGCGAGGAGAAATGGCTCTACGCCGAGATCGATGAGTCGTGGAAATGTAGTAGCAGCATCATTGGCATGGAGGGTTGAAAGGAGGAGGTGTCCTGTCATGGCGGCATTCACTGCAATTCCAGCAGTTTCTGCGTCGCGAATTTCTCCTACCATTACAATATCAGGGTCTTGTCGAACGATAGAGCGGAGCCCTGTTGCAAATGTCACATTTTTTTTGGTGTTCACAGGGATTTGTTGAATGTGTTCAATATTGTATTCCACAGGATCTTCAATGGTCATGATATTTACATCAGGTGTGTTGAGCATCTGGAGGAGGGTATAGAGCGTTGTTGATTTTCCGGAACCTGTTGGTCCAACAGAGAGAATCATGCCGTGAGGTTTTTCAATCGCTCGTTTGATCGTGTCTGCATCTTTGACGGAATATCCGAGATCAATGAGATTTACTTGATGTGCACCCTCTGATGTGAGGAGTCGCATAACAATATTTTCTCCGTGTACCGTTGGTACGAGAGAAACACGAACATCGAATTTCATTGCATTTGTTTTATATTCGAATCGGCCATCCTGTGTCGCAGCATGTTCGTCGGTTCGTAGTCGTGACATGATTTTGATACGGAAAATAACTTGATTATGCAAACTTTTTGGGTAGGATACGACTTCGTGCAAAATACCATCGATACGGAATCGTACGCTCGATGTGTTTTCTAGGGGTTCGATATGAATATCCGAGGTACCACTATCGAATGAGTATTCCAGTATGAGGTTTACGAGTTCGATGATACTCGATTCGTTTTTTGGATCTCGTTCCAGGGTATCAACGAGTTGCTGTACGCGTAGATGGAGATCGCTCTTGTATGCATGGAGTGCTCGGTTAATGCCGAGAAATGTTGCATAGGCTGATTCGATACGTTTTCCTGTTTTTTTACTAAGAAGCTGGAAAAACGCATAGTTATCTGGCTTTGTAGTTGCAACATATACTGCATCATCGTTCTCATGATAGGCAATGGCATGCTGTTTGCGTGCAACAGCTTCTGGGATGATAGTGAGTAGGTCTTTGTGAATCGTCTCCTGTTCGAGGTCGATAAATTTGTAACCGAAATCATCAGCAATAGTTCGCCCGAGATTGTTGTCGGAAATATATCCATCCTCAACTAAAATTTGCAAAATATGTTTTTTTGTTTCTTCTGCTTTTTTAAATACACTCTGTAATTGATCAGCTGTAATATGCCCTGGTTCAACGAGGATGCGATGGAGGATGTCCTGAGTGAGTTCCATATTAGGGTGTGATATGGAGACACTCTTTTATTTTCTCGACGACTGATACGAGTGAAATATTTGATTTTACAAAATAACCAACTGCTCCTTTTGCGCTCGCCATTTCCATGTCGCCATCCTGTCCGAGATTCGAAAGTACAAGCACGGGAATGTCTTTTGTTTTTGGGTTACTTTTTACCGCATCGAGTACATCAAATCCCATTTTTTTTGGCATGATGATGTCGAGGATCATGAGGTCTACCTGTTCCTCTGTTATTTTTTTTACCGCTTCTTCGCCATCAAGTGCTGTAATGACATGAAAATGTGCTTTTTCTAATTTATCAACGAGAACGCGTGATAAAAAAGCATCATCTTCTGCAATAAGGATGGTATATGTCTGTTTCGGTTGTGTGTCTTCTGTTTCAGTCATAGGATATAAG
>JACCDZ010886279.1_pt1 | contig 12993 bp, 11 predicted proteins | sample 7449551 | NCBI WGS metagenome assembly JACCDZ01 (sample SAMN15323452, study PRJNA562643) | freshwater metagenome | isolation source: river surface water | place: USA:Blue River Watershed | collected 2017-08-18
GCCTCAACCAAATTGACGGCGCCATGCCACGCCTGAACGCCATCCCCCAAGGCTGCGCCTTCAACCCGCGGTGCCCTAAAGCCTTTGACCGTTGCCGCCAGGATCGCCCCGACTTGGTCCAAGCCGGCTCCACCCAAGCCGCCTGCTGGCTGCACGAAGGGAGCGCGGCATGAGCCACAACATGACCAATGCCAAGACACATCCCTTGGTCGTGGCCCACGACTTGGCCAAGACCTTTGACGTGTCAGCTCCCTGGCTCAACCGCGTGATTGAACGCAAACCACGTCAGATGCTCAACGCCGTGGACGGTGTGAGCTTTGAGATCGAGCGCGGCAAAACCTTGGCTTTGGTGGGCGAGTCCGGCTGCGGCAAAAGCACGGTTGCCCGCTTGTTGGTGGGGCTGTATGAGCCCACACGCGGCGGCCTGACTTTTGACGGGCAAGACGCCCATGCGGCCTTCAAGTCGGCCGATGCCCGTCAAATGCGCCAGCGCATCCAGATGATTTTTCAGGACCCGTATGCCAGCCTGAACCCGCGTTGGACGGTGGACGACATCGTTGGCGAACCGCTCAAAGAGCACGGCCTGATCAAAGATGCCGATGAGCTGAAAGAACGCGTGGCCGGGCTGCTCCAGTCGGTGGGTTTGTCGCCGCTTGACATGGTCAAGTACCCCCACCAGTTTTCAGGTGGGCAACGCCAGCGCATCTCGATCGCCCGAGCCCTGGCCACAGCGCCCGAGTTTTTGGTGTGTGACGAACCGACCTCGGCGCTCGATGTGAGCGTGCAGGCGCAGGTGCTCAACATCATGAAAGACCTGCAACGCGAGCGGGGCCTGACGTATTTGTTCATCAGCCATAACCTGGCGGTGGTGCGCCATGTGAGTGACCAGGTGGGTGTGATGTATTTGGGCCGACTGGTGGAGCTGGCCGACAAGCACACCTTGTTTGGTAACCCGCAGCACCCTTACACCCGGATGCTGTTGGACGCGATTCCCAAAATGCACGATACCGGACGCGCCCGAACCCCCGTGCAAGGCGAGGTGCCCAACCCGCTCAACCCGCCCACGGGCTGCACCTTCCACCCCCGCTGCCCACAAGCCACCGACATCTGCAAAGCCGAGCGGCCCGTTCTGCGCGACTTCAAAGGCATCAAGATCGCTTGTCACGCGGTCCAGTGAGAGCTTGCTTGTCGCTCGCCTCCCGCCAAGCCAGCCGCAACGCGATGGGATGAGGGTCTGCAGCGCATGTGCGGAAGGGCCGCAGTCGCACTGCAAGAAGCGACGCCACCAATGCCCCGTGATTTTCAGATCGTGGTGTTTGACCTTGTGGAGCAGACCGAAAAAAACCCACCATGTGACCATGGTGGGTTTTGATGATCTGAATCTCAACTGGCGGATGCCAGTGGGGAATTAGAAAGTGTGGCCGACGCGAACCACGAAGCCTGTACCAGTACCTGCACCGGCCTCGGCTTTGAACATGTCAGCACCCAGGGTGGTGCGCTTGCTCAGAGCGTAGTTCACACCAACAGCTGTACGTGTGTCAGCGTTATCAGCCCTTTTCTTGTCTTTGGCATAGCCAGCCAGAAGTGTGTAGGGGCCCATCGGTGCTGTGGCAGTCAAAGTACTGACATCAGCTGTGGTCACGCCGGCAAGCTCAGTCTTGCTGTTGGTCACACCAAGTGTGGCAAAGCCCAAGTTGTAACGAGCGCCTACAAAATTCTGAGTCAAGTCGATGTTGTTGCCAGTTGTTCCAACTGCAGCTGTAGCGGGGTTAGGAGCCAAGGAGTTACCACCGCCTTTAACCTGCACGAATCCCAGAGACAAAGGACCCTTTGCGTAGTTCAGGTTCAACACTGAACGCTCTTTTGCGCGATCAGGGTTGGTCACGGTTGTTTGATAACCACCGCTGAAGCCGTTGATGGTAGGTGTGGCGTAGCTCACGGAGTTGGCTTGAGTACCAGCGCCAACCAAGGCGTTAACACCACCAGCAGAGCCTGCCATCAAACCAGCACCTGCAGTGCAACCCCATGGGTCAAACGCGCAAGAGCCTGCTTCAGCAATCTTACCCACACGAACGGTACCGAAACCACCGCTGATGAATGCGTTTGCAGCATGCAACAGTTGGTTGCCAGAAGAGGACGCAACGTTATTTGCAATTGGTGCAAGACCTGCAGAGTTAACGTCACCGGTAGCAGCGCTGTAGCGAATTTGACCAGTGAAACCACCACGCAAACCACCACCGAGGTCTTCAGACGAAGCGATGTTAATGGCGTTGGCACCATTACCCAAGGAAGCAACGCCAGCCTTCTCACCAACACGGCCAGTGTCCATGACACCAACGTTGATAGAACCAGACAGGGTCACAGTGGATTGAGCGAAAGCAGCGCCAGAGGCTGCCAATGTAGCCAGAGCATCTACATTTTTATTAAAACTGCCGAATAATAGGTTAATATTCAGGGCGTCATTCTATGTTTTTGTAGCATGACCCAAACCTGAAATAGACCCTCGAAATCCCCCATGAATGTGCGCGGATCGGAGCCGATCCGCAGGCATGGGCCTGACTCCAGTGGGTGTTTGGCCTGGGGCCGAGGAGGTGCAAAGCCATGACCGTTCGACCGCTGTTTGATTTTTTATGCGCCAGTCTCGATGACTTCCTCACCAAGCCCATGAACGTGGTGCTGGCGTCGGGCGCCTCGGCCGTGGCCATTTTGGATGCCAATCAGCCTGTGTTTTATGTGGTCAGTCCGGATGCATGGCGAGAAATGTCGCGGGTGGGCCGCTCGCCTCAGGAAACTGCGCACCCAGCGGACGATGAAATATTGACCGAAACGTTTGACCTGGACGAGGCCCCTGTGGTTCCCCAGCCGCCAAGGGGGAATCGGCGCAAACGCGCCACCATGACGGCGTCGGTCTTGACTCAGGGGGCCATGCGCTCGAACAGTTTTGATGTGCTGGCAGAGCAGTTGATGGCCCAGGAAAACCAGCGTGTCCAACGCGGTGAGTTGAGCGCAGCTTCGGTGGGTATTTTGAAAAACCGGCTCGACGCCCACGTCTTGCCGCATTTCAAATACATCCCCCCTTCACAAGTCACACCCATGATGATGGATTCGTTTGTCAAGCGCTTGACGGACGCTCAGCTGAGTTCGACCACGGTGTCGCAATACTTGGTGGTGTTGCGCAAGTTGCTCAAACTGGCCATTCGCCATGGTTTTTTGCGCGAAATCCCCGAGTTGCCTTCGATCAAGGTGGCCAACCGACCCCGTTCGATGTTGAGCCTGAAGGAATATGCGGCTGTGGTGCGCACGGCGCACCGCTTGGCTCGCCAGGGTGAGCAGGCCCCGGAGGTGAAGGCATCGACCGGACGCCGAGAGCGGTTTTGGGTGCAGCCCCGCAACCTGAGTTTGCCGCCCGACATGGCATGGGCCATCCGGTTCATGGTGAACAGTTTTGTGCGGCCCGGAGACTTGCGCCAACTCAAGCACAAGCATGTGCAGGTGGTGCGTGGCAGCAGTGTGTATTTGCGGATGACCCTGCCGCAGACCAAACGCCATGACGCGCCCATGGTGACCTTGCGCCCAGCGGTCCAGGTGTACGAAGCCGCTTTGGCCAAAGCACGCCGTGAGGGCCAGGGTGGACCGGACGACTATGTGTTTTTGCCCGCCGAGAAGGACCGCAATTACGCTTTGGCGGTGCTGGGCTTTTGGTTCAAGTGGGTGATGCGCGAGGCCGGTGTGGCCCCAGAAGACGCCATGGGCCGTCTGCGCACCTTGTATTGCCTGAGGCACACGTCGATCATGTTCCGTTTGCTGTATGGGCAGGGCATCGACATGTTGACTTTGGCCCGAAACGCCAGAACCTCGGTGCAGATGATCGAGCGCTTTTATGCCTCTGCCCTGGATGGCGAAATGAATGTGGGCATGTTGCAAAGCCGCAGAACGCCCAAACACCCCAGCCGCGTGAACCCATGAAAAAACCCCTGCAAGTGGCCCTGCAGGGGTTGGGTCGCTCGGCCCTCGGTGAGGGCCAGGCAAGGGCTGGCTTTAACCGGGTCGGATCTGGGCCTTGATGACCACTTCTTTCCAACGGGCTTGTTCACGCGCCACGTAGGCGCCGTATTCGGCCGGCGTGCCGCCGCCGGCGATGGCGCTTTCGGCGGCGTTTTGAGCAACGACTTCGGGCGATTTCACCGCCTTGGCGCACTCTTGTTGCAGCCTGTTGATGATCTCGGGTGGCGTGCCTGCACGGGCATGGATGCCATACCACTGCACGGTTTCAAAGTCTTTGTAGCCAGACTCCATGACGGTGGGGACGTCGGGCAGTACCGGAATGCGCTCGGTTGTGCCGGTGGCAATGCAGCGCAGGTTACCGCTCTTGATGTGTGGCAAGAGGGCCGGGGTGCCTGCGGACAGCAATTGAATGCGACCTGCCAGCACGTCGTTCAGCGCAGGGCCTGTGCCGCGGTAGGGGATGTGCGTGATGAACATGCCGGTGGCCAGTTTGAGCGCTTCCATGGCCAAGTGGCCTGCGCTGGCGTTGCCGGCAGAGGCATAGTTGAGCTGACCGGGGCGGGCGCGGACGTAGGCGACCAAGGACTTCATGTCGGTCACGGGCACGTCTTTGTGCACCACAAACAGGCTGGGCACGCGGGACAGCAGGGTGACGGGCACAAAGTCTTTGTTCACGTCGTAGCCGCTGTCAGGGTAAATCAGGGGGTTGACCGCCATCAGGCCGATGTGGCTCATGATGATGGTGTAGCCGTCGGCCGGAGCGCGGTGAAGCTCTTGCATGGCGGGCACACCACCGCCGCCGCCCTTGTTGTCAATGACAAAGGACACGCCCATTTGCTTGGTCAGCTGGGCTGCAATGCCTCGGGCCACGATGCTGGAGGTGCCGCCCGGTGCAAATGGGATGATCCAGCGAATCGGTTTGTTGGGCCAGGCCGATTGGGCGTGGCCCGACACGCCCGATGCGGCCAGACCTGCTGCGCCCATCCACTTGAGGTAGTCGCGTCTTTGAATGGGGGATGGATCGTTGGGGTTCATGTCTTTTGTCGTTTTGGTTGAAAAATCGAAGCTTGCATCAGAACAAAAAAAACAGGCGTTTTGAAGAGGGAAATTACGTACCAAAACCCTCTATCGGCAAGGGTTTTAGCGTCGGCGAAGCTGCCGCCAAATGGCAGGCGCCACCAGCAGCAAAACCGAAATCGCCATCAGGCTGCCCGAGAGCGGGCGTGTGAAAAAAGTGAACCAATCGCCCTGGCTGATGGTCAACGCCTGGCGCATGGATTGTTCGGCCATGGGGGCCAGGATCAGGCCGACGATGAGGGGCGCGGCCGGGAAGTCAAAGCGCCGCATCAGGTAGCCCAGCAGGCCGAAGACAAACAACAAACCGACGTTGAAGATGGAGTTGCCTGCGCCGTAAACGCCCGCGGTGGAAATGACGATGATGCCGGCATACAGCCAGGGTGGCGGTATCTTGAGCAGCTTGACCCACAGGCTCACCAGCGGCAGGTTGAGCACCAGCAAGATCACGTTGCCGATGTAGAGGCTGGCAATCAGCGTCCACACCAGACCACCTTGCTGGCTGAACAGCTGCGGGCCGGTCTGGATGCCGTAGCCTTCAAAGGCCGAGAGCATGATGGCCGCGGTGGCGGAGGTGGGAATGCCCAGGGTCAGCAGCGGCATCAGCACGCCCGCAGCAGCGGCGTTGTTGGCCGCCTCAGGGCCCGCCACGCCTTCGATCGCACCGTGGCCAAATTCTTCGGGGTGTTTCGAGAGTTTTTTCTCGGTGTAATAAGACAACAAGGTGGGCAGCTCGGCCCCGCCGGCGGGCATGGCCCCGATCGGAAAGCCATAGAACGCGCCCCGGAACCAGGCCTTCCAGGAGCGTCCCCAGTCTTTTTTGCTCATCCACAGGCTGCCCGACAGCTTCATGACTTCGCCGCCCTTGGACTCGCGGCCTTGCCAGGCCAGATACAGCGCTTCGCCCACGGCAAACAGGCCGACTGCGGCCACGGTGACCTCGATGCCATCGAGCAACTCAGGGCGGCCAAAAGTGAAACGGGCTTGACCGGTTTGCAAGTCGATGCCCACCATGCCCAGCAGCAAGCCCAGGCTCAGGGCCACCAAACCGCGCAACATGGAGTTGCCCAGCACGGCCGACACCGCCACCAGCGACAACACCATGAGGCTGAAGTATTCGGCCGGGCCAAAGGCCAGAGCGGCATCGACCACCAGAGGCGCAAAAAAGGTCAGCGCCAGGGTGCCGATGGTGCCCGCTACAAAGCTGCCAATGGCCGCAGTGGCCAGCGCTTGGCCTGCGCGGCCGCGCCGGGCCATTTTGTTGCCCTCCAGCGCGGTGACCACGGCGGCCGATTCGCCCGGGGTGTTGAGCAAGATGGAAGTGGTGGAGCCGCCATAGGCTGCACCATAGTAGATGCCTGCGAACATGACGAACATGCTGGTGGCGGGCACATGGTAGGTCAGGGGCAACAGCAAGGCGATGGTGAGCGCCGGGCCAATGCCGGGCAAGACGCCCACCAGCGTGCCCACAAAGCAGCCAACGAAGCCCCAGAGCAAGGTGGTGGGTTGCAAGGCGATGGCAAAGCCACCCATCAGGGCGTCAAAAGCTTCCATGGGGTATCCGATTCAAATCAACCAGGGCAATGCGGGCCCCAAGCCCACGCCCAGCAAGCGGGCAAACACAAACCAGAACACGCTGGCAATCAGGCCGCACACGAGCAGTGACTTGCCATTGAAAGGCGCGTCAAAAGCACGGGCAATGCACATGCCGCACAAGGTGGCGGGCAGGACGAAACCCAGAGGAATGACCAGCGCGATGAAAGCCACACCGCCACCCAACAAGCTGAGCAGGCGGGTGCTGGAGCCGGGCAGGGCTTCTTGCCCGGCTTCATGGCTGAGGTCCACCTGTTGGCCGCGCCAAGCGCTCCAGCCGTAGAGCAGCGCCACCAGGGTGAGCCCCGCCACGATGGCGGCCGGGGCCAGCACTGGGCCCACGGTCATCTGCATCAGCGATTGCGGAATGACCGTGAGCTGCCAGGCGGCCACGCCGCACACCACCAACAGCAAAAGAGCCAGGCGCAAAGGCGTCATGCCAGACCCAGTTCTTTCATCAAGACTTCCTTGTCGGCAATGTCCTTGGCCAGATCGCGCTCAAAAGGGCGCTCGGTCATGAACGCGTTGGTCCACTTGCGGGTTTCGAGTTCTTGTTTCCAGCCGGCCGATTGCGTCAGGCGGGTCACAAAGTCGATCAGGTTGTTGCGCTGTGCATCGTTGATGCCAGGGGCTGCAAACACGCCGCGCCAGTTGGACTCGGTCACGTTGATGCCCAGCTCGGACAAGGTTGGGACGTTGACGCCCGGGATGCGGCTCTTGCCCGAAACGGCCAGAGGGATCATCTTGCCGGCCTTGATTTGCTCTTCAAACTCGGAATAGCCCGAAATGCCCGCCACCACCTGGTTGCCCAAAATGGCCGCGTTGGCGGGGCCGCCACCGGCAAAGGCGACATAAGCGGCTTCGCGCGGGTTTTTGCCCAGCGCCTTGATCAGCATGCCCAGGATCAGGTGGTCGGTGCCGCCTGCGCTGCCACCGGCCACCGAGACGGCCTTGGGGTTGGCCTTGATGGCGGCTTCGAGCTCTTTCCAAGTCTTGATCTTGCCTGCAGCGGGCACCACGATGACACCGGCTTCTTCGGTCAGACGGGCAATGGGTGTGACGTTTTTGATGGTGATCGGGCTCTTGTTGGCGATGCCTGCGCCGATCATCACCGACCCCCCCACCATCAGGGTGTTGCCTTGGCCCTTGCGCTGGTTGACAAAGCGGGGCAGGCCCACCATGCCGCCAGCGCCGCCGACGTTTTCAAAGGCCATATTGCCCACCAGGCCGGCGGCCTTGGCCGCGCGCTCGATGGCGCGCGCTGTGCCGTCCCATCCGCCACCGGGGGCAGCGGGCACGAACATGTTGAGCGTGTCGAACATGGGTTTGCCTTGTGCCCAAGCGGGCAGGGCCACAGAGGCACCAGCGGCGGCGCCGAGGGCCAGAAAGTCGCGTTTGGAAATGGACATGGGGGTCTCCTGTGTGAAAATAAAAACCACTGCCAAAGCCCGTGCCTTGCGCAGATGCCACCATTTTGGTGTGCCACCTCGCACCAAACTGTCAATCACCTGTCAAAGCTGCTCAGTGAATACCCTCAAGCCCCGCATCTTGCTGGTGGAAGACACCCCCGACATCGCCTTGTGGCTGGGCACTGCCTTAAGCCAAGGCGGCATGGCGGTGAGCTTTGCCACCGACGGTGTGCAGGCCGAGCAGTGTTTGCAGCCGGGACATGGTTTTGATGCGGTCTTGCTGGATTTGCAGCTGCCCGGAACAGATGGCCTGAGCGTGCTGCAGGCCTTGCGCGCGCGCGGTGACGCGGTGCCGGTGCTGGTGATGACGGCCCGTGCCAGCGTGCCCGACCGGGTGCTGGGCCTGAACCTGGGGGCCGATGATTATTTGCCCAAGCCTTTTGACCTGAGCGAGCTGGAGGCGCGTCTGCAGGTCTTGTTGCGTCGCCAGGGGCGGGCCAAAAATGCTGCCTTGCGCATGGGCCCCCTGGAAATGCAGACCGACAGCGGTGCCGTGTGGCTCCACGGGCAGCCGCTGGCGCTGACCCAGCGCGAATCGGCCGCCTTGCGCGTGCTCTTGGCTTCGCCCCAACGCACCGTGAGCAAAGAGCAGCTGCATGCCGAGGTCTTTGGCGACGAACCCACGGCGCTGGATGCTGTGGAGGTGCTGATTTACCGGCTGCGCAAAAAACTGGAATCGCTGACGGCGGCTTCTGCACCTGCCGAGGTGGCCATCACCACTTTTCGGGGCATGGGCTACATGTTGACGCAGCCCCCCGCACGGACTTGAGATGCAGCGCCCCAAGGACTTGGCCCGACCCGCTGCGTCTTTGCGCACTCGCTTGTTGGCCTGGATTTTGTGGCCCTTGGCCCTGCTCATTGGCTTCAATGCCTGGGTGGCTTATGGCAACGCGGTCCATGCGGCCAATGAGGCCTATGACCGATCGCTCTACCTGGCTGCACGCACATTGGCCGAAGAGCTGGTGTGGCGGGAGGGACAGATTCAGCTGGAGCTGATGAAGGCGGCAGGCTATTTGTTTGAGAACCACACGGGCTCGCGTCTTTTTTACAAGGTCAGCACGCTGGACGGGAAGTGGTTGGCGGGGGCCGCTGATTTGCCCGAGTTAGCGCCCAGCAGTGCCTCTTCGGTGCGATTTTTTGCCTTGGTGCAGCTGGGCGATGGGCAGCACCTGAACCAATCGGTGCGCCTGGTGCAGCTCACCCATGTGATGGAGGCTGCAGGCTTGAGCGATCCCCTCATCCGGATCACGGTGGCTGAGACCATGGAAGCGCGCCAGCAATTGACGCAGCGGATTTTCTGGGGCACCTTGCGGAGTCAGGGCCTGCTCTTGTTGGCGGCGGCTTTGTTGGTGGTGTGGGGGGTGCAACAGGGCATCCAGCCGCTGGAGGTCTTCCGTCGGCAACTGGCGGGCAAGGCCGAGGATGACTTCTCGCCCATCCACCCGCCCGACATGCCGCGCGAGATGCGGCCCTTGATCGACACCCTCAACAGTTATCTCGACCGTTTGGGCCGATTGATCGACATCCGCAAGCGCTTTCTGGACAATGCCGCGCACCAATTGCGCACCCCTTTGACGGCGCTCAAAACCCAATTGGCCCTGGCCCAGCGCAACACCCAACCCGAACAGGCGCAGGCCCTGCTGCAGGCGGCGCGGCAGACCACCGACGATGCGGTGCGCTTGACCGAAAAGATGTTGGCGATGACGCGTGTCGAGCACGCCCGTGAAATGCACAGCCCCGAGCCTGTGGATTTGGGGGCTCTGGCCCAGCAAGTCACCCAGGCCCATTTGTGGCGTGCGCACCAACGCGGTGACGATCTGGGCCTGGAGATGTTAGAGACCCGCTGTGTGGTCTTGGGCGTGGCGCTGTTGTTGAACGAGGCCTTGAGCAACCTGCTTGACAATGCCTTGCAGCACACCCAGCCCGGTGCGCACATCACGGTCAGGGTGGGACCTTCTTGGGTGGAAGTGCAAGACGATGGCCCGGGGATTGCAGCGGCGCACCAGGCGCATGTGTTCGAGCGCTTTTACCGCGCTGCGCCTTCGGGGGTGAGTGGCAGCGGCTTGGGCTTGGCCATCGTCAAGGAAATCGCCAACCAGCATGGTGCAACGGTGAGTGTGCGCAGCCCTGTTGAAAATGGCCGTGGCACCACGGTCAGGCTGGCGTTCACGAGCGCGCAGCCAGTGGGCATGTGAAGTCCTCATCCCAGGGGATGGAGGGCGTCGTCTCTGGCTTGCAGTCTGGTGTGGCGGGGTTGCAGCTGGGCAATGGTTCCTTGAACTCCAGCCGCAGCTCTACGCGGCGACTTTTTTCGGGTTGGTTCAAGATGGCGGCGTTGAAAGAAGAACCGCCCACAAAAAACAGTTCTCGGATCGCTTGACGGTCTTCTGCGCTGGGGGCGTTGGGCGCCTTGGCGTCGAGCAGCACACACAAAACACGTTGAGAGCGTGCCAGGCTCAGGTTGAGGTTGTAAAGGTAAGAGCCTTCGGGGCTGGCGTAGCCGTCCACCACAAACCGTTTGAGCCACGTCTGACAGGCCGGGGTGCGCGCCATGTCCAGCAATTGCGGGACGAACTCACGCAAAAAATGGGCGCGTTGCAGGTCCAGTTGGTGGCTGTCTTTGGGAAATTCGGCAAGGGAACCGAATTCCAGGGTTTGCCCCCGCAACTGAACACCCGCAAAAGATTTTTGCCGTGTGATCTGGGCAATGTCCTGCAGGCAGGTCGAGATGCCGCTTTCGCGTTGGAGGCGTGCATCGTCCATTTGCCGCAAGCCCTGTGTCACGTTCAGCAAAGCGACGGCCATGGCCACGAGGAACAAGACCATCAGCGCCGTCATCAGGTCGGAAAAAGAAATCCAGAAGGGTTTCTCGGCCTCGTCCCGGCGCCGTCGGCCAGGGTTTTTTTTCGGTCCCAGCATGATCAACGTTTGGCCGGTGCAGGTGCGGCGGCGCGCAGTTGCTGCAAGATTTGCAGAGACAGGCTGGCTTGCATTTCCGTGGCCAGGGTGAGCCTTTCCAGGTGTTGTTCGCCGGCATGGGGTGCAAAGATCGTGTCCAGATGCTGCTGCAGTTGCTCGACCTGCCGATAACGCCCGGTGAGCAAGGATTTTTCAAGCCAGGTGAACACCATGGCCAAAGTGATGGCCAAGGCAGAGACCAAAAATGCGTGCCCCACGGTTTGCACCAGTTGGCTCAATTCGTTTTGCACTTGTTGCGGGTTGGAGACGTCAAAGCCGATCAGACCCGCAATCAAGCCTGTGAAGGTGCCGATGATGCCCACCCCGGTGAGGATGCCCGGGATGTGGCTGAAAAAGTGGGTTTGCAGTGGCGAGTCGACCAGGGCTTGCTCGGTGAAATGGTGTTCGGCGTATTGACTGGCTTGCCAGGGCCCGGAGTGGGTGCGTGGGTTGGCCTCCAGCTTTTGCAGCGTTTCTACGGCTTGGTTGTATTCTTGCCAAAGGCTGGCCAGTTGCGTGTCGGTTTGTGCCAGGCCTTCGATGGCGGACAAGTCCAAGCGCCCACCGTCCGCGTTGGTATTCATGTGGGCAAAAAACTGGCTGGACAAATGGCTCACCCGCTGCCTGGCGGCACCCACCGGCCCATTGTCAGCGCTTTGCCAAGGCGCTTGCAGCGTGCGGGCATAGGCCTGCCATGCGTGGTCCAAGGCGGGGTTGAGCTGGGCGTCTTGGTGGATCGGCGTCAGATCGATGGACGTCTCGGCAGGCCGGGATGCCAGCTGACTCAAGGTCGCATTGACCGCATGGAGCTGGTTTTTGAGCTGAAGGGCCGGGATGACAAATCGCACAAGGTAATGCAGGGCAATCAGCCCCAACACCGCAGCAACGGTCCATAAATGCCAGTAGGCGGCAAGGTGTTTCATCAGGTCGGGCATGGTGTGGTGCGGGTGTCAGGATCTTTTCAGTCTAGCAAAAGCCCACGGTAAAGCCCTCTGCGCATCGGGGCGGCTCTGGTGCGGGGCGACCCCGGACCAGGGTCTGCGCTAGAATACGCGCTTCCGAGGAGCGTTGCAGCGCCCCCTGGCTTGTGACCCAAGCCGGCAGCGGGGCGTGAGGCTCGGAACACTTCCAAAGCAACGACGCTCATCCACATGACGTGCGGTGAGCCTGTATTCAACACAGTCCCTCCAACACGCATGTGGTCCTTTCACATTGCCAAGGAGTTTTCACATGAACGCACGCATTCCGACCGCCGTCAACGCTGACTGCATCATTGCCGACATCGGCCTGGCCGATTGGGGCCGCAAAGAAATCAAAATCGCCGAGACCGAAATGCCCGGCCTCATGGCCATCCGCGAAGAATTCGCGAAAGCCCAGCCCCTGAAGGGCGCGCGCATCACCGGCTCGCTGCACATGACCATCCAGACGGCCGTCTTGGTCGAGACCTTGCAGGCTTTGGGCGCTGACGTGCGTTGGGCCTCTTGCAACATCTTCTCGACCCAAGACCACGCCGCCGCCGCACTGGCCGCCAAGGGCACACCGGTGTTCGCCATCAAGGGTGAAACCTTGGCCGAATACTGGGACTACACCCACCGCATCTTTGAATTTGGCGCGGCCGGCACCGAAGGCGAAGGCCCCAACATGATCCTGGACGACGGCGGCGACGCCACCTTGCTCATGCACTTGGGCAAGCGCGCCGAAAAAGACGCGTCTTTGATCGCCAACCCCACCAGCGAAGAAGAGACCTGCCTCTTCAACGCCATCAAGGCCAAGTTGGCCGTGGACCCCACCTGGTACAGCCGCAAGGGCGCGCAGATCATCGGCGTGACCGAAGAGACCACCACCGGCGTGTTGCGCCTGAACGAAATGGCCGCCAAGGGCAGCCTGATGTTCC
>JACCDZ010684048.1_pt1 | contig 12987 bp, 13 predicted proteins | sample 7449551 | NCBI WGS metagenome assembly JACCDZ01 (sample SAMN15323452, study PRJNA562643) | freshwater metagenome | isolation source: river surface water | place: USA:Blue River Watershed | collected 2017-08-18
GATGCCTTCTTGGTGAGGTTGATCTTGGTTCCGGCGATCATGTCACTGCTAGGCAAGAGTGCCTGGTGGCTTCCAAAGTGGCTCGATCGTCTGCTGCCTGATGTAGATGTTGAGGGTAGCTCGCTAGAACGCAAGGCCGGTTAGCGGCAGCCTATTCAAAGCTAAAGGCGGGAACCCAAGAGTTCCCGCCTTTAGCTTTTTGCGCTTTTAGACCTCAGCCGAGGCTACCGCGGGGAGTTCTTTTCTGAGGTTTGGACAGCAGCCCACCGCACAGAAGTCGGCCCAGGGGCCCAGCTTGCTCAATGCCTTTTTATCTTCTCCCCTGATGCGTTCCAGCAACAGTTCGCCGATGCCATCCACAAAGGCGTGGTGCACGCCTGAGGTGGCAGCGCGACTAAAGGCCAGGCCCTGCTCCTGGGCAGTCTCCTTGGCCTCATTGTCGAGATCCCAGATGACTTCAACGTGGTCTGAAACAAAGCCGATAGGCACCACGATTACCCCTTCTTGACCTGCCGCTTTGGCTGAGACGATGGCATCATTCACATCGGGCTCGAGCCAAGGAATCTCGGGGGAGCCGGATCGGGACTGATAGACCAATTCCCACTGCGGGATTTCAGCATCGATTCGCTTTGCAACCGCATCCATTACGATGCCAGAGGCCGCCAGATGTTGAGCTTCGTAGGCACCGCCCGGCTTCGCCCACTCCTCGCGGCGAGCCGGGGGACCGGAGGTTTCTCCCATGGCATTCGGGATTGAGTGAGTAGCGAACATCACCTTGATCTTCTCGCTGGCTACGCCACCTTGAACCATTTCGGTAATCTTCTGGGCCAGATCTTCGATAACGGGCTCCAGAAAGCCCGGATGATCAAAGTAGTGGCGCACCTTGTCGATGGTCATCTTGCCCAGCAGGTCGTTGTCGGTCAATGCCTTGTGGAGGTTCTCTCGATACTGGCGGCAGCCTGAGTAGGAGGAATAGGCGCTTGTGACCCACGCCAAAACTTTGCGGTGACCGTCCTGATACATCTGCTTCACCACATCGGCAAAGTAAGGTTCGGAGTTTCTGTTTCCCCAGTAGATCGGCAGATCGATACCAAGCTCGGGAAAGCGCTCGCGCATCTTTGCCAGCAGCGCTCGGTTTTGATCATTGATCGGGCTCACCCCGCCCAAAGCCAAGTAGTGGTGAGAAACCTCAACCAAGCGCTCGTAAGGCACCCCGCGACCTGCGGTGACTCGCTCGAGATAGGGCATAACCTCATCGGGCCCCTCAGGGCCTCCAAATGAGGTGAGAAGGATGGCGTCGTAACTCATGCGTAGATCTCTCCAATCTGGGTTAGTTCAATTTGCTTTCCTGTGAAAAATGGAACTTCCTCCCGCACGTGCAGGCGAGCCTTGGTGTAGCGCAGCTCTCGCATCATGTCGACTATCTCGTGCAGCTCATCTGACTCCAGTGCTAGGAGCCACTCGTAGTCGCCGAGGGCGAAGGATGCCACAGTGTTGGAGACGATGCCGCCGTATTTGTGACCGGCCTTGCCGTGCTCAATGAGCATCGCGCGGCGCTCTTCTTCGGGCAGTAAATACCACTCGTAGGAGCGCACAAAGGGGTAGATGCAGAGCCACTGCTTGGCTTTGGCCCCAAGCATAAATCCCGGCACGTGAGAGCGATTGAACTCAGCAGGTCGGTGCAATCCCATTCCGGACCAGGTGCTGCGGAAGCATTCACCCAGTGCCGTGCGAGAAAACTCACGAAGTGCCAGCTGAATCTCTTCCGCGCTGTTGGCGTGGACCCAAAGCAGCAAGTCGGCATCACCGCGAAAACCCCGAAGGTCATATGCCCCGCGTAACTCTCCGCCAGTGGCCTCTATTCTCGCCTTCAGGTCGACGAGATCTCTCTGGGCCCGCTCGGGATCTGAGACTTTTGATTCTTGCCTTAACGCAGTCCAGTTCGTGTAGCGAATGCTGTCATTGATGGCGTCGATTTTCTCGCTCATGCCGCTCTCCGTTTCATGTGATCTCGAACAATTCCCAAAATTCCATTGCCGCTGATAAAGCCGCCGGCAAGCTCTAGGTCGGCATCAATTTCCTGCAGCTGACTGAGGATCTCTCGAGTGAGCTCAGGGTCGGCCTGCACCAGACCCTGCTGCCAAACAATGCTCTTGGCATCCAAGATGCGCAGGTCAGAGACGTCGTAAATGGCTGAGATTTCGGCCCTTGCCAGCTCAACCAAATCACCCTGTGGCAGCAGGCCATTGCGGCCAAAGCTCAGTCGGATTAGGTGTCGGTCTGCGCCGAGCTCGGATTGCAACCAAGCCCACTTAGCGTTGGCGTGGGTGGTGGCCTTGGCCTTGAAGCCTGCTGCCTCCGTGATCAAGGCTCCCGGCCCGAGCGGGAATTCGTTGAGTGCGCTTGAGTGCGCCAGCGAGAGCACGATTGCAACATCAACCGCCCTAACCGAGGCGGCAAGCTGACTGAGTTTTACGAAGCCCTGAAGCCGCTTGGCAATAAAACCGGCTCCGGCACAAAGACTCAATGCCGCTACCCGGTGCTCGGCTCCGCGAGCGCTGAGTGCAAACCCCCCCTGCACTGGCTTTGCCCAATCCACATCGGCGTCGACAAAGCTGACTCCACTAGCGCTCAGCTTTTTTAAAAGCTCAGTGATTAGGGTTCCCATGCCACCCGCAAGGCTGGCCACCGATGCACCGGGTCGAGTGCTCGCCTGCTTTGATTTTGCAACCGCCGCAGTAAGCGAGCCCAGTTCCCTGGCGCTAGCCAGCAGTGACCCGTAGGTAAGTTCTGCAGAGAGTTGATCGGCAGTGGAGCCGTGAACCCCGGAGAGCACCGGATTCACCAGTCGCTGCAGGAAGCTCTCGCCAAGTCGTGCCCGCACCAAATCGGAAACCGAATCAAATTCTGCAAAGGGCGCCGAGTCGAGTGTTTTGGCAAGTTCAATTTCCTGCGGGCTAAATATGGAGCTGAGCTCTGAATCGTTTAGGTCCGCGGGCAACCCGAGGATGCCCTGAGGGATCCGATAGCGCCCCACTTCCGAAATGATGTTTGCAGAGTTAGGTTCTGGGTAGACCACCAGTGCGTCAAGCCCCAGCTCGCTCAGCAGGGTAAGCACCTGTGGTCCAACCGTCGAAAACGCTTCGGCGCCACAGTCAAAGCTGCCGCCGCCAAGTTCAATCTGGTCAATTAGGCCACCGGGATTAGCACCGAAAACAACGATCTCTTCACCGCGCTCAAGCCCGCGCTGGGCAGCCAGCAGGCCGGCAATCCCAGCTCCGATTACTGCGCGAACTTTGCTCATTTGGTGAGGTCGTGGATTCGCGCAACCAGCTTGGTGAGCAGCTCCGGGTCGGTATCTTTCGGCACGCCATGGCCCAGGTTCACCACGTGACCGGGAGCCAGACGACCACTTTCTAAGACCTCGTCCAGGTTTTTGGTTAGCGCCTGCCAATCACCCAACAGCGTGGAGTCTACGTTTCCCTGAAGTGGCACCCCTGGAAGTGCCAAAGCGGCCTCATCCAACGAAGTTGCGGCGTCAACACCCATGGCCGTTGCACCGCATTCAAACATGTCACGCAGGATTGCTCCGGTGCCAACTCCGAAGTGGATCCGGGGCACCGCTTGCCCGCGGGAGTCGACTAAATCGGCGAGCTGTTCAAACAGCCGCTCGCTGTGGGGCTTGGCGAATTCGAGATATTCCTCGCGAGAAAGCTTCCCCGCCCACGAGTCAAAGACCTGAAGCGCACTTGCCCCGGCCTCGACTTGAGCCCTAATGAACTGGGCGGTGACATCGGCACACCAGTTCAAAATCTCCGCCCAAACTTCGGGCTGAGTTCGCATTAGTTCTCGCGAATGCGGCAGGTCTCTGGAAGGGCCTCCCTCGATTAGATAGGAGGCCAGGGTGAAGGGCGCACCGCCAAAGCCAATCAGAGGGGTGCTGCCCAGCGCTTTTGTGAGGCGACGAACCGATTCCACAATCGGGCTCAGTGCCGTACTCGGAATCAAACTGAGCCTGCTCAGCTGCTCGAGGGATCGAACTGGGTTGGCAACTACCGGGCCAATACCCGGTTCGATCTCGACTTCAACGCCTGCCAGCTTCAGGGGGATGACGATATCGGAGAAAAAAATCGCCGCATCAACTTTGTGGCGTCGAACTGGCTGAAGGGTGATCTCCACTACAAGATCCGGATTCAGGCAGCTTTCGAGCATGGTTGTGCCCTCCCGGATTTTGCGGTACTCCGGGAGCGACCTGCCCGCCTGCCTCATGAACCAAACTGGCAGCGGATTCGTTCGCTCGCCTCGCAGCGAACGCACCAGAAGCGAGCTGGCAGTGCGGCCATCATTCAGCGGGTGGGTTAGATCAAGCACCGCCCTATTCTCGGAAGTTGTGCCATGTGCTCGCTGACAAGGTGTCAGCACGGGGGTTGTTATCTTTTGGCTTGTGGCACTTGCGTTTATTGGAACCGACTTCCACGACACCCCACTGGCCGATTTAGAGCGGCTGGAGCGACGGGCCGATCAGATTCGCGATCGTTTGATTGCGCCAGATTCGCCACTGTCCGGGGCGGTCGTGCTAGCCACCTGCAACCGCTTCGAGGTTTATTTCGAGACCGAGGCGTTTCACGGCGGGCTGGATTTTGCCATTGCCCAGGTGGCAGCTGAATTGCACGTGGCCCCCGACACTGCCAGTTCGCTCCTGAAGGTCCTCTATGGTCCGAGCCTGGTTCAACACCTCTACGCGGTCGCATCCGGTCTTGAATCGATGATCGTAGGTGAGGCCGAAATTAGTGGTCAGGTCAAGCGCGCTCTCACCCACAGCCGCAGCGTCGGCCAAACCACCAGCTCATTGGAGCGACTTTTTCAGACTGCATCGGCGGTTTCAAAACAGGTTAGCTCCCAGACTGGCATCGGGGCCTCGGGTCGCTCGATTGTTTCCACCGCGCTCGAGCTTGCCCAGCAGAAGATCGGCAACCTTCTTGGCAAACGGGCACTAATCATCGGCACTGGTGCCTATGCCCGCGTGGTTTCAGCGGCGTTGAAGAACCTGGGCCTTGCAAACATCTCGGTGTTTTCTCGCTCGGGTCGAGCCCGACAGTTTGCCCTCTCGCATGAGCTGACCCCCGTCACAAACGAGCAGCTTGATCTTGAGATGGCTCGGGCCGACCTGGTCGTTAGCGCCAGTGGGTCTCGTGGTTTCGCGGTTGATTTAGACCTCGCTCAGCGGGTCAGGTTGCTGCGCGAGGGTAACGGACTACTTTTCATCGACGTTTCGCTCTCTCGGGATGTCGCACCCGAGGTTGAGCTGGTGCCGGGGTTTGAAATCATCGATCTTGAGACCCTTCGGCTAAAGGCTCCGGCGGAGCACATAGATGCCGTGATTTCGGCTCAAGAAATCGTGCGCGAGGCGGTGACAGAGTTTGAAAATGAGCAAAAGTCTCGCGCCGCTGACCCTGTAATTGCCGCCCTGCGGGCTCATGTCGGGCTCTGGGTGGAGCAAGAGGTTGAGGCTGTGCGGAGAAAGTCCGGCCCCGAGGCCGCCAAGGATGTCGAGCGCTCGCTGCATCGGGTCACCAATGCGATTCTTCACACTCCTTCGGTGAAGGTAAAAGACCTCGCCAAGGACGGTAATCACGATGACTACCTAAACGCGGTGAAGCTGCTGTTTGGTTTGGAGTTGGAAAACGATGAACGCGCTTAGGGTGGGGACTCGGGCGAGCCTATTGGCCACCACCCAGACCCGTTGGTTTGTGAGCAAGCTTTTGGAGGTGGCACCGCAGCTTTCGGTCACCGAGGTCCTAATCAAGACCGAGGGTGATACCACTTCCACGCCGCTGAGTGAATCGAAAACTCCGGGAGTCTTTGTCTCTGCCCTTCGTGATGCGCTCCTGGCTCACGAGGTGGACTTTGTGGTGCACTCCATGAAAGACCTGCCGGCCAAGCCTCATCCCCAGATTCTCACCGCCTGCGTGCCAGAGCGCGAGGATGTTCGAGATGCGCTGGTTTCTAGCGGCAACCGCACGCTCGCTGAGCTGCCGCCGGGAGCCAGGGTCGGAACCTCTTCTCCGAGACGAGCTGCCAGCATTCGAAAAATGCGTCCGGATTTAGTGGTGGATTCAATCCGGGGCAATGTGGATTCCCGAATCCAAAAGGTCCACTCGGGTGAGTATGAGGCAACCCTTTTGGCACTGGCGGGCTTACGGAGAATCGGTCGCGAAGCTGAGGCATGCCAGCTTTTCGACCCCTTTGAATTGGTGCCAGCCCCCGGACAGGGCGCTCTTTCGATCGAGTGCCGGGCCGAGGACAAGGAATTGATTGCACTGCTCGCTGCGCTGGATCACCCCCACACTCGAATCACCACCACCGCTGAGCGTGCGGTTTTGGTTGGGCTGGATGCTGGCTGCGCGACGGCCATCGGTGCTCATGCCAACTGGAATGACGCCGGGCTCTCGTTGCGAGTGGAGCTCTCGGTCGAGCAAACCGGAGAGAGCCTGACCCTCGACGCTGATTACAAATCCGCAGCTGCCACGCCCGAGGCCGCGGAACAGCTCGGGCTCAGTCTTGCCGAAAGGTTGTTGGCGGCCGATATCGCAACACGGGCGGCCTTTCGATGAAAGTCTTACTCATCAGGCCCAATCGCAACGAGGTGGATGCCGCCGAGCTTGAAAAGCTGGGCTTTGAAGTTGAGGTGGACCCTTACCTCGAGATAGCTTCGGCGCCCAATCAAGCGGGAGCCAAAAGGTTGCTTGAGACCTTGAGGTCACCGGGTGAGCGCTGGCTGGTCGTGACATCGACAAATGCCTTGGATTTTTGGGGCCGGCTGTTGGCGCCGGGGGAGCTCGAGTCAGCGATTGCGACCCCGGGTCTGCGCTTTGCGGCCATCGGGTCGCAAACCAAAAAGCAGCTCGAGGAACTCGGTGCCAAGGCGGTCATGGTGCCAGGCCGCGCCGATGGTGCTTCCCTGGCGCAACTGCTGGCCATGGAGCCCGTCGCGCGCGTTGTGATACCAAGCGGTTCCATCGCGATGCGGGATATTCCAGACACGCTCTTGACTCATGGCTTTGAGGTAATCTCCGAGGTGGTCTACGCCACCGAGCAAAAAACCACCACCCCGAGCTCTGTCGCAGCAATTGCCCGGGGTGAATTTTGTGCGGTCTTGCTTCGCTCACCAAGCGCAGTACGGGCATTTCTGAGCTTCAACCCAAAGCCGAATTTGGTGCTCTGCTGCGCGGGCAAAACCACCGCTGCTGAATTGGAAAAGTTTGGGCTGAGTGCCGATTTGGTTTCTCAAAGCCCGGACCCTGATGTGGTTGCCGAAGCAGTTTTTGACTACTTTCGAGTGAGGAATTCATGATTCACAGACCCAGAAGACTTCGCGCCACTGCCGCGATTCGTGAGTTGGTGGCGGAGGTTTCGCTCACCCCGGCGAATTTGATGCAGCCAATATTTGTGCGAGAGGGGTTGTCTGCCCCGAGAGAGATTATGGGCATGCCGGGGGTGCTGCAGCACACCGAAACTAGTTTCCTCACAGAGCTCGATCGAGCCCTTTCTGCCGGGGTGGTGTCGGTGATGCTTTTTGCGATCCCCGAATCTCGAGACCCGGAAGGCAGTGCGGCGCTGGATCCCAACGGAATCCTTAACCGGGCGGTTCGGGCGGCTAGGGCCCACGTCTCAGACCACCTGGTGATAGTCGCGGATTTATGCCTTGATGAGTTCACCTCTCACGGCCACTGCGGGGTGCTAGGTGCAAGCGGAGCGGTGGATAACGATGGCACCCTCGAGGCTTATGGGTTGATGGCTCTGGAGCTGGCCCGGGCTGGAGCGGACTTGCTCGGAGCCAGCGGCATGATGGACGGTCAAGTTGGTCACGTGAGAAAGGTGCTGGATCAAAACGGTTTCGATGGCACCGGAATCCTGGCCTACGCTGCGAAATACGCCTCGACTTTTTATGGCCCATTCCGCAATGCGGTGGAGTCAGAACTCACGGGCAATCGCAAGACCTATCAGCAGGATTATCGCAATCGCACCGAATCGATTCGGGGGATTTCCCTTGATTTAGAGCAGGGCGCGGATATCGTGATGGTGAAGCCGGCGCTTTGCTACCTCGACATCGTGTCCGCCGCCGCTGGGATCAGCTCGGTCCCGGTTGCGGCATATCTGGTCTCCGGCGAGTTGGCGATGATCGAGTCGGCCGCGGCCAATGGATTTATCGATCGCGATGGGGCTATTTGGGAGGCGCTCTATTCGGTCCGGCGAGCCGGCGCCCAAATTATTTGCACCTACTGGGCAATCGAGTTCGCTCAGAAGTTGAAGGGATAGTCGTGGATATTTCCGGTTCTATTGCGTGGCATGAGCGAGCGCAGCAGTCAATCCCCGGGGGTGTGAGTTCACCGGTTCGCGCCTTCCGTGCCGTGGGTGGCACCCCCCGCTACTTTGTTCGCGGCACCGGCAGCAAGGTGTTTGACATCGATGGCAATGAATATGTTGATTTGGTGGGTTCCTGGGGGCCGATGATTTTGGGTCACGCGCACCCGCATGTGATCGAACAGGTGCAGCGCACGATGCGGGACTCATTTTCATTTGGCGCCCCTGGCCCCAACGAAGTGTTGCTCGCCGAGGAAATACTGCGTCGGGTTCCGGCCTGTGATCGGGTGAGGTTCGTATCCTCGGGCACCGAGGCCGTGATGACCGCGGTGCGATTGGCCAGGGCGGCCACCGGGCGAGATCTGATCGTGAAATTCGCTGGTTGCTATCACGGCCACACCGATGCCCTATTGGTGCAGGCGGGCTCAGGGGTCGCAACGCTGGGGCTTCCCAATTCCCCGGGGGTGACCAAGGGTCAAACACAGGACACTGTGGTTTTGGAATACAACGATGAAGCTGGGGTTAGAGAGCTGTTCGCCCAGCGCGGCAGTGAAATCGCCGCGGTTCTCACCGAGGCGGCAGCAGCGAACATGGGGGCCGTGCCGCCAGCTGCGGGGTTTAATCGTTTGCTCTCCGAGCTAACTCAAGCCCACGGCGCGCTCTTAGTGCTCGATGAAGTGATGACCGGGTTTCGAATTTCCCGAGCTGGCTGGTGGGGTAAGTACGGAACCCAAGAGAACTGGCAGGCTGACCTCTACACCTACGGCAAGGTGATCGGCGGGGGATTCCCGCTGGCCGCAGTTGCCGGCAGCGCTCGAATTATGGATCAGTTGGCCCCTGCTGGATCGGTCTATCAGGCCGGCACACTGTCGGGAAATCCAGTGGCGGCTGCGAGCGGACTGGCCACCCTGGAAATGTGTGATGCCGAGCTTTACCAGACCCTGGATCTAAGGGCCGCGCAGATTGGTAGCGGCATTAGTGCGGCGCTGAGCCAGGCCGGAGTGGCTCACTCCTTCCAAACCGCGGGGAATCTGTTCTCCTTCTTTTTCACTCCGAATCCAGTTTCGAACTACGTCCAGGCACAGCGGCAAAACACAAAACAGTTCAGCGTGTTTTTCAACTCGCTGCTAAGCCAAGGCGTTTCGGTGCCACCCTCGGCCTATGAAGCGTGGTTTGTTTCCGGGGCCATCACCGATTCCGATGTCGAGCGAGTGCTTGCGGCCAGCGTGGTTGCCGCCGAGGCAGTTATTGCAGCTGGGGAATAGCAAATTGGCGCTGGGCGCTTAAGATATTCACAATGAATCCCGAAATCCTTGACGCGCGCCAATCGGCAATTCTTGCTGCCGCGCACAAGCTGATTTCTCAAGGTGGTCAGGACGCGGTCTCCATGGCCGCGCTCGCCAAGCTCACCGGCCTCTCAAGACCTGCCATCTATCAGTACTTCGCTTCCAAAGAGCACGTGCTGGGCGAGCTGATGATCAACGACATGGCGGATTTGAGTAACGAACTTGACCGCTTGGTGGCAGGGGTTGCGGAACCGCTTGAGCAGGTTCGAATTTGGGTGCACTACTCCTTGGCTCACATGTCCAGCGCCGAACACCGCGTCATCCGTGAAATTTCTATTGAGAATCTCCCTGAGGACCAGCGTGGGATGCTGCGCGCCATGCACGGCTATTTCATGCTCAGCCTGCACAGCCCACTTCGTGAGCTGGGCATCGAAGACCCCAGCCCAATCAGTGGTTTGGTGTTGGGTTCGGTTGCGGCGGCTGCCAAGCGAATTGATGCCGGGGCAGATTTTGTGATCGAGGCCAGTGCGCTTGAGAAGTTCGTAATCGCGGGCCTTGAGGCAGCGCTAACTAACTGAGCGAAATCAGATCTGCGTATTCCTGGTTCCACAGGTCCTCAACACCATCTGGGAGAATCAATACTCGCTCCGGGTTTAGTGCCTCAACCGCACCCACATCGTGGCTTACCAAAACCACTGCACCCTGGAATGATGCCAGTGCTTTCAGGATCTCTTCGCGCGATGCTGGGTCGAGGTTATTGGTCGGTTCATCGAGCAGCAATACGTTCGCGCTCGAGACCACTAGGGCTGCAAGTGCCAACCTGGTCTTCTCCCCACCTGATAGCACCCCGGCTGGCTTGTCGACATCATCACCGGTAAAAAGGAATGAGCCCAAAACTTTGCGAGCATCGGTTTCATTCAAATTGGGTGCCGCGAACATCATGTTCTGAAGCACACTTTTTTGGTGATCGAGAGTTTCATGCTCCTGAGCAAAGTAGCCAATCTTCAGGCCGTGCCCTGGTTCTAGCTTTCCGGTGTCAGGTTGGTCAACGCCAGCCAGGATCTTCAAAAGCGTGGTTTTACCGGCACCATTCAGACCAATGACCACAACCTTGCTACCGCGGTCAATCGCGAGATCGACCGCGGTGAAGATCTCCAAAGACCCATAGCTCTTAGAGAGATTGCTGGCCATGAGTGGAGTTTTGCCGCATGGTGCAGGGTCTGGGAACTTGATCTTGGCAACGCGGTCTTGCGCCCTGACCTCTTCTAATGAACCAAGCAGCTTCTCTGCTCTTCGCACCATCTGCTGGGCCGCTGCTGCCTTAGTCGCCTTGGCACCAAACTTGGCTGCCTGCAACTGCAGCGCTATCGCTTTGCGCTCTGCGTTGGTCCGCTCCTTTTTGCGACGCTCTTCGTCAGCCTCGCGCTGCTTCAGATACTGCTTCCAACCCATGTTGTAGACGTCGATGACCTGTCGGTTGGCATCGAGATAAAACACGCGGTTCACTGTCTCTTCCACCAGTTCCACATCGTGAGAGATCACGATTAGCCCACCTTGATAGTTCTTCAAAAACTGCCGCAGCCAAACCACGCGGTCGGCATCAAGGTGGTTGGTCGGCTCATCTAGAAGCATGGTCTGAGCATCTGAGAACAAAATTCGCGCTAGCTCAACTCGGCGTCTTTGACCTCCGGAGAGCGTCTTGAGTGGCTGTGAAAGGGTTTGCTCGCTGATTCCAAGGTTTGATGCGATCGACGCTGCCTCGGCTTCAGCCGCATAGCCACCCGCGGTGGTGAATTCCAGCTCGGCGCGAGCGTATTTCTTCATGGCCGCATCGTGAGTTTTGGGGTCAGGTGACCCCATGTCTTCAGTTGCTTTCTGCATGCGCTGCAAAATATCCCCAAGACCCCGGGCATTGAGAATTCTGGTTTTGGCTAGCTCTTCGAGGTTTCCGGTTTTTGGATCCTGGGGGAGATAGCCGATGGCACCGCTTATTTGCAGGTTACCTGCGGTTGGCTGGCCCTCGCCGGCAAGAATCTTGGTGAGGGTGGTTTTACCCGCGCCGTTTCGGCCAACCAAACCAACCTTGTCACCCTTTTGAACCCTGAAGTTCACGCCCGACATCAGGGTGCGAGCGCCGATCCTGATTTCTAGGTCAGAAACAGCAATCAAGAAGGACTCCGGGGTTTGGGGACTCTCAAAGCGTAGTGGCTAGGCTTTAGTCATGAATCTTTCACCCAAGTCCCTCTTTCGTTTATTTGCAGTTGCTGAGGTGGTGACCTGGGCACTTTTGCTCTCTGGTCTTGCCATTCGAGCAACCATGGGGCTTGGTTCAGAGGTTTTCTTTGTGGTTGGTGCCGCTCACGGATTCACCTTCTTGGGCTATGCCGTTACCGCAACCTTGGTTGGTGTGAATCAACGCTGGTCAATTGGTCGACTGATTCTCGCGGTTGCACTGGCGCTAGTGCCATTTGCCACAGTGCCATTTGATCGTTCGGTGGATCAAAAGGGTCTTCTCGAAGGTGAGTGGCGAACCACCAAGTCCGATGACCCTCGGGATCAGAGTTGGTTTGATGCTCTATTTCGTTGGTTCATCGCCAGGCCAGTGCTTCTAATTCTTGTGTTGCTTGCCTTTGTGGTCTCGCTATTTAGCTTCCTGCTGTTCCTGGGACCCCCTGATCAGTGGGGCAAATAGTTGGTTTCATCCAGCGCTCATAGCGTCGAGGCCTACCTCGATGAACTGAGCGCTGAGCGCCGGACTCAGATAGTTCAACTGCGTGACATAGTTCTTGCCGCTCTGCCCGCTGGCTATCAAGAGGCAATGGAGTGGGGGATGATTTGCTACCAGGTCCCGCTATCAATTTCTGGCCCCACCTACAACCAAAAACCGCTCGCGGCGGTGGCGATTGCCTCTCAAAAGAACTACATCTCTATCTATCTTTTGGGTATCTATGCATCCAAGGAGCTGACCGATGAGTTTCACTCCAGGTGGCAACTAAGTGGCAAAAAGTTAGACATGGGTAAGTCCTGCGTTCGATTCAAAACAATCGATGGAGCTGATCCTGAAACCATCAGTTGGGCCTGTGGGCTATTGACCCCGACAGAGTTTTCGGCGATGTATTTGGCTGCGAGGGGAAATCGTTGAGCCTTCGGAACCAACCGAAAGGCAACTGCCAAACAACGAAATCCGTAGCTTTTTGAAAAAATCGGTTTTCTTTTTAAGCCAAAACGGTTTCAAATTCGACTAAATGCGAATTATGGGTGACAATGGGAATCCACGAAGGAGTGATTCCGTGTCTCAAGAGATGATCCCAAAACACGAACCTACCGGTTGGAGAAA